>Ga0334882_1000996_pt1 | contig 37663 bp, 35 predicted proteins | sample GraSluR1_MG_5_FD_207226 | JGI IMG/M metagenome (GOLD analysis project Ga0334882, IMG submission 207226) | Sludge microbial communities from methane-producing bioreactor in Wageningen University, Netherlands - Granular Sludge_15_04-R1 | ecosystem: Engineered > Bioreactor > Anaerobic >... | reverse complement strand
AATAGTTAAAAAATCATTCAAAGTAAAATAAAAATGCACTTTTAGAAACCAAATATTATCACTATACCAAACAATGAAAATAAGGGTTCATAAACCCCCACTAACCAATGAAAAATGGAGGGGGTTATAATTTTGTATTAAAACTTCAAAATGCAGATGGAGGGTTTAGAAGATCTTACTTTATCGGGATATCAGAGCTTGAATATGTTTACCGAGCTTTGTACATTCTAAAAAGCTTAAATTACATCTGAATATTCTCATTAAATCTGCAAAGTATTTTAATAGGTAAAATATGGTCATATATTAATTAAATTCCATTTAAACTTTGTAAATTTATTTAAAATTTAATAAAAATTCAAAAAGGAGATGATATAATGAATTTGTGGAAAGATATTAAACCAGGACCCCATGCGCCTGAATTGGTGTACGCCGTGATTGAAATACCCAAGGGATCACGGAACAAATACGAATATGACAAGGATAAAGAGGATTTTATCCTGGACAGGGTCTTGTCATCCCCATTCTTTTATCCTGGAGAGTACGGTATAATCCCTCAAACTCTCTATGATGATGGAGATCCCATGGATATACTGGTAATTATGGATCAACCAACTTTTACAGGATGTGTAATTGAAAGCCGGCCAATTGGACTCTTAAAAATGATCGATGGTGGGGAACAGGATGATAAAGTACTGGCAGTTCCCGTGAATGATCCTAAATCCAATCACATAAAAAACATCGATGACCTTCCAGAATCACTCCTAAATGAGATTGTTCATTTTTTCCAGGAATACAAACGGCTTGAAGGAAAAACTACGGAAGTATTAGGTTGGGAAGGTTATGAAGAATCATTGGAGGTAGTAGAACATTCCATTAAGCTTTATAAAAAATGAATGTAATAAACAAATTTTTAAAAAAATAATCTATTCCTTATTTTTTTATCTTAAAAAATAGAAAATGCGGATAGAACTTATCTATCCTTCAACTAAAACTTTTAATTTACCATCATAGAGGTCAATTATAAGACCATGGATTGGCACATCCTCTGGAATAAATGGTGATTCCTTTATTTTTTCCACCACTACCATTACATTCTCTTCTTCACCATCAATTGCCCCTATCCAATCTTTAAGATTTACCTCAGAAAGTACTTTTTCATCCATACCCCTGGCTTTCATGTTGGCTTCCAGTTTTTCCGGATCCACATTGGCCATCCCACAATCGTAATGACCGATTACCATTACTTCCTCCACACCCAGAGCGTGAATGGCCGCAGCCACAGATCGAATAACATCTCGGTCAACTGCAGCATTTCCCGCATTTTTGATAACCTTGGCATCTCCCCTTTCAATTCCAATGGCAGGTTCTAAAAACCCGGTAAGCCGTGTGTCCATGCAAGTCACAATGGCCAATTTCTTTTGGGGCATGTGACTCATTTTTTTAGGTTCGAAATCTTTAACAAACTCTTCATTAGCTTTTAATACTTCATCAAGCATCATATTATCACCAAATATCAACTTGACGCTGAATTTATTCTTCACTGGGATCGATATTTATGACAGAAAGTGGAGGTTTCTGTTCCACATCGTATCCTGGAATGTAATTGAATTCATCCTGCATTTTGACATTAATTTCGTGCCAGATCCTGGCCAGTGGAATTTCAGAGGGGCACACCTCTTCGCATTGTCCGCAGTTGGTACAGGAGTCAGCCATATGCACCATTCTTATGAGGTGGAACATGGGGGATGGTGGAATCACACCTTTCTCCATCCATTCTGGAGAATCAGACTGAATAGTGCAGGTCTCGCAGTGACAAATGGGACAAGCTTCTCTACAGCCGTAACATTTTATACACCTGGCAAACATATCCATGTATTGATCAAGGGTTTCCAAATCACCTCTACCTTCTTTAAAGTCTTTTTTCTGCCATTTTTTAGCTAGATTTACCATTGCTTTATCAATATTGGCACGTATTTCCACACCCTTTGGTACAGGGTCTTTAACCTTTAGAATACCTTTTTTAATGGATTTTTCTAAAATTTCAGCACCTTTATCTGATAATACTTCAACAAACGTGGCTTTTCCAGTTAAAGGGCCTATAACTCCCCAGTTACCAAATGCAATATCTGCCATTTTTGGTATGTTGGTTTCACATCGTCTGCAGTTGGTTCTTCGACCGTAGCCTGCATCTTCCAGGGTATCAATGCTTATTTCTTTTTCCTGATTATCTGATGTTTCTATTACAAGATTTCCTTTGGCTATTTCTTCTTTGACAACTATATCTGGGTCAATTTCATAAAATTCTTCCATCATTTGGCGAGTTTTAACTGGAGGTAGTGTACCACCGCAGTTGAGACCCACCATGACCACGTTATCTTTATCTATTTTTTTTCGTTTCATTAGTTCTACTATAGTCATAGCGTCGCAGGGTTTGACTGTAACCGCTATTTTCATGTCTTTTGCCCCATCAAAGTATTTTTTAATGATAGGGGCCATGTTTAAGGTACCACAGTGTAAGGAACCGGCTGATTCTATTACTTTATCCCGATCGGTTATCAGAGTAGGTTTAGCATCATATAGATCAGCACCTTTTTTAACACTTAAAACTCCGTCTACAATGTTCTCTTCGAGTAAAAACTTTAATACAGAGGTCACTGCTCCGCCGCATTCTCCATTTTCAAGGATTTCTTCATCAGGAGACCATGCATAATACATATCATTAACTTGAACCATGTAGATCACCTTACCTCAGCAGTAGCTTTTCTCCAAGAAAAAGGTCCCAGTTCTTTGACCTGTTCACTGACCATTTTCATAGTATTGGCAAATTTCTCTCCTTCAGATGCAGATATCCAATCGAGGTAAAATCTTCCTTCTTCGATGCCCAGTGTTTCTATAATAATTTTTAAGGCTCTTATTCTACTATCACAGGCATAATTTCCCCGATCGTAGTGACAATCTCCGAAGTGACAGCCAGCAACCATTACTCCATCAGCTCCCTCGTCAAAGGCTTTTAAAATAAAAAGAGGGTTTATTCTCCCGGAACACATTACTCTAATAATGCGCACGTTTGGAGGATATTGCATCCGTGCTGTACCTGCAGTATCTGCTCCACCATAGGAACACCAGTTACAACAGAAAACTATTATTTTAGGATTCCATTCCATGTTATCATCTCATTGTTTTTATGATTTGAGATAAACCACATTTGTGAATAAGATTCGGTTCATTAAGAAGGTGTGAGCGATGGGTATAAACCTTAATATCTTATTATCAATGGCAAAGTGGTTCATTGAATTTGATACTGTGTGTTCAGATGTCAAGAGACATGCTATTCGATAAACAATATCTGTGATGCACAAAAACTGTGTTAATCGGTTGTCCGACCTTCTTATTTTTGGTTTATTGTGCTTCCATAGATCATCTTAAATCTACATGTTTTTATAAAATCTATCATGATTTTTCAGTAGGGTTTGGAATTTTTTAATCATGAAAGGCTTTAGAATACTAGTTCAAACGGGTAGATTCAAAATTCTACATGAATTTTCATGATATTTTATAGGAAAAGCTTTAGCACTAACTCATATAAACTTTATGAAAATGACCATTTCGAAATATTTATATCCGTAATGATGCTTTTATATCCGTAATGATATTTTATATAAGTCAATGTAACGATCTTATTAGAATTTATCAAATTTGTTGGGCCTGTTTGCCAATAAACAAGTAATTAATATTGTCTATAATGAAAAAATAAAAACATAACTTTTAATTATTTCAGAAATATTAGCTCTAAATTTGATAAAAACTATTATTAGGGGGTTAAAAGTGTTATGGTACTGTTTTATATTTTAAATGGATTATGATTGAACTGATTATAGTTAGTTTTATAAGTCCATATCATAACAGCATAAATAAGCAAAAAATCATTATCAGGTCTAATTGGTTACGAAACTTCAATTTAATTTTACCAGATTAGCTGCAATGTTTATTGGTAAAATTTGTATTTGGGGCCTGATATTCCATTAAATCAAATATTAGAAGTTGGTGCCATGGTATCTACAATTATCTGCCCAAAGTGCAAAACAAAAAACAGCAAAAAAGCCGAAATATGTTATAAATGTAAAAACCCTTTAAAACCCAATAAAAAATCTGGCAAAAAGAATTTCTTGAGCTTCAACCCAGAATCCCGGTTTGATTTTAAAATTATCCTGGTTGGAATTGTTTTATTTGTTTTATTTAATGTTTTATTATTGAACGTCGTTTATGACTACGCCATGCTGGTCTCTGGATTCGCCATAATGTTATTTTTATACGTTCTCTTTAAGTATTACTCTCCCCAGGATGACTCGGCCAGTATGAAGAAAATTGGATATAAAGTAATCCTGTATTACCTTGTAATAGTGATAGTGGGTGCTTTAATCCTCCTTACCTTTAATCTATTCTAGTTAAAACAATTAATTTGGTTAGATGGGTGAATAAGTTCAGGTTATATGTTTTCGGGCAGATTTAATTGATTAACCATTTTTTTAATTTTTAAACTATAATCTGGAATTTTTTTTTAACTATGCTCTAAATCCCAAATATAAATTAAGGGAAGGTTTTAAAGAAGGTTATTTTTTTTTGTTATCCTACCAACCTGTAGGATAGGTAAATTAATAGGTAATTCTAATAAATATAATCTGGATTAAATTATAAATTCTGTTGGTGACTTAGTGGGTGGTTTTAATGCCTCGTGATGATTTCTACAAACGTATAGATCAACTAGCCAGTGATTTTGCATCTTCCCAAATCCAAATTTTCCGTTGGCTGCATCAACACCCTGAACTGGCTTATCAGGAATACGAAACTAGCCAATACATTCAGAAACATCTGAAAAAACTCCCAAACTTGGAAGTTAAGTCCCCTATAGCTAACACTGGAATAAAAGCAGTTCTTCATGGGGAAAAACCAGGTCCAACTGTGGCCATTAGGGCGGATATCGATGCCCTCCCTGTAAAGGAAGAAACTGGTCTTGAATACGCCTCCAATGTAAAAACGGATTACAATGGTCAGGAAACATGTGTGGCTCATGTATGTGGCCATGATGCTAGCACTGCAGCAGCCATAGGCACTGCAACAATTTTAAGCCAACTTCATTCAGAATTACCTGGAACGGTGGTTTTTCTATTCCAACCTGCTGAAGAAGGTGCGCCTACGGGGGTTGATGGTGGAGCTATGCGAATGGTGCAAGAAGGAGCATTAAAATCTCCAGAAGTTCAAGCTATATTTGGTTTTCATGCCAATAGTACCTGTTTCCCCGGTCAGGTCATGATACGGGAAGGACCCACTCATGCCAGTCAGGACAGCATATTCATACGTATATGGGGGGAACAGGCCCATGGTTCCCAACCGTGGAGTGGCAAAGACCCTATCGTTGCCGGTGCATCCCTGATAAATTCCCTGCAAACCCTCATTAGCAGGGAAGTGGATCTGCAGAAGGGGGCCGCAGTCATCACTGTGGGATACTTCTGGGGTGGCATTAAGGTGAATATCATTCCTGAAGGGGCTGAAATGGGATTAACTGTACGTTCACTTGATGAAGGTAACCGTGAAATTTTAATAACGCGTATTAAAGAGTTAGCTGAGCTTAAAGCAGAAATGCACGGTTGTCAGGCTGAGGTGATATATGGTCAACATTACCCCCTGAATGTAAACAACCTTGATCTGTATGATAAAATGCTCCCCACGGTGGAAAGAGTTGCCCAGGGAAAAAATGTCCTTTATTATCTTTCATCAACAAAATCAGAAGATTTTTCCTATTTTTCCCAGGAAATTCCGGGGTTATATATGTATTATGGTGCGGCTCCATGTGATCGGCCCTTATCTGAGTCAAAACCCAATCATCACCCTGGATTTATGGTGGATGAGAAGGCTTTGAAGTTTGCCACGCGCCTGGAGTGCAATTTAATTTACGATTGTCTGAGAAAGATTTAAAGGATATTTTCAATAATAATTCAGTTTTTGATATTATTTAATTTTTTCACGGGGAATTTAAATATTCCAGCAAGTATCTTTAAATATTAAGGATATTTTTTTTATTTAAGTCTTTAAATTCATTTTTTTTTGAATATTGTTTTGTTTTAGATATATGCAACCGTTTAGGTTAACAAATTCGGAAGGATACTTCCTTGGCGGTTAGTATAAATCTGATTAATTGCATAATTAATTATTATAATATCTATGTAGGTGGTTGAATGAAAAGATTGATCTACATTTTGGCAGTTGTTTTATTAGTAGTGATGGCCTCTGGTTGTACCAGTGACGAGTGGGCGTCGAACAAAACATACTCCGGCAATGGGGTAACTTTTAGTTATCCTGGGACATGGAGTGAAAATGCAACAAAAACAGTGACCACCCCATCTGGTTCCAACAATATTGCAGCAGTTGGCAGTAACGATGAAGGTTTTGCTATTGGAAGTATATCTGCTTCAGGACTTGACACTGCAAGTATACAGAATGTACTAAATCAGCTGGTACAGGAATACCAGGCACAGGGATATGGGGCCAGTAAATCCATCACCGTGGATGGAGCTACGGCAACGATGATCACCACAACCAGCAAAGACTCTTCTGGTTACTACACTACCATCGCGTTCTGGGTTAAAAATAATAGTCTTTACTATGCTGCTTACGTATCCACTACTAACAGCACCCAAAACATGGAAAGAATACTTGGTAGCCTGAAAAAAACGTAAAATGTGCACTTAAAAGCTTTAATAAGCAATTATGTGCATTTTCTTTTTTTTATTATTTTTCTAATCTATTATCCGGAGTTAAATTTTATGGAATCAATCAAAAAATCCGAAGATCATTTTTTCATGGTTCAGGCAATTGCCGAAGCCAAAAAAAGTCTTAAAGAGGGAGGTATTCCAATAGGGGCTGTACTGGTAATGGATGGTGAGGTACTGGGACGGGGACACAACCGTCTGCTTCAAAATAATTCAGTTATCCTTCATGGTGAAATGGATTGTATTGAAAATGCAGGGCGCATTAAGGGGACAGATTATCAGAAATCCACGCTTTACACAACTTTATCTCCCTGCACCATGTGTGCCGGTGCCATTATGTTATACAATATTCAAAGAGTGGTAATTGGGGAAAATACTACCTTAATTGGTCCTGAAGAGTTGTTAAGAGAAAGTGGAGTGGAAGTTGAAGTCATGGGTATTAGGGAATGCCGTGAACTTTTGGAACAGTACATTGAAGAAAATCCCGATGTATGGGTGGCAGAATTGGAAAGAGTAGGCTATTCAACGGATTAATATTGATTATAAAATATCCATAAATTTAATATCGGGAAAACCAGGATCTTTTATTAAATGGCCCTAGATAATTCGAGATGGTTTTAAAATACTATTTATGGCTCTAAAAAATAGAAATAAATTCAAAGTGAACTTACTTTTTTTTGAATTCTTCCACAGAATAGGGTATTGATCCATCTTTCAGGGTTATAGGCACGGTTATTGAAAGAGATCCATTTCCAAAGCCGTGACTAATCATGGTATGTCTTCCTGGGCCCCCAGCTACCATTAAAAGCACATCAGATGGAGAACGAGTTATATGAACCTCCCCTCCGATAATCCATTTATCATCCAGCTTTCGACCGCCACGATCACCTAAACTGCCAAGTAACACTCCATTTTCATGAATATAATTTTTAACATCCTCTTTTTTCCAACCATCCTTGCGGATGGTTTCGGCGTGCTCAGGGCTCATGATCACCAGAATTTCACCAGGGACGTGGCTGTTGTTACAACCGGCAGTGGCTGCAGTGTGAACGATGGTGTCCAGCAGATCTTCGGCGGTCCGGCTGCGGTGGTCGTTAACATTATGGGGAGCTTCAGCAGCCATTACAGTGATGGTACTGGCTTCTTTTTTGCAGCCCATCTCTACTCGGAAAGGATCCCAGGGGGTTTCATCTTCATTTTCGCTGAAACAGTAACTGTACTTAGCAGGTGAACCATGGGTGGCATGGTCCCCCACTCCAGGCACTGCCCCGGCAATGTTAATGAGACATAATCGAAGTGAACGGCCAATGGTGGCGCTGGCCATATTACTTGGCCCTAAACATCCTGCACCTGAATTTAAACCTAATTCGTCTGATAATGGGCCGTTGATGATAGTGCAAATTGATATGGGGTGTGTGGTAGCGTTTACCCCTGCCAGGTTGAACTTATCATGGGAAATGGCCTTGATAACGTGTTCCAGCACTGGCTGAAATCCAGGCCGGCAACCCGCCATAACTGAATTAATGGCTATTTTCTCTGGGGTGGCCTGACCCATTTTTGGGGGTAGCACTGCTTGAACATCCTCTGGATCGTATTCACTGAAGTTTAGGAAACGATCTACCCTTTCTCTGGTGGGGGGAATAATGGGAAGGCCATCAGTCCGGCGGCGCTGGTAAAAATCAACACTGATCTTCTCTGGATCAGGGTCAATAAAGAATTCCATATCTGATTCACTGGCACTGCAGAGACGATCTCCCTGATCGTCCCTTTTTTCGAGAATATCGTCAATTAAACAGCCACAAGCATTATTACTGATGACTGGGGTGTTTTTTTTAGCCATATTCATCATTTAACAAGTAATTTAAACATCTAAATTCTTAATCTATATAAATTTTATATAATCCTTCTTAAATTAGTTAAATAACATCCTTAAACAATTCTACAATTCAGTATCCTTAAACAATTTATTAAATAATCCTTTTATCAATTCAACACGTTAGGGTATCTGTAATAAATATAAAAATGATGGAATGATTTTTCTTGCTTTTTCATCCACTTCCTCAATTGAAAGCCCAGCTATGGGATGTTCAACCTCTAGAATTCTTAAGTCTCCAAGTCCATGTGATTTAGCCAGTTCTCTTGCAAAGGGGGCGAAATTATCCGAACAGATGGATATGGTTGGAATTCCTCTTTCCTCCAGGTGGATGGCATCTAAAACCACCCAGCTGGTGCATGAACCACAATCACCCAGGGCTAAAATAGCTAAATCTGCTGATGCTGCGGTTTGAATCTGAAAATCCGTAGCTGGTGCCCCTGCTGGCTTATGAACCCACTGAAGTTCCCGGTTACCTAGTGACCCTGAAAGAACCTTCAGGATAATATCTGCTCCAGGTTTGGTGTTGTCCACCATGGAGACCCTATCAAAATCATAGGGTAAAGGATTTAAGGCGATTTTTTTCCCCTTAACCTTGCCCAAAGGATTAAGAACATCTTTTTCTGTGAGTTTCACTCTCAAAAACAGTTCCTCCAATTAATTTTTCTGGATACTTATTTCCTATTCTGAAAGATATTCCCTAGTAGGGGTTTATTTTGGATACTTAAATTTTGACCCCCAAAAATGTAACAAAAGGTTTTTCATGCCTTTTTACGGAACCTTCCAATCACAAAATCCTTGTCCAGAGATAGCACAAATGAAGCAGCCCTTGGGCCCTGTTTTTTTCCAATTATAACCTTATAAATTGCCTGGAATGCCTTCTGTGGTTTTAATCCCAGCTCCTTTAAAATAAGATACATCTGGTCGTGGAGTTCCTGGGAATTGTAATCATTATTCTCCAGTAGATCTGCCACTTGAAGTAGGAAATCATTTTGCTCTTGGTTTAGCTGGACTTCTGGCAAGCTTGTCTGAACATTGAATTTAACGAATTCTGGTGCATATTTTTCCAGCCAGTTTTCCACATTTTCTAAACGGGATCCCAGTCGAACCTTACTATCATCATCTAAATCAGAGTAGGCCATACCTTCCCAGTCTCCACTTAACTGGGAGTTTCGGTTAAGTATCTGGAAGATCTTCTCAGGATCATCAGTTATCTGCCGGGCCACTGTAAGGAAACGATAGGATGTCTGGAATGGTGCAGAATCGGCCATGTTGATCTGGGACACTTCATAGATTTTCTTGAGTTTCTCCATCTCCTTCTCTGAAGCTGCTTCCTCAATATCATAATAGATCCTCTCCACCCGGTCATACTGGTCGATGAAGTCCAGGAAAGACATTCCTGGGTCAAAATCCTTATGTTTCAAGGGTTTACTGCGGAACAAGAAATAATTCAGGGTCTCAGGTGTCCCTATCTCTAACCATTGTCCAGGGGTGAAGAAAACTCCCTTGGATTTGCTCATGGCATCTCCTTTAAGGGTGATCCACTCATAAGGAACGGGATAGGGTGCCCTGTAATTGAATATCTCCTTGGAAATGACTTTACTCACATCGTATGATCCACCACTGGCAGCATGATCCTTTCCGAAGGGTTCACAGGTCACACCGAAGATCTTCCAACGGGCCGCCCACTCCACACGCCAGGTGAGTTTTCCATTACCTGTTTTTATGTCCATTTCACCCTCATGACCGCACTGGCACCGGTAGTACACAGTGTTTCCCTGGTAATCATAGGCGGTGGTGGTGTTAACCCGACCGCACTCGGTACATATGGGGTTGTAGGGTAACCAGTCCTCAGCCAGGGGATGTTCCCGGTACTGGTTGAATATTTCCCGGATCTTAGGAGCTCTTTCCAGTGATTTTTTAATGTAATCATTATAAATACCATCCTGGTACATTTTAAACCCGGAGTAGGTTTCCAAGTCTATTCCGAATATGGGTAAGGTTTCCAGGAATGGTTTCTGGAAGTGTTCCACAAAGTTTTCGCAACAACCCTCAGGACAGGGTATCTGGGAGTAAGGAATTCCAAGGTATTTCTCGTAGGATTCAGGGAGAGGATAAGGTACCTTCCTCAGAGGATCGTGGTCATCGGCAATCCAGATGGTCTGGGAGTCTTCACCCAGTTTCTGCAGGGACTTACCAACAGCATTGGCTATGAAAACATCACAGGAATTTCCAATGTGTATGGAGCCAGATATTGATGTTCCACTGGCTACAACGTGTTTTTCAACGTCCCAGTTAGTTAAATCAGATGCAATTCGTTCAGTCCAGTGTTTCAAGTAATTCACCTTCTTATAAAAATAAAAAATGGGGGTTTATTATTTAAAATAAATAAAAAAATGGATTGGATTATTTTATTCAAATGTTTCGGTCGATGCCTCGTCCAACCATTCATTCACAATTTTCACAGCACAGTAACTTCCGCACATGGTACAAGTATCAGGATCTTCTGGGGGTCTGGCATCCCTTATGGCTCTGGCGTCTGCAGGACATATGGCAGCATTGTACTGGGCTTCCCAATTAAGCTTTTTACGGGCGTTAGCCATCTCCAAATCCTTTTCACCGTGGTGTATGCCCTTAGCCATGTCACCTACGTAGGCTCCGATACGGCTGGCTATAACTCCCATCTTCACATCTTCGGGTCCAGGGAGCGCCAAATGCTCTGCAGGAGTCACATAACATATGAAGTCTGCTCCAGCAGCAGCGGACTGGGAAGCGCCTATTGATGAAACTATATGGTCGTAGGCTGGGGCAATATCAGTTACAATTGGTCCTAACATGTAGAATGGAGCTTCACGACACAGTTTTTTCTGGATAACCACGTTAGCCTCTATCTCGTTTAATGGTATGTGACCAGGACCTTCCACAATGGTCTGCACACCAGCTTCCCGGGCACGGTCAATTAGTTCCCCCAGGATGATGAGTTCCTGAACTCCAGCACGGTCAGTGGCATCGGCAATGGCCCCGGCTCTCATGGCATTGGCCATGGACATCACGAAGTCATGTTCTTTGGCGATCTCCAGAATGTAATCGAAGTTCTTATATAATGGGTTTTCGATTTCATTTTCCACCATCCAGGCAGATACTAATGCTCCACCACGGCTCACCAGTCCACCTTCCCTTCCCTGTCTTTTCAGACGTTTTAGGGTTTCCATGTTCACACTACAGTGGATGGCCATGAAGTCAATACCATCTTTGGCCTGTTTTTCAATAGCCTTGAACATGACATCTTCGTCCATGTAGATGGCGGCACCCTTCTCCCGGATGGTTTCAATGGCAGCCTGGTATACTGGAACACTTCCCACTGGTATGTCGGAGACCTTTAAAATTCTTCTCCGGATCTCATCCAAGTCTCCACCCACAGAGAGTTCCATTAAAGTATCAGCGTTATTGGCCATTGCAATTTTGGCCTTTTCTTCTTCCATATCAAAGTCACATATATCGGTTGAAGTTCCAATAGTGGCGTTAACTTTGGTTCTGAGTCCTGCTCCAATACCAACTGCTTTTACTTCCCTTCCTTTGTTACTGGGAATGGCAATGGTACCTTTGGCTACAGATTTTCTGATGAATTCAACGTCTACATTTTCATTTTCTGCGACGGATTTCATTTCGTCAGTTATTATCCCTTTTCGTGCGTCGTCCATTTGTGTCATAGAATCACCGTGTTAGGTTCAACTTTGTAAACGTACATTAGCTATGGGCTTTTGCAAATCGAAAGATGCCCCTAGTAATTGATTAATACTAATCCTAAATTGATTTTTATACTACCCATAAAAATAGATATGGTTTTTATATCATAATTTGGGATCATTTGAAGTTTGAAAATTCATTAGTTAATAATAAATTGGAATATGGATCTAATCCTCATGGGAATGTAAATCCTTACACATAAGTGTATAATTATTTTACCTTATATAATCTGATTGAAATATTCCTATTGTTCAGACCCATTAATCAATGGTTATATTATAAATGCATATAATATGTACATTTTAGATGATTCAATTCCTGCCTTGTGTTTTAGATGTACCAATCATCCTGCCTATGGTCATATCAATGGTTGGAACGTTAGTCTGACATCCTTCTGCTTCCACAATGAATGAAGATACAGCGGAAGCTAGATTACCACAATATTCCAGAGATTCACCTTCCAAGTATGACTTCAGGAATCCCGCCCGGTAAGAATCACCAGCACCAGTGGGATCAGTGGGGTAACGTTCCACAGCATTGATGTTGATCTTCTCATCTGTATAAATAACACTCCCATTCCTCCCCCTGGTTTCCACCACTATTGATGGACCATAATCCCTTAACTGGTCAATGTCCATCTTGATGCTTTCCAGAATACGCCCAATTTCATGGTGATTTCCAAATAGAATATCACATATTTTGAGAACATTTAAAAGATCAGGGGATGAGTACATGTGCAGATCCTGTCCTGGATCGAAGGATATGATTTTGTCCTCTTCCCTGGCAAATTCACCACACTTGAGGTTATAGGTGGGATCCCCTGTTGCTAAGTGTACTGCCTGAACATTGTCAATGGCATCAGTAGGAACAGGAGCTTCTTTAAACCTGGTGGCAGCTCCCCAATAAAAGTAAAATATCTGATCATGGTTTGCATCGGTTAAAACGAAGGCAGTAGGTGTTTTATCATCATCCACAATTATCATGCCCTCAATGTTGATCTTGAGATTTTCCAACTGTTTTTGATATTCTGATCCTGAAAAATCACCACCCACTGCCGACACCAGTGAAGATTTGAGACCCAATGAGGATGCAACCACGGCCACATTGGCAGCAGCTCCCCCATGGAAGGTGCGCATATTATTAATAGTAGTGGAAGAGTTGGGTAATGGAAATTCGTTAACCTGAATTATATAATCAAGTGCAGTATGCCCGATGGCCAGTAAATCTCTTTTTTCACTCAATAGATCACCTGCCTTATTTCTATTTTAATTTTATTTAAAATTAACTGTATGCCTATATTTTCAAAAATGAACTAATCTCTGCAATTTAAACCCATCACAAAATCGTTGATCTCCTCTAAAATAAAAGATTTGGAAGATATTAGGGTGTATTTCTATCTATTTCATGATGAATTCCCTTAAATGATCAAGGTTTAGTCAATTCTCCCAAAACCCAATTTTGGGATTAGTTTCTGACCTTTTCCCTGTATAAAATCGGAAAAATCTTCCAGTTCCGGTTTCTTAGTGGGGATGACCATACTGATTATGTGGCTGGAGTCTTCAGCTAAAATATCTGAAATAGTGAAAGAACTGGATAGCGCTGACATGAAACTTCGGTTAAGGAAGGTTAGAAAATCTTCATTGTTCCTAATCAGTTTAAGGGCATTTTGGGGAGAACTGCACCAATCAACAATTTTATAATCTACATGTAAATGATCTAAGGTGTTCCATGCCAGTCGTTGGGCTGAATGGATTACTTCAACAAACAGTCTACCATGGAGATCCTCGATACTCTCCATTTGTTCATTAGAATGGGATACCAATACCAGATCATCTCTGGCTATGGGCACAAAATCCAGATCGTGCATGAAAGCATGGACTGGGTCATCAAAAAGTAAAATATCCACCAGATCCATCTCAGCCATCTTAAGGGCACTCAGATCGTCAGTAGTGTAAATAACAACTTCCAAACCATAATGACGTGATAGAACATCCATCAAACCGGTGGAAATAGGCCCCCCGCAGATAAAAAGGGTTTCTCTTTCTTTTAATCGTTTCAAATATCTTTGGTATTTTTTCAGGATCATTATCCCCTGGAGGGTGAGGCCTGATCCTGCTCCAGTTGTTTCCACCAATTTAAATCCCATTTTTTCTTCAGCATCACGAATTCGCCTATTTAAAACTGCATGTGATATTCCTAACCTCTTGGCAGCTGCTCTCTGGGACCATGTACTGTTGATCTCCAGTAATGCATCGAAAAGCCTGTAACTAAATGTTTCACCATTCAATGAGAGATTTAAACGGGGATGAAACTTCATAATTTCTCCTTCTATTGTGTATTAATGTTAGTGTGATTTATTTGCGTAGTGATTTGTATAAGATTTGTATGAAATAGGACTTATATATATCAGATTGTATAAAAAATCATATTGATTTACGATAATTAAAAAAAATATAATAATGGTGCTAAATTGAAACAATTGATTCTCAATGATGCTATAGAAGAAATACTGGATAATGTGTGCTCTGTTTCTGCAGAACTTGACCCTAAAAACATCGAAGACATGACCAGTCTTTTACAAAGATCACAGCACGTGTTCGTAATGGGACTTGGACGTTCTGGCCTGGTAGCCCGGGCTTTTGCAATGCGTCTCATGCACCTTGGGATTAGTGTATATGTGGTGGGAGAAACCACAACTCCAGCGTTAACCAGTGAAGATTGTCTCCTGGCGATTTCAGGTTCTGGTGAGACCTTCAGTATTATCAGTGCCGCGAATATTGCCCATAAAAGGGGAACCAAAATAATCGCGGTAACATCCTATGTGGATTCCACCCTGGGTGAGATGGCGGATCTGGTGGTGCATATAAAGGGACGTACCAAAATTGATTCAGAAAAAAACTACATAACCCGACAGATGAACGGAAAACACCAGTCCCTATCTCCAATGGGGACTCTTTTTGAAGTAACCAGCCTCATATTTTTGGACGGTCTCATAGCTCAATTAATGGTTGAAATGGGAAAAACAGAAGAGGATATGAAGGCCAGGCACACGGTTATTGAATAGCTAAGGTTATTGTAAAATGGTATTTTTATTCTAACTATTATTTTTTTTATGGAATTAACCGTATTTTATCTATTTTTTACCTTTTTTTACAATTAAAAATAGTATTAAAGTCTTATGCGGTGGGGATGGGTGTAAATATTGAATCTACCATTTCTAAGGAAACCAATAAGAGTAATCCCTGATTTTTCACCTATCTTCAAACCTTCCACAGTTGGGGCAGCTTTGGTAACCATGATGGGTATGCCAACATTGGCCAGTTTCACCACACGATCTGGAGGTATTCTGCCACTGCAAGCGATGAAACTTTCCGAAAAATTAATTCCTGCTTTTAAACCTGCTCCGATAACTTTATCCACTGCCACGTGGCGGCTGACATCCTCTCTGACAATGAATTGATCTTCCCCCACAATGGCGGCTACATGGGTCCCCCCAGTTTTAGACCAGACTTCTGCTTTTTTTATCAGAAGATCGAATGAATCCATTATTTTTTTCCTTTCAACTTTAAAATCAGAAGTAACTTCCACTAAATCCTGGTCCTGGTGAATCCATCCATCGTAACAGGCCAATTTGTCTTTTGCAACTGGTTGATTACTTGTTAAATCTACTTCAATGTCCAGATCTGTTACATTGATGTTTTTAACATCTGTGATGGTCCTAATATATTTTTCATCCAAGAGATAGCCCAGAACGAAATCATCCAGATCATGGGGACTCAGGTAAAATTCACCCAATTTAGATCCATTAACCATGAGTTTCATCTTAATATCTATGGCCACCAGATCGTTGATGTGCTGAACATCCTTGCTAACCTTAATGATCTTAACTTTTTTGAACATTTCATCCATGATGGCACCCTTTAATTCAATATATAAACATTTAGTTAGTTAAAAAAAAAGAATTGATAATGGAATTTATTGGAAAATTTAAAGTTTTAGGTTGTGATGTATGATGGTATTCTGGAACTAAATTTACGTATGAATAGCAGGTTTGGTGTTATTCATTTAGTACAATGTCATCAATCCATGATATGGCTGCGGCAACATTGGGAAAACCTATTACGCTGGTTAATAGAAGAACACTATGGTATATTTCCTCTGAAGATGCTCCCTGTTCCAAAGCTCTTCTGGTGTGGCTGTGAACACCTCCTTCGGATCTTATGGCCGCTGCACCTCCTAACTGGATAAGGTGGGCTGTTTTATCATCAATTGGGCCTGCTTTTTTAATGGCTTTGCCCAGTTCACTTAAAGCCTGCCCGTATTCTTCATAGCGCATTCTAATGTTCTTATAGTGTTTAGGAACTTCTTTTTCCATCGTACTCACCAATTATAATTCTGATAAAAATTCTTCACATTTATTACATTATTATATATGTTGGGAATATATTATTAAATCTACAGGGGAACACTATAGAAAGTACGTATCAAAGAATCAAAATAACCTTTGAATTCAAATAAAATAAATGTTAATTTAATTCATAAATCGTAAAATTAATTCACATTTCATTTAATTCACATTTCATAAAAAAAATTCAGTAAACCACAATTTGCAAGTAAAACATATATTAGAGGTGACATTGAGCGACAATCATCCTAAATATGTACTTAGCAAATGTGGTTCACTGGGTACTGTCATTCTTTAGCACTCTAAAAATATGCAGTACGGTAAAACTTATTTTATTTTCCAACAGGGAAGTATGCGATTGGTGGTTTTTCGTCACCAGTTCCTTTGACATATCCAAAGGTGTTTTTAAGTTTGGTGTTGACTTCATGCCAGATCTGGGCAAGTGGTATTTCACCAGGACAGACTTCTTCGCACTGACCACAGTTTGTACAGGATTCCACCATGTGCAACATTCGTTCTAGATGGAACATTGGTGATGGTGGGATTTCTCCTTTAGTTAACCAGTCAGGGCCATTGTTAGCCTCTAGACAGCAGTCTTCACAGTAACAGATTGGACAAGCTTCTCTGCAACCGTAACATTTCAGGCATCTGGAGAAATCATCCATGTATTCGGTGAGAACAGAGAATATTTCCCTGCCTGCTACGTCTTCCCAGTCATTGGTCTGCCATTTGTCTGCGAGTTTAACCATTGCACCGTCGATTTTTTCACGAATTTCAATTCCTTTGGGAATTGGGGCTTCTAAATCGATGACTCCGGCTTCTTTGGCTTTTTCCAGGACTTCAGCACCTTTAGGTGAGCAAACTTCGATGAAGGTGGCTTTTCCAGCTAAAGGTCCTATAACTCCCCAGTTTCCGCAGGCTAGGTCTGCCATTGTGGGAATGTTAACTTCGCATCTTCTGCAGTTGGTTCTTCTACCGAATCCTTCGTCTTCTAATTCGTCGATTGGGATTTCTTTTTCGGTACCGTCTTCAGTTTCCACGATGAGTTTACCTTTGGCAATTTCTTCTTTGACAACTGAGTCAGGGTCTACTTCGTAGAACTCTTCCATCATCTGGCGGCCTTTAACTGGGGGCATGGTACCTCCACAATTTAAACCAATCATAATTACGTTGTCAGCGTTGACCTTTTCTCTTTTCATGAGTTCAACCATGGTCATTGCATCGCAAGGTTTGACTGTGACTGCTATTTTCATGTCCTGGGCACCGTCAAGGTAGCGGGTAACAACTTTGGCCAGGTTGAGTGTTCCAAAGTGGAGTGAACCAGCAGCTTTTACCACATCTTCTGGATCTTCAATGAGGATCGGCACTGCATCGTAAAGGTCTGCACTACTATCAACTGCCAGTACTGCGTCAACAATTCCTTCTTTCAGTAAGAATTTTAGAAGGGTGGTGACTGCGCCACCATACTCTCCGGCTTCAGCAATTTCTGCATCCGAAGATTTTGCGTAGAACATGTCGTTTGTGTTGATCATTAGGATCCCTCCATTTTAGATATGGCCACTGCACATGCTTTGTATTCTGGCATTCCAGATCTGGGGTCGATTGCGGCAGCGTTGGTTAATATATTTGCAGAACATTCTCTAAAGTGCATAGGGATGTTTACAATTCCTTTCATAATGTCTGGAGTGACTCGGGCTGGTATTTCAATCTCTCCTCTTCTTGATTTGACTTTTACCATTTCTTTATTGTCTATTCCGAGTTCAGCAGCATCTTCTGTGTTTATCTCCACATATCCAGTTGGTACTTCACGGTCCAGTGTTGAGGCTCTTCGTGTCATTGCGGCGTGGTAATGGAACAGTAAACGGGTTGTGGTTAATATTAGTGGGTATTCGTCATCAGGAGTTTCTACTGGGCCCTGTTCTTCCAGTGGTGCGAATATTCCAAGTCCATCTGGATGTGCGAATTTTTCAACGTGCATCATAGCGGTTCCAGGGTGATCTTCAGATGGGCAAGGCCAGTGTAGTGCTTCTGGTCTTTCCAGTCTTTCCCGGTTCATACCTGCGTATTGCGGGGTGACGGTTCTGACTTCTTCAAATATGTCCTGGGCAGATTCATAGGTGAACATTTCAGGGTCGGCACCCATTCTCTTGGCCAGGTCACAGAATATTTCCCAGTCGTATTTTGATTCTCCGGGTGCGTCTACGGCTTTTCTGATGAGTTGAACTCTTCGTTCACCGTTGGTGAATGTTCCGTCCTGTTCAGCCCAGCAGGCAGCAGGTAATACTACGTCTGCAAATTCTGCAGTGTCAGTCATGAATATGTCCTGTACCACAAAAAAGTCCAGGTTTTCTAGTGCTGCTTCCACATGGTTGGTATCAGGGTCTGAAATTACTGGATCTTCACCAGTTATGTATAGAACTTTCAAGTCACCTTTATAAGCGGCTTCTATCATTTCAGGAATTTTAAGTCCAGGTTCGCATCCCAGGTCACTACATCCCCAAGTGCAAGTAACATCCTTCATTACTTCTTCATCAACTACTTTCCGGTATCCGGGGTAATCGGTTGGTAATGCACCCATGTCACAGGCACCTTGAACGTTATTTTGACCTCTTAATGGGTTCACTCCAGTTCCCAGTCTTCCAATGTTTCCGGTGAGCATGGCCAAGTTGGCGGTTTGCTGAACGTTGTCCACACCGTGGGAGTGTTCGGTTACACCGAGCGAGTATACTATGGCAGCTTTATCAGCTTTAGCGTATTTTATGGCTATGTCTCTGATGACGTCAGCTGGTACTTGGGTTATTTCCTCGGCCATTTCAGGAGTGTATTTTGATACTACTTTTTTCAGTTCTTCATAGTTTTTGGTTCTTTTTTCTATGAATTCCTTGTCTTCCAAGCCTTCACTGATTATCACGTTCATCATTGCATTCATTAACGCAACGTCAGTTCCGGTTTTGAATGGTATGTACTGGTCAGCCTGTTTAGCGGTTGGAGTGTATCGAGGGTCAGCCACTATGAAGTATGCGCCCTTCATTTTTGCTCTCATTAATTTTCTTCCAACCAAGGGGTGGGCTTCAAGACTGTTTGCTCCAATGGAGAATATCAGATCTGCGTCTTCAAAACTGTCATAGGAGTTGGTCATGGCACCGGAACCAAATGAAGCGGCAAGTCCAGCTACGGTAGGGCCGTGGCAAAGTCTTGCGCAGTGGTCGATGTTTTGGGTTCCCACAACTATTCGTGCAAATTTCTGGTTCACGTAAATGTTTTCGTTGGGGGATCTGGCACAGCAGAAGAAACCTATTTCATTGGGATCGTAGGCACCCAGTTTGGATGCTATTAGATCATATGCTTCGTCCCAAGTAGCTTCTCTGAATTTACCATTTTCTTTTATAAGTGGGGTGGTTAATCTGTCATCTCGGTGGATTATTTCATAACAGAAGTTTCCTTTTGGACATAATTTTCCCTCATTTACAGGGTGTCTTTTCCATGGTTCTACACCAACTACTTTTTCGTCCTGAACTACGAGGTTCATACCACATCCAACACCGCAGTAGGGACAAATTGTCGGTACGTATTTAATATCCATCTTTGTATTCCTCCGCTCATTTCTTTAAATAAAAACATGAATGTTCATGATAATTAGTTTGAAAATCTCTGTTTCATGCAATGTTTTCTCTGAAATCATGGGTTTGCTATATGATCATTCATGATGAAATTTTTGATTTGGCATTTCATTCCTTTTTTTTAAAAAAAATTAAAAAATGGAAAGATAACAACAAACCTTAATTTAGGAATTATTTACTTTCCATTATGCTTTGGCTTTACCTGTTCCCCTTAGATAGGTGAACCAGTAGATACATCCTACAAATATTGCTCCACCAACAATGTTACCCAGAGTAGCTGGTATCATGTTGTTGATGAACATCTGTGACCAGGTTACTCCGCCAATGAATATTCCTACAGGTATAAAGAACATATTTGCGACTACGTGCTCGAATCCGATGGTTACGAAAGCCATTATTGGGAACCAGATCCCGAATACTTTACCAACAACATCATCTGAGGCAATGGCCAGGTAAACTGCTAGACATACTAACCAGTTACATCCAATTGCTCTCCAAAACACGGTCATCCAGTCTAAAGATGTGACAGTTTTACCTGCTGCTACAAACTTTGCTCCACCGAGTGCTTTGGTCTTTGCAATGGTAACTGCGGTTCCTGCCCAAGGGTCTGCGGTTAGAATACCGGTGAGGTATGCTAGGACATAAGCAACAAATATTGAACCGATTAGGTTAAATATCCAGCTTCCTACCCAGTTTCGGATAAGACCCATAATACTTGCTTCTCCCTGAAGCACTCCCATAGGCATGTACATACAATTACCAGTAAACAGCTCAGAACCAGCTATAACGACCAGCATTAGCCCTACTGGGAACACGCCACCAAAGACGAATTTTACTAATCCTACAGGATAACCAGCAGCAGCCATACCTCCAGTAGCAACTTCTGCCAGAAGTCCTCCAAATGCAATGTAGGCCCCAGCTAAAAAGCTTAAAACAAGTAAATTACTCAAAGGGGCTTTTTCTTTCAGCGCTGCAATACCGACACAAGCTTTGGCGGTATCTGCAGGTGATTTAAACGACGATGCCATATATTCGACCTCCTTCTAATCGACTAATTACTTCATCCAAAAATATGTCATGACAGATGGATGGTTTGGAAGATCAATTTGCCGCAAATTTATCATGATCGTTCACTGATTTTTGGAAAAATTTTTAGATTTACAACTGTTTTTCAGTAAATTGATCCCGATCCTCCATGAATGTTCATGATATATGGGATATACGAATGGTCTGGTGATGAGTAATATAAACTTTTGTTAATAGGCCCATTCCGAAAGACATATATCCGTTATGCAATTTTAATCACTTCAAATATAAAAAAGGTAAGTGGTATCGAGCTGTTTTTAGGTATAAACTAGCTAAAAAGTTAATAAAATAGTTGATAAATAATGATTTTTTTGGCTTAAATTTTAATTTATAATGTTTTAATAGTAATTTAAAAGTTTATAAATCTAATTAGAAAGATTAAATTATTTAATAATGGAAATATTCAAAAATATCCTTTAATATTACGATCTTAATATTATATTAATAATTAGATTAGACGTAATAATGATTTTATCATTATTCTACATTATTTGAATTTTTCATTTTCAGTTTTATCATGATCATATACTTTTTATCACATTACCCATTTTCAGTTTTTTAAAAGGATATATTGAGAACTCTTAATGCATTATCTCAATGTATTGTGCGCGACACTTATAATAGATTAATAATAATTAAGAATTATAATTTATAGTAGCAAATTATGCATATTATCCTAAAAAAATACTTTTAATTCTTTATTATAATTTATAATTATGAATTAGGTTGTAAAATATAATTTTATTAAATTTATAAACTCTAAAATCAAAAAAAGTATTTATTAAAAAGGTAAAGATGATTATTGTTTCCCCTTGATTTGTTCTTGTATTTTTTTGTCTATTTTTTCTTTATCTTTTCCCCTTATTTGTTCTTGTATTTCTTTGTCTATTTTTTCTTTATCTTCTCCTCTTATTTGTTCTTGTATTTTTTTGTCTATTTTTTCTTTATCTTCTCCTCTTATTTGTTCTTCTATTTCCTTGTTGATTTCTTTTTCAACTTTCCCTTTTATCTGTTCTTGTATTTCTTTTTTAAGGTTTTTTGACATTTTTTGACCACCTGTACCAGATTCATATAAATCTTACTGTATGCTGAACAATTATATAAAGATTCGCCCACACTCATTGTTTAAAAATGGATTAAAATGACTTTAGTGGGATTTTATTATGATAAATGGTCTCAATGTCCCTATTTGATATGAAAAAAATATTGCTAATCATTTTATTTTTTTTCCATATGTTATTAATGAAATTAATTAATATAAATTAAGTAAATTTAATAAAAATACTTATTAAGGGTTTAATTTAAATTTAAATATCTATAAGCTATTTTTGGTAAAAGTGGTGTGGGTAACCTTCATGAATAATCATGGCACAATCATCAATTTTACTCAACTGTTCTAAACTTGCAACTAACAATGGGATCTTACCAATATTTTTCACAAGTGAAATAACCGCCAAATAATCAAATATCATCAAAAAAATAAATAAATATTAAAAGTAGTATGTATAATAATGAGTTTAATACCCTAACATTTCCCATAAAATGGAGTTCTATTTTCTATTGCTTCTATGAAGAGTTTTTCCAGTTCTTCATCAGAATCTCCCTGTCTAAGTGGTTCTCTAATGTCCACTAGATTATCATTCCGCAGTAAACATGGTTTGAGCTTCCCTTCAGGTGTTATTCGGAGGCGTGTACAGTTTTTACAGAACTCAGTATTATCCATGGGCCTGACAACTTCGATCTCCCCTCCTTCCAGGAAATATTTCTTTCTGTCCTGCATAAATGCTCGGGTTTTAATGTCAGTGGCCTTTTTAGTTAATTTTTTTTCTATGATTCCAATGTCATAATGATAATCATCAAAAAAATCATCATCCGGACAGCTTTCGGCCTTTAATAGTTCAATAATTTGTAGAATGGCTCCATTATCCTTGCAGAACTGGAACATATCCCAGACCTCATTGTGGTTCAAATCTTGCATCACCACCATGTTCACTTTAACCGGGTACAGTCCCACTTCAACCGCTTCCCTGATCCCCTTTTTAACCTGGTCAACGTAGTTGCTTTTGGTGATGAAACGATAAGTTTCAGGATTTAAGCTGTCAAAACTTACATTCACCCTATTTAAACCGGCATCTTTAAGTTGAGATGCGTATTTCTCAAGTAAGGTCCCGTTGGTTGTTATGGCAACGTCTTTAAATTCTAGATCTGACACTCTGGAGGTAATGTCAACTATATCATTTCTTATTAATGGTTCGCCTCCTGAGAGTCGAATTTTTTTGATGCCTATGTTTTTGGCAATCAAAGCAATTCTTTCAATCTCTTGAGGAGTCATTTCATCTCCTTGTGGTATTATGCCATCGTGATGACAGTAAAAACATCGTATATTGCAGCGATTGGTTATGGAGATGCGTAGGGATATAATTGGCCTCTGGAAATTATCAGTTTTCATTTAAATCTTCAACCTTGAATCATTAATGTTAGTTAATATTCAATTAAATTAATTATTAACTGCCTTCAACTTCTCTGATGATTATCTCAATTTTAGGAGCGGATTTTCCAGCTTCACCAGTCTTTAGAGAGCTTACCATGCCGGTAACACTTTTTTTAATGAAATCTTGCACGAAAGGATTTAAAGGGATGTTTTCGTCACCCATGAAGAGCTCAACTTCTCTGAATTTTTTCATTTTACACGAATCTTCTGATGTATTTCCGCTGATTATGGCTTTAGCCATATCCAAACAGCTTTCAAAGCCACATTCTCCACAATTTGCACCTGGAATAAGACCATAAGTGCGGGTTTCCACAAGATCCACTAAGGGAACAATATCTTCAGGACCCATCTGGAAAACATCCACATTGGTTATTGTAAAATCGTCTTTTACCGGGGTGGTTGAGATTTTAGGGTAATCAACATGTTTAAAACCTTCAATCACAACATAATCGAGTTCTTCGATATTTTTGATGGTTTTTAAGATCTTATCCAGTTCAGTTTTTTCATTTACAAGGAAAAAAGTAGTTTCCCCTGATCCAACCACCATTTTTGCCCCTGCTTCTCGGTGTTTCCAAGTATCTTTGCCCTGCAGGTCAAAGTCATGATGGGTGTGTTTAATAGTTCCTACTTGATGGCCTCTTTTAACCATTTCTTGAACTATCTTAGTAACCAGGGTGGTTTTTCCGGTGTTTTTTGTTCCTACCACGGCCAGTATCTTCATAAATACACCTTTTCTGAGACTGATTAAATAAAATGCTTTTAACCTCACCTTCAAGTGAGATCATCTCTATTTCTATGGCTATTATTTGATGGACTATATAAGTGTTCGATTTTTCAAATCCATCAGACTATTAAAAGATCAGAGGAAATAGATTCACAAAAAAACAAAAGATCGGTCAAATGGAAAAGGGAAAAAAAATAATCGCCTTATGAATCGAAAAAATAATTATTTATAACTAAATTAAATTTTTACCATAGCCAGAGCCGCAGCTTTGAATCCAATGTAAACCTCTTTTCCAAGGTTTAAATTTAATTCTTCCCTAGAATATTCCGTAACATCCACAAAAAGGCTGATTTCTCCCAATTCTACAGTTAACCTAACTAAATGATCCTTCAATTCCATGCGCGTGATTTTTGCTTTAAAAACATTTCTAACGCTGGATTCTTGAGGTTTTAGCATAACAAATATATCTTCAGGACTTATTAAAACCAATACTTTGTCACCAACTTCAAAATTACCTCGGAGGGGTAAAATTACTTTATTTTCATTTAAATATATGTTTGCAATTTTATTTTCAACATCAATATCAAAAATAGTACCTTCTATCTCATTAACGTCAGCGTGCATTTTTAAAATGCTGTCAACTTTTCTATACTCTTTCAATATTAATTTACCATATTCAGTTAACTTACTCCCTCCCCCACCACCTTTACCCCCTCTCTTTGTTGAAACAATGGTGTGGTTCAAATCATTTTCTAAATCTTCAATGTACTTCAATGCACTGCGGTAAGGTATTTTCACCCGCTTGGAGGCCTTCATTATTGATCCACATTCTTCTATACGTTTCAATAGATCGAATTTCCTTTTATTGATTAACACTATTCTATTTTCAAGGTTCAAACGATATTGTGGACCATCTCGCATGCTTTCCATAGTTTCCATCCTTAATTTCTATTTTATGTATTCTAAAACGTATAGCGGTCGCGATAATTATTATAATTTATTTTATATTAATTTAGAAACTTTTAATTTTTTAGATTTAATTTTTAATTTTTTAGAATTTTATAATATTTTTCAATGGTTATCTGTATCTCATGGATATTAAATGTTCACACTTTGATTACACAATGATATAACCTCAATGCAGTATGATATAACCTCAATGCAGTAATACATGTAGGCTGAAATAAATATTTCTTATATTATATCACGAAAAATTTCAACCTTCCTGATAACTGGTTTAATTTCATCACATATTAATTTTAAACTCATAGAATGCAATGGATTTTATTTTCCAATTTATATGGCCCTTAAAACCATTTAATAAAACCATTTAAAATATAAAATGGGTACTGGTTACAAAAATTCTAAAACTCATTTAAATGAAACTTCATATAAAATAATGGGTGAACTAGATTAATATAAAAATAAGAGATACAATTATTATATCCTTTTTGAGGTTGATTCATGGGTAAAGAATTCTTAAATGTTATGGATTTTGATGATTTGAAGAAAATCATAGGCTCTTTGAATATGCAACGGAAAATTGAAACGGTAAATCTGGTGGATGCCCATAATAGGGTTCTGGCTGAAAATATTTACGCTGCAATTGATCTTCCCCCATTTGATCGGGCATCTATGGATGGGTATGCGGTTCGCGCTCAAGATACTTATGATGCTTCAGAGGACGATCCAGTTATCTTGATTCTGATAGAAAAAATTAGAGCTGGAGATATACCTTCCCAAAAGGTTGAAATGGGTACCTGTAGTGAAATTGGCACAGGGGCTCCAATGCCTGATGGTGCTGATGCAGTAGTGATGGTAGAATGCACCGATATTAAAGGGGATAAGGTGAAAATTTTGGAAGCAGTTACTCCTGGGACTAACTGGTCCAGTAGGGGATCAGATATTAAAAAGGGAAAATTCCTAATGCCCAAGGGGACTTTTTTAACCGTAGATAAAATAGGAGCTCTAAGTGCAATGGGATTGATAGAAATTCAGGTTCTGGCTAAACCAACTATTGCAATAATTTCAACGGGTAATGAATTGATAAAACCTGAAGAAAAACTTCAACATGGGAAATTGTATGATATCAATTCTGTATCTCTAACAAACGCAGTAAAAGCCTGTGGATGCTTACCAATAACCTCTACTATTGTTAAAGATGACTATAATTCTATAAAAAATAAAATTGATGAATGCAAACATGCGGATATTATTATCACTTCCGGTGGCACATCTGCTGGTGCAGGGGATGTTTTACGCAGGGTAGTGGAGGATATGGGCAAAGTTCTGGTTCACGGGGTTTCACTAAAACCTGGTAAACCTACATTAATCGGACGTTTACCTCAGGATGATAGTGCTATCATTCTTTTCGGTCTTCCAGGGTATCCTGTATCCGCTTTAATGATCTTCCATGGATTTTTAGCTCCTTTCTTGAAAGGCTTAGCGGGTATTAAAAAATTTATGGGGGAAAAAGAAACCGTTACTTGCAAATTATCCAGAAAATATCACTCTACCCTGGGAAAAAGTCATTTTGTGCTGGTAAAAATTAAAGAAAATATTGCATATCCTATATCAAATGATTCTGGTGCAATCACTGCACTTGCTGAGGCTGATGGTTATTTTGAAGTCCCTAAACTTGTGGAGATCATTGAAAAAGGCGATGAAATAAAGGTTATATTTTTATCCCGGCTGTAAAAAGATTGTATAAATTGTAATTCTTGATATTTATCTTATAGAATTCTTTTTCACGATAACAAAGGTTTCAATTGAATTTAGAAAAATGTGATATTCTCAATATTGGATTTTTCCCTCGTTGCGTAAGAAACAATTTTTTTCTAGATGTTTTGTAATGAACTAGGGGTGTGTTCATTACACATTAGTTTATAAAGTTATCGGGTTAGTCCAAGTAGCAATATATATATAATATTGTAAATTTATGTGTAATTAACACACATAGTGCCAACTATAGATTTTTAAGGTAAAACACGGTAAAAGACATGGAAATTGCAATACAAATAACTTTTGAATCAATTAGACTCTTTATAAAATCATTGGTACTGTGGTGTCAGATTTGATGGGATTAGTTCCCTTCATTATTGGAATTAGTTCCCTACCACTCAATAGAAATATGGAGGTAAAAAATGGTTTCTAATACGAAGGAAGTCAAAGCATTGGACTTTGATGTATCAAGATCGGCTGAAGAAGAGCGGAAGCTGGCCTTCAAAGACGAAGTCTGCATCGGCTGCGGTATCTGTGAAAAAGTATGCCCGGTAGAAGCAATTGAACTTGGTGATATCGGAGCCATAGTTCGAACCGATGCTGATGAATCAAAAATATGCGTTGACGAAAATAAATGCGTCCTCTGCGGTATGTGCAGTGTCGGATGTCCTGTAGATGCTCTGGAATTTACCATTGATGGAGAATCAATCAAGAACATGGATGTTTACCCACAATATCTATCTTCTGCAGAAATCGATGATGAAACATGTATATACTGTAAAGCATGTGAAGTGGCATGTCCTCGAGAAGCAATAACCATTGCCCGGGAACTACCAGACCGAGCTAAATTGGTTACAGGTGAAATCGAAATAGACAAAGACACCTGTATAAGCTGTGGGATCTGTGAAGAAATGTGTCCTGCTGATGCTATAACAATGGACTCAAAAATCCCAACATCAGACGACCCAACAGTGGCCTCAGACATTAACGTGGACAAGGATAAATGTGTTTACTGTCTGGTCTGTAAAAAAGCATGTCCTGTTGATGCCATAATGGCAGCCTGCAGAACCTGTTCCTACGGTGAATACGACCTGGACCCAGCAGATGCTTCAATTACTGGAAGTTCATTCATTGACGATGACCTGTGTGTCAGATGTGGATGGTGTGAAGAGATATGCCCAGTAGACGCTGCAAAAGTTAAAAAACCATTCAAAGGTGAACTAACTATAAACCAGGACAAATGTTCTACTTGTGGGGCCTGTGTGGATATTTGCCCTTGTGATGTTCTATCGTTCCCACAACCTGCTGAATCGGCACAAATAGTTGATAAAGTATTCAAAGACGAAACATACTGTATCTACTGTGGTGCATGTGAAAATGTCTGCCCAGTAGAAGCTATAGAAGTCAAGAGAACCGATGTGGATTACACTCCAACCAAGTCCAAATCATGGAAAAACAAGATGGAATCTCTTAAAACCTAAAATTTTGGGTGATATATTATGGAATTGAAAGTAAACCAAGATAACTGCCTGGGTTGCGGAGTTTGTGTTGTTGCCTGCCCGGTAAATGTATCCATTAGTCCCGAAGTAGCGGGTGGACACGGATCCAAAACTGAAGAAGTAATTATGATGGTAGAAAATGGTGTAATCAAACTTTTCAGCGATGAAAAGTGTACAAAATGTGGGACATGCCAAATGTTCTGCCCTACAGACGCTATATGGCTGGAATGAGGTGTAAAACATGACATATATAGAAAAACCCGTCGTTCCTAAAGTTGTTAAATTAGAAGAACCAACAGCCACCGAACGAGAAGTATTAAACATGATGTTGAACACCGGCTCAGACATCTACCAAGGCGCGTGCAAAAAAAGAGGTTCAACCTGTAAAGATGAATACCGAAAGGTTTGTGGTGTTGCATACATGGACCCAAAAGACATGGCCAAACTAGGTGTGGCCAACTGGGACACCGTAAAAGTCACCACTGATTGGGGTGAAGTGATAGTTTCTGCAGTACACTCCAGAGACGCACCTCATGAAGGAACTATATTCATACCAAAAGGTCCATGGGCCAATGTTATAACCAGTCACGAAACCTACTGCTGCTGTGACCCGACTTACAAAGGGATTTACTGTACAGTGGAAACATCTGACGAAGAAGTTTTATTAATGGCTGACCTCATGAGAGCAGTCTACAAAAAATACGTGGACGATGAAGAAACCATTCCCGAGTTAAAATCACTCGGTGAAATGCCCGTCTACAAAAAGAAATAAGGAGGTCGATTAAAGTGGCATACGAACCACCTGTAACTGATTATGATGAAATCGTAGAGAACTGTACCTGCGCCTTTTGCGGATGCAACTGCGATGATTTAGATTTCTTAGTAAAAGATGGGCACGTAGTCGGAGTACGACACGCCTGTCGCCTCGGCGCCAGTAAAGTAATGGAAGACATGGACCAGAGACTTCTGGTACCTATGATCCGTGATGAGAACGGTGATCTACAAGAAGTTGACTGGGAAACCGCTCTGGACAAAGCAGCCGAGCTCATTGCTGGTGCAGTCCGACCTATATTCTACGGTTGGAGTGAAACCTCAATTGAAACCATGAAACATGGTATTCGACTTGGTGAATTAGTCGGAGCTGTTCTAGATAACCAGGCAACTATCTGTCACGGTCCATCTTTACAAGCAGTCCAAAACGCAGGATATCCTGTTGCGACTCTAGGAGAAGTTAAAAACCGTGCCGACATGATTGTTTACTCTGGAAGTAACCCTATGAACTCCCACCCAAGGCACATGGCCCGATACAGTACCTTCCCTCGAGGATGGTTCAGGCAAAGAGGGCGATTTGACCGTACTGTGATTACCATGGACCCTAAATACAGTGACACTGCTAAAATGTCCGACATATGGGTAGGATTTGAGCAAAATGGGGATTATGGATTCTACAATGCAATTAGGGCAGCTTTAAAAGGAAAAGAAATTGACCAGGACTTTGTTTCCGGCATACCCAAGGAAGACATAATGGAATTAGCCGAATCCATGAAAAATGTTCAGTTTGGAGCATTATATTTCGGTCTGGGCCTTACCCATACTCTCTCCAAGCAGAGGAACATTGACATGGCCATTGAAATGTTAGTTGACCTTAACGAATACACCAAATGGGTGCTAACTCCAATGAGGGGTCACTTCAACGTGAATGGTTTCAACATTTTCATGGCATATGAAATGGGATTCCCATATGGGGTAGATTTCTGCCGAGGATACCAAAGATACATGAACGGAGAAACGAACACCATCGATCTGTTAACCCGAGAAGAATGTGATGTATTCATGGTGATAGCTGCAGACCCGGGAGCCCATTACCCTGGAGGTGCAGTTAAACGACTGGCAGAGATTCCAGTTATCCAGGTAGACATCCACTGGGGACCATCCACTGAAATAGCTGATGTAGTACTTCCCGGATCATTTATCGGTGTAGAATGTGCTGGTACCAGCTACCGAATGGACGGAGTACCTATATACATGAAAAAGGCTATAGACAAACCTGAAACCTGCAGAGATGATGAATGGATCATTAGGGAGCTGCACGAAAGGGTTCAGAAAATCAAAGCAGAAGAGGCCGCAACAGCTAGCAAATAAGGTGATATCATGGAATATATACTAAAAAATGGTATAGTTTACGACCCGGCCAACAACATAGCTGGTGAAAAGAAAGACGTTATGTTCAAGGATGGTAAAATCGTTGAAAACGTCTCTTCTGATGCAAAAGTCCTGGACGTGGCTGATAAAATAGTCATGCCCGCTGGTATCGACCCCCACGCCCACGTAGCAGGACCTAAACTTGTGGTGGGTAGGTTATACAGGCCTGAAGACTCAAGGAAAGGTGTAACATCGAAAACCGATGTTTGCAGATCTGAATCGGGATTTTCCATACCTAGCTGTCCTGCAACCGGATACCGGTACTCAAGGATGGGTTACGGGACAGTAACCGAAGCTGCAATGCCTCCATTAGAGGCCAAACACACCCATGAAGAGATCATGGCCATTCCTAACCTGGACATTACTCCTCTTCCTCTGTTTGGTAACAACTGGTTTGTATTGCAGTGGGCTAAAGAAGGAAAGATCGACGAAATAGCCGCATTCATTTCTTCCTGGTTGAAAATAACCAAAGGTTACGGAATAAAAATCGTTAACCCCTGCGGAACTGAAGCATGGGGTTGGGGTGGAAACGTCCATGGTATCGATGACCCAGTACCCTACTTCGACGTAACAGGTAGAGAAGTGCTAAGAGCTCTTGCACAGGCCAACGAGATTTTAGGACTGCCACACTCCATACACGTACACCCTAACGACCTGGGACACCCAGGAAACTTCCCCACCACTGTAAATACCCTGGATTGTATTAAAGACATCGAGAAAAAAAGTTCTGTCCGAGACCAGACCATACACCTCACTCATGCTCAGTTCCACTCCTATGCTGGAACCAGTTGGAGAGATGTGGAATCCGGTGCTGGAGAAGTTGCAGATTACATAAATAAAAACAAACACGTAACCTGTGATATAGGTCAGGTAACTCTGGATGAAACCACCACCATGACCGCAGATGGGCCCATGGAATTTGACCTTCACCAGCTAAATGGTCTTAAATGGGCAAACAAAGACATCGAACTGGAAACCGGATCTGGAATTGTTCCATTCATTTACTCTGGAAAAGCACCAGTTTCATCATTCCAATGGGCTGTGGGACTTGAACTGTTCTTGAAAATCAATGACCCATGGCAGGTATGTCTGACTACTGATCATCCCAATGCGGGTCCATTTATTCGCTACCCTAGAATCATTTCCTGGCTCATGAGTGCAGAGCGCCGACAGGAAATGATGGACAACAATGAGGTACGGGTATGGTCATACAAACGAACTTCACTGGGAACCTTAGACCGGGAATACGACTTCAACGAAATAGCCACCATCACCAGGGCAGCTCCTGCTAGAATCTATGGATATCAGGACAGGGGAGAATTAACCCCTGGATTTAATGCAGACATCGCAGTCTATGACTTGAACCCTGATACAATAGACCCATCTAAAGAACCAGCTGCCATAGAAAAAGCCTTTGGAAATGCTATGTACACCATCAAAGACGGCCAGATACTGGTTAAAGATGGGGAAATCGTTAAAATCGTACCAAGTCGCACTTTATGGACTAATGTACAAGGTTTCGAAGAACAGGAAAAAGCTGTGATGGAAGAAGTCATGCCGACATTCACACGCTACTACACAGTTAAATTCGAAAACTACAAAGTACACGACCATTTTGCACCCAATCCACTTGTGACAACGGTCCAGGCAGGTAAATAAGGGGGTATTAAGAGTGAAAACAATAATCTTAACATTAAAGAAAAAATCTCAAATAGCCCTAGAGTTCGATGAGCTTATCCCGGATAAAGTATTTAACTGGGATAAAGCTGTCTTCGAGAACTACCAGGTACCAGTAGGAAACCGAAGATTCCCATTAACTGACTACTTCGATATCGAAGTGGAAGGAAGTGCAGAGGGCCCTGAAGAAGTGAAAATGATTCTTGATGGTGACTTTGGCCGAGTAAAATATATTGGCTGTAAAATGAGCGCCGGAGAGATCATTGTTAACGGGGACGCTGACCTCCACTGTGGAGCAGAGATGGAAGGCGGTAAAATTACCGTCAATGGTAATGCAGAAAGTTACGCCGGCCGTGAAATGAGAGGTGGAGAACTGGAAATCAAAGGTAACACTAGAGAATTCTGCGGATGCTCTTACATAGGTGACTGGAGAGGAATGAGTGGTGGAAAAATTATCCTCCACGGAAACGCAGGTAAACAACTCGGAGAATGTCTATCCGGCGGAGAAATCTACGTCAAAGGGGACTGCGACATATTAGCAGGAATCCACATGAACAAAGGTTTCATCCAGATTGATGGAGACGTTACCCGATGGCCTGGTGGCCAGATGAAAAACGGTAACATCCTCATCAACGGAAAACTGGGAATGCTGCTGGAAGGATTAGTGTTTGATGAAATTGTTATAAATCCAGAAATTGATGGTAAAAGTTTCTCTGGTAAATACATCAAATACACTGGTGACATAGCCGTAAATGGTAAAGGTGGGCTTTACCTCAATGCAGAGAAAAACAGAGAATATTTATAATCTCTGTTTTACAATTTTTTTTAATTTTTTAGAGAACCCAAATTTTTTTAAACATTGTAAGTGATATCAATTCATCATGTGATTTTTATGGAAGAAGAAATAATTCTAAAGGCCGATGATACTATAGACTATCTCAAAGATAATGTTGAAACGCACGATATTCTCGAAATTTCTTATAACCGTATTTATGCTCCTGGGGAGGTTTTAGGACTTCAAATGGAGGAAGAACACGGTGAAGAATTCCTCGAGCTAACATTGCACTTGAATGGAGAACTGGTCAACCAGACGGTAAAAATAAACATGCATGCCATTAAGGATGACCTTATAGAAATAATACATGTTCAGGGAGACGAGTCCAAGGTTATAATAGTGGAAGACTAATTAAAAATTAGAATTTTAGTTTAAAAAATTGTTTAGGGTGTTATAATGGTGAAAAACCTGACAATGGATTGTGAAGAATTGATTGAATACGTTAAAAATAACGTTGAGCCATATGATAAGGTTGAAATGTCATACAATCGGGTTTTCACACCTGGTGAAGTTATAAATGTTGAAACTTGTGTGCTCAAAGGCGGAAAGAAGAGTTGTACTGTGTTAGTTCACCTGGATGGAGATACTATCCATAATACCGTGGATATTGACCTTGAAGAAATAAAGTACGATTTGATTGAGGTCAGGCACTGCCCAAAAGATGGTGAAGAGACTCTTATTATTATTGATGCTTGTGAGGAGTCTGAAATAGAATAAAAATTCACCTAATAATTTCTCTTTTTAATTATGCTTATATTATCTATTCCTTATTAAAACTTTATTAAAACAAATTATATAAAATTAAATGTAAGTGTAAAATCATTCATAACAATCCATTAAATTCACATTTAAAGATTTAAAACTCAAATAGATCTCTTTTTCCTTCTTTATTTCCAGGGATTGGCATGAATTGGGGGTTAAAACTCCCTTGAACATCACATCTTTCACTTGAACTTCAATCCAGACAGTGTGCCCCACTTCAAACATATTCTTAACCACGCCTTTTAACTGGTTTCGCACCGAAGAAACAAAACGTTCATTGGAAAATATTATACTTTCCGGTCTTATAGCTACCATGACCTCTTTGGATTCATGAACGAAATCATCTGAACTGAAAATAATTAGTTCTGGACTAATTTCAATTTTAAGCAAGGATTTGTCATGGGCCACGATCTTTCCCTGAAACACGTTGTGAACCCCTACAAAGTCTGCCACGTAATTATGTGAAGGTCTGGAAAATACATCGTGCAGTGTACCCTGCTGGAGAATTTTACCATCTTTCATAACTGCCACGTGTTCAGCTAAATTATAGACATCATTAAAGTTATGGGACACGTGGATGCAAGTAGTCTGGTGCTGGATAATCACGTTTTTAATGAGGGAAGTAAGGTAACTGTGGGTATTCACATCCAGCGCTGCAAAAGGTTCATCCATCAACAGAATTTTAGGTTCAACTATTAGGGAACGGGCAATAGCAGCTCTCTGTTTCTCACCACCACTAAGGGTTTCCGGATTTCGGTGGAGAAGATGATCTATTTTCAGTAGTTTGGCTATGTTTTTAACCTTAGATTCAATAATGTCTTTATCATTTGTTTTTTTCTTTAAACCATAGGCGATGTTGTCAAAAACATTCATATGGGGGAAAAGAACATAATCCTGGTAGACTATGCTTATTCCCCGGTTTTCAGGGGTTAAATTGGTTATCTCATTTCCTTCAAGAAATATTTGACCATCATCAGGACTGAAGAAACCAGCAATTGTCTCTAACAGCACAGATTTACCAGAACCAGTAGGTCCAATAATCACCAGGTAATCATTTTTCTCCAGATTGAGACTTACATTATCCAGATGGAACTGTCCCAGATCAACACTCAAATTTCGAACCTCTAAAAACATACACATCATCCCATTCCTTCTATATTTTGATAGGCATATTTTTCCAACACGAATATGGCCACGAAAGAAATTAAAACCAGGAGTATAGCTGCAGTTATGGCATTATCTATGTTCCCAAGGGATAAATTGTAATAAATAGCAATAGGTAATGTTTCGGTTTTCAAGTAAGTACCACCACCCACCAGCAGAACTGCGGCAAATGTTCCTATACACCTTGCAAGGGTAACCACAGAAGAAGCGAATATACCTCCTTTAGCCAGAGGTAAAGTTATGTTTTTGAAAGTTTCAAATTCACCGTACCCTAAACTTCTGGAAACAAATTCAAATCGGGGATTAACGTAATTAAAAGTGGAATAAAGTATTCTCACAGCATAGGGAAGAGCCACGAAAAACTGGGCAATGATAATGCCCGCGGTGGTAAAAACAATATTTATTCCAATGCTTTCCAGGAAGTTACCTAAAAACTGATCCCCTAATATCATCAGTAATGCTATACCCAGAACAATTTCAGGAAAAGCCATGGGAAGATCCAGTATACTTTTCACCAGACTTTTCAATGGAAACTGGTACCGTGACAGAGAGTATGCAGTGGGAACTGCCACTAACATCACAAAGAAGGCAGCCAAAATTGAGGTTGACAAAGTAATTTTTAAGGCAGACATCATTTCGTTGGAAAAAAGGGATTCAACGAACCCTTGAGGGGATGGAATTACAAATAGACTGCCAATAATAATAAATAAAAATGTAGTAAAAATAAAAGAAATGGATATGAAGATAATCTCTAGTTTACTTCTCATTGTATCTGGTTGGATTTATTTTTTCAGGTGTGACTGATGTCGGTGTAGTCAAAGTGAGTTATTCTTCATATCACTATATTAATTTATTGATTCACTGGTTTGAATCCATGTTTCTGCCAGATGGTCAGACCTTCAGAAGAGGTTATGAAATCCTCAAATTTGGTGGTAAGGCCTTTATTCTGGGTGAAAACAGTTAAACCAGCACCAATAGTGGCAATAGAGTTCTGATTTTCAGGGATTTGGATAACATCAACTTTACCCTGAGCTTCACCAGTGGTTGCAATGTCTTCAGTTACTATGGCCACGTCCACCTGTCCTGAGGTGAGATAGGTCATGAGCTGATTCACGGTAGGTGCATAAACCACCACGTTGCTTTTAACTGCTGCTAAATCTCCGGTTTTGTTCAGAATTTTTATACTCTGTTTACCCACTGCAGTACCATTGGTGTCACCTAATGCTACTTTAATTCCAGAACGGCCTAGATCAGTAATGTTGGTTATGTTTTTAGGGTTCCCTTTTTGAACGGCAATCACGGGTATATGTTTAACTATGGGTTTGATGGTGTCGTTGATCATGTAACCTTTATTTTTGGCATTGTCCATAAAGGTTAAATCACCAGGCACAACCATGTCCGCACTTTTCTGAGTATCTAATGTGGCGAATAATTCACCACTATTACCATACTGTATGTTCACAGTAGTTCCTGGATTTTTTTCCTCGAATGTGGCTTTAAGATCATTCATGGCTTTCATGGTTCCAGCACCTGCTAGAACTGTTATGTTACCTTTAGCACTGTTTCCACCAGTAAAAATCCCACTGGCATAAATTCCAGCAACTATGATTATAATTGCAACAATCCCTATAATTGCTATCTGCTTCGAATTCATAATGTATCCTCCATATTTATTCAAATATTTATTTTAACACTCATTCTATATGTTTTGAAATGAATATATATACATATCGTTTGATCTAATTATTCTAAAAACTACTAAAAGGATGATTAGATTGATTTAAAAATATTATGTCGATACGTCAACTGTTTATATGGCTTTAATGTCCTAAAAGTTATGTTAGCTTGTTTAGTGGGGATGAGGTCAATTTTATAATTATGGAATTATCAAATGGAGAATCCAACAAAATAGATAAATTTTCACAAAATATTTTTAGAATATAATTATATTAAAATAAATATCTAGAGAATTTCTATAAACCTTTTTGATTTTTTGGTTTTAATGTTTTGTGGATGGTTTTTTATCATGTTTGGTGGGTGTTTATGGAATTTACGATATTTTTATATCGTATTAGGAGTATAAGAATACT
>Ga0334882_1000995_pt1 | contig 37669 bp, 30 predicted proteins | sample GraSluR1_MG_5_FD_207226 | JGI IMG/M metagenome (GOLD analysis project Ga0334882, IMG submission 207226) | Sludge microbial communities from methane-producing bioreactor in Wageningen University, Netherlands - Granular Sludge_15_04-R1 | ecosystem: Engineered > Bioreactor > Anaerobic >... | reverse complement strand
CGACCCGGACAAGCGGCGAGATCGGTGAGGGCACCTGGACGCTCAGCGCCCCCACCCTGGCAGCGGGTGAGATCCGGCGCATCGTGGTCACCGCCACGGTGGACAGCGCCATTAGCGGCATCCGGGCGGTCAGCAGTACTTTCAGGCTTTCGACAAGCGACACGGACCTGACCGGAAAGACAGAGGCCACGATCCGCCATCTAGTGGACGGTCAAGCACCAACGGTAACCATCGATGCGCTGCCGGGAGCCGCGATCAGTGTCGGTACACGAACCTTCACCGGGATCGCAGCGGACACCGCCGCCGGCATCAGCGCCGGTGGATGCTCCGGCGTCACGCGCGTGGAGGTCTCGACAGACAACGGCATCAGCTGGACGAATGCCGTCGGGACGCAAGCGTGGTCGGCTGAGGTGTCGCTACCGGAGGGCACGGAGCAGGTGACGTTGCAGGCCCGGGCCACGGATGGGTGCGGCTACCGGAGCCCCGTGGTTGAGACGACGTTCACGGTCGACGCCACGCCACCCATCGTCACCTGGACGGCACCGGCGGTCATCACCGGCACGTTTGCTTCGGTGTTCGGGACGACCTATGACCCGACGCCGGAGGGTGGTCTGGTCCAGCGGGTGGAGGTGCAGCTTGATAGCGAGACCGAGGCGTGGCGCTCAACCGGCGGACTCTTCGCGCCGCAGAACGGCGTCCAGCGATGGCTGTGGAGCTGGGTCACACCGCAGGAGGACGGGGTATCCCACAGCGTGCGAGTGCGCGCGACCGACCCGGCAGGCAACGCAGCGATGACGGCGTGGCAGTCGATGCTCGTCGACACGGTTGCGCCGCAGATCACGGTCACCTCGCGGGCGTCCATCGCCATCCTGCCGGATGACCCGACGGAGCCGGGGGACTCGGATCCCGACGAAGGGACTGACCCTGAAACAGACTACAGGTTGATGCTACCGCTGGTGCTGCGGGGTCTCGGAGGGGCGTCGGTCTCGGTGAGCCTGCAGTCCGGCGCCGGCGCGGTGACCATCACCGCGGGCGCCCAGCCGATGATGATGGGCACGGTGACCGACGGGTCAGGTGTCAGAGACGTAGGGATCATGGTGCATGACCCCCTGGGGCGGGTTCAGACCTTTGTGGTCAGCGTGACCGATGGAGCGTGGGCATTCGAGCCGGATCTGACAGGATGGGCCGTGGGCGCCTATACGCTGCGCGTACGCGCGGTGGACATCTACGGCAATGTGCGGATGGCAGGGCCTTATCCGCTCGAGGTGCAGGACGCACCGATCGTCGGGCTGACGGCGACCAACGACAGCCCACGACCCATCGATCAGGAGGTCGCCTTCGGCGCCACGATCACCGGCGGCAGCAACGTGGCCTACACCTGGGACTTTGGGGACGGGGTAACGGACGTGGGACGGACGGTGACCCACGCCTACAGCGAGCACGGCGCCTATACCGCAACGGTCACGGCGACCAACAGCGCCTCGACCGTGCAGACTACGACATCGGTGACCATCCTGACGCTTTCGGTGGGGGCGGGGGACGACTAGAGAGCCAACGAGGGTGAGCCCCAACGGCGCCGTGTCGTCTGGTTCTGGATCGAGATCGCGAACGGCATCGCCCTGCCTCGCTTGGCAACAGACAACGCGCAGGAGATCGGGGGTGGCAACATCGCGGTGCCCCACCGCGCGCGATAGCGTATGAACTCCGAGAGCCGACTCACCAGGCTGGTGAGTCGGCTCTCGGCCTAGTCGCCGGAACCCCTTACGTGATCATCTCGTGAGGAATGTCACTCACCGAGTTAGGCCACCACCTCGTTAGCGATGGTGGCTCCATCGGCCACCTCGGCACCGCGGAGCACGATCGCATCGCGCACAGTCACCCGGTCGCCCAACCGGCAGTCGCGCTCGATGTAGACGTTGGGGCCGATGATGCAGTCCTTGCCGATCACGACGCGGGCCCCGATGTGCAGCGGGGTGATGAGCTGGGTGCCCGGGCCGACGGCGGTCGGCGCGAGCTGCGGGCGATCGCCGCCATGGATCAGATACTCGCGGTTGAGCGACAGCAAATCGGCGGCGTTGGTGAGCGTCAGGCGACGATTGATCACGAGCCCCCCAACCCGCCCCTCGCGCTCGATGAGCATCTGCATCGCATCCTGAAGCTCGTATTCGCCGCGCGGCGACAGCGGCACCTCGGGCAGATAGTCGATGATCTTCCGCGAGAAGGCATAGAGCGGCAGGCTCGACATATTCGACGCCACCTCGCCGGGCTGTGCCTTCTCCACGATGCGCGTGATCCACGGACCCTCCATCTCCACAATCGCCATCGTACCCAACCGCTCCGGATCGACCGGCAACAGCGTCAGCACACCATGGGGCGATGAGCCCTCCATACCCTCGCCGACGCCCCGCATCGCAGAGACCAAGCGTCCCACCTCGACGCTGGGCACCAGGTTATCACACGCCGAGAGCACAAAATCCTCGGTGATCAACGGCGCCGCGCAGGCCAGCGCATTAGCCATTCCCTTGCGCTCGGGTTGGTAGACGAAGCGGATATCCGCCTCGATGGTGGATTCGCGGCTGAAGTAGCGGGTGATATCGCGGTCGGTGGGGCTGACGACGAGGATGAAGTCATGGATACCGTTGACCAGGAGCAGTTCCAGGACGCGCTCGACGATGGGCTTGCCGAGGATCGGCAGCATCGCCTTGGATCGATCGATGGTGATGGGATGCAGGCGGGAGCCCTTCCCCGCCGCCAGAATCACACCTTGCATGGTCCACTAGCCTCCGAACTCAGTCGATAACAGGGACAAACAGCATCCAAGCCCTGCCTATAGGCGGGCTTGGGTGCACTGCACTCTGCTCAACACGCCATCGGCTGCGCCCTAACCGCTGAAACTCAGCCAGCGGAAGCCGTAGCGCTCCAACGAGAGCGTCCAGGCGTCGGACGCGGGGGCCTCGAGTGTCGCACCGGTCAGGAGATCCGTCAGCGTCCGACCGGCGGACCGGTTCCGACCGGCGTAGGCACTCAGGTCAAGGGTGACCTCCTGCGCTGTCGGCGCCAGATTGTTGACCACCAACACCGTCTCGTCGGCGTAGGTCCTCACGTAGGCAAGCACCGCCGGGTTCTCGGGGTTAAGCAAGGTCAGGTCACCGCGCCCGAAGACGGGATGTTGCTTGCGCAGGGCCAGGATGTCGCGCGTCCAGTTGAGCAGGGACTCGGGATCTGCAGCCTGCGCCTCGACGTTGACCTTAGTGTAGCCAAAGGTCTCGCTCTCGATCACGGGCTCGTAGAGACGTTCCGGCGGGACGTCTCTCCCGGTAAAGCCGGCGTTGGGTTCCGCGTTCCACTGCATCGGTGTGCGGACCCCGTTGCGGTCGTCCAACCAGATGTTGTCGCCCATGCCGGTCTCATCGCCGTAGTAGAGGAAGGGCGAGCCGATGAAGGTCAGCAGGATGGAGTTGGCACAGCGGATGCGGGCCTGGTCGTTCTCGAGCAGGGGCGCCAACCGGCGCCGTATCCCCAGGTTCAGCCGCATCCGTGGTTCAGGAGCATAGAAGTCCCACATAAAGGCGCGTTCCTCGGGCGTCACCATCTCGAGCGTCAGCTCATCGTGACAGCGCAGGAAGGTGCCCCACTGGCAGATGTCGGGCAGGGGCGGGGTGCGGTCCATGATCTCCTCGATGGGCGCGCGACTCTGCTTGGCAAGAGCCATGAAGATACGAGGCATCAGGGGGAAGTGGAAGTTCATGTGCATCTCATCGCCGTCGCCGAAGTAGTCCCGCACGTCCTCGGGCCACTGATTGGCCTCGGAAAGCAGCATCGTGCCCGGCGCGTAGGCATCGACGAAGGCCCGCAGGCGCTTGAGATAAGCGTGGGTCTCGGGAAGATTCTCGCAGTTGGTGCCCTCGCGCTCGAAAAGATAGGGCGGCGCGTCAATACGCAGCGCATCAGCGCCCTCATCGATCCAGAACTGCACGATGCGCAACATCTCCTGCTGGACCTCGGGGTTGTCGAAGTTGAGATCCGGCTGGTGGTGGAAGAAGCGGTGCCAGAAGTACTGGCCCCGCAGCTCGTCGAAGGTCCAGTTGGAGGGTTCGGAATCGAGGAAGATGATACGTGTGTCACTGTAGGCGTCGTCGGTGTCGCTCCATACATACCAATCGCGATAGCGCTCGTGCTCGGGATGTGAGGGGTCGCGCGAGGCCTGAAACCATGGGTGTTGATCCGACGTATGGTTCGGTATGAGCTCGACCACGACGCGAAGACCACGCTTGTGAGCCTCGGCAACGAGGCGGCGGAAGTCGTCGAGCGTGCCGTAGTCCGGATGGATCGAACGATAGTCGGCGACATCGTAGCCATCGTCGCGCAGCGGTGAGGGGAAGATAGGCAGCATCCAGATTGCGTCGATGCCCAGTCGGGCGAGGTAGCCCAACTTGGAGGTAAGTCCCGCCAGGTCACCTATGCCGTCATCATTGCTGTCCGCAAATGCCCGCACAGAGACTTCGTAGAAGACAGCATCCTTGTACCAGAGGTCGGGCCGGTCTAGTGCGTACACCATCAGGGGTCCCCCTTTCGCCATCACTGAAGGAAACGATCCATGGGCGCAGGCCAAATCGAACAGGCCAGAGCCGGCACTGTTGTCACGTATCTTAGCACCGCCGCGCATCCTTGGGAAATGCGCCGACCTGGGCTACAATGAGGACATGCCCGAATCGCATCGTTTGGAGCACTATCGGCGGCGTTACGCAGCTCTGAGGCCGGGCTGGAGATCTGCGACGGCACGTCTTGAGCGCAGCGTGGCTTCTGCATTGACAGCGAACAGCAGGGTCCTGGACCTCGGCTGTGGGCGCGGTGGCATTGTCGAGCGACTCGGCCCGCAGGGCGCAGGGGGAGAGCAGACGGCGAGGTGGGCCGGCGTCGACCCCGACATCTCGTCGCTGTGGGAGCATCGTTCAGGGAACCTGCGTCGCGCCTGCGCAAACGCCGAAGAGCTTCCCTTCAGTTCAGGGACCTTTGACATCGTCATCGCATCTTGGGTGCTGGAGCATCTACCCCGCCCGGCAGCGACGTTCCGCGAGATCGCGCGGGTGATGCGACGGGGCGGTAGCTTCTTCTTCCTGACACCCAACGCCACCCACCCTCTACCACGTCTTAGTGCGGCCATAGCCCCACTGCATCGGTTCCAGCAGCGGATCGTAGCGCACTTCTATGGACGTGGCGCTGCCGACACCTTCCCCGTGACCTATCGCGCCAACACGGTCGGGGCGATCAGCCGGCTGAGTGTCCGTGTCGGGCTACGACCCGTGGAGATCGCCTGGGTCGATGATCCGTCCTATTTCGCGTGCGACCAGATGACCTTTATGCTTGCCGTCATGGCCGAGCTACTGCTGCCCCCCACTTGGCAGGTCCACATAGTCGGCCACCTGCAGAAGCGTTAACAGGAGGTGATGATGTCGAATGTAAGCGTGCTAAGCGCCCTGATTATGCCCATCCTGATCCTGCTCGGGATCGGTGCCGTCGTAGCCTTGATCTGGCTGATCTGGACCGCCACCCGCCCTCAGAAGGACCAAGGCGCCCACGATGCGGCTGCGCAGCCGGGGCCCTCAAAGGATGTCCTCAGCATCCGGCGCCGGAATCAGGAGGCATGGGAGATCCGCATCCACGGTAAACCCACTACCTCGTTGGAGAGCGTGCCCGACCCAGCGACGCGGGCCGAAGCCCTCGCCGCCCTGCGTGCGCTGGCTGCCTTTGCGGGCTACCAACGACCGGCTGCCGGGGGTTCGAGCGCCGCCACCACGCCTCCGACGAGGACGACCGCACCTCCCAGGAATCCACAGCCGACGGACGCGGAGCGGGAGCGGATGTTGCTGGCCTCCATGACGTCTGCGCCCCAGGATCGGCGAGGTATGCAAGACACGTCGCTCCTGACGATCGATCTGGCCCACGAGATCGGTGAGATCCTCGATGAGATGATGGCCCACCGCCCTGAGCTGCAGGGACACGCCGTCACGCTGCAGAACCGCCCGGGACGGGGCATCGCCTTCGTCGTGGACGGCACGATCTACGACGAGATGGAGGAGATCCCCGTTCCTGAGATCCGAACGCTGATCCGCGAGGCCACCAAGGAGTGGGAACGCCGATAGGAGTTGGCACCTTACCTTGACCCACCCTTTGCCGTGCGGTAGAATGCCGCAGTTACTTCAACATAGGTGAGGGGGATCGCGAGCCGTAGAGCAGGCTCGCTGAGGCTATGCACTATCACATTTGGACCATCGGTTGTCAGATGAACGTGGCCGACTCACAACGAGTCGCTGCGGGACTGGAGCGGCTGGGCTATACGCCCGCCGACCGCGCACGGGATGCGGACGTGATGGTGCTCAACACCTGCGTCGTCCGCCAGCAGCCCGAGGACAAGGCCGTCGGGCGACTCAACCAGCTCAGGCGGATCAAGGAACAGCATCCCGAACGGGTCCTGGCCCTGATGGGCTGCATGGTCGGCGTCAAGGAAGCCGCCGCATTAGCCGAGCGCTTCCCCTGGGTCGATCTCTTCCTTCCCCCCTCAGACCCGACCGAGCTGTGGGCTCACCTGGCCGCGCGCGGAGACCTCAGCGAGGCCCAGACGTTGATCGCCGATGCCGAGGCGCGGCGGCTGGCCCTGGGCCGCGCGGACACGATCCTCCCTCCGTCGGAACGAGAGGCTACTGTCAGCGCCTACCTGCCGGTGGTGCTCGGCTGCTCTCACGCCTGCACCTATTGCGTGATCCCCTATCGGCGCGGCGCAGAGCGCAGCCGCCCGATGGATGCGATCCTCGCTGAGGCCGAGCAGTTGGCAAGTCAGGGCGTGCAGGAGCTCACGCTGTTGGGCCAGATCGTGGACCGCTACGGCTATGATCTACCCGAGTTTGCCGGCGCAGCGGCCACGCCGCTGGTCACGTTGCTGCATCGCATCCACGAGATCGCGGGCTTCAAGCGCATCCGCTTTCTGACCAGTCACCCCAACTGGATGAAGGACGATCTCCTGGAGGCCGTGGCGGCCCTGCCCAACGTCTGCCCGCACATCGAGGTGCCCATCCAGGCTGGGGACGACGAGGTGCTGACACGGATGCGACGCGGCTACACCGTGGAGGACTACCGCCGGTTGGTGGCCAGGATTCGGGAGCTGATCCCCGGGGTCTCCATCGCCACGGATATCATCGTCGGCTTTCCGGGTGAGACCGAGGCGCAGTTCAGGAATACCTACGACCTCTTGAAAGAGCTGCGACTCGACAAGGCCCACATCGCCCGTTATTCATCGCGGCCGCTCACTGTGGCGACCCGCAAGTTCGAGGACACGCTATCCCATGAGGCTAAGGAACAACGACGGAGGGCGTTGGACGATCTACAAGCCGAGATTCTGACCGACCTCAACGCGCGCTATCTACACCAGACGGTCGAGGTGCTTGTCGAGGGCTGGCATGAGCGCAAGCAACGCTGGTTCGGACGCACACCGACCGATCGCCTGGTCTTCATCGAGGCGGAGGGTGGCGGGAATCGCCTGGGTCAACTCGTCCCGGTCGAGATCGCCTGGACCGGCCCCTGGTCCTTGATCGGTCGGGAGAGCCTGTCGACAGATCGGCAACCACCCATCCGGCACGCCACGCCGACGCCGCAGTCCTGATTCCGGCATCGCGATTCGCCCATTCGCTCTTTCACGTTCTCGCTCTGTCACCGCCAAAGGATTCCTGCATATGCACGACATCGGCATCATCGGAGCCGGCGCTACCGGCCTCACGGCAGCCTACGACCTGCTCAAAGCAGGTCACCGGGTCACCCTCTATGAGGCGCGGCCCTACGTAGGCGGACTGGCATCCGGCTTCCGGGATACGGCATGGGAATGGCCCCTAGAGCGCTTCTATCACCATATCTTCGCCAGCGACAACGATATCCTCGGCTTCGCCGCAGAGCTCGGACTTCAGGACCTCGTCTTCTTTGAGAGTCCCGTGACCTCGATCTTCAAAGGAGGGCACCTCTACCCCATCAACAAGCCTATGGTCGGTCCCTGGCTGGAACGCCTTCCGCTGGGCAAGACACTCGCCAACCTGGCAGATCTGGTCGCGACGGGACTCCGGGTGCTGGCCTTTCGTCCGATTCCATTTTTCGATCGCCTGCGTGTTGGCCTGGTGACGGCGTACCTGCGCTATAACCCCAACTGGCGGGCCCTAGAACAGGTCACGGCTCACGCGTGGCTCTCCCGTGCCGTGGGCCGGCGCGCCTATGAGGCGTTCTGGCAGCCCCTTCTCGTGGGCAAGTTCGGCCCCTATTACGAGCAGGTCAACATGGCCTGGTTCTGGGCACGCATCGTCGCCCGGACGCCCAAGTTGGGGTATTTCGTGGGGGGATTTCAGGGATTCCTGGACGCATTGGCGGACGAGGTGCGCGCAGCCGGCGGCACGATCCATCTGGAGCACCACGTCCGCGGCATCCATCCGGAGGCTGACGGGCGCATCAGACTCGAACTCCGTGACGGCGATCGCTTTCATGACCGCGTGCTGGCGACCTGCTCGCCCCGCATGCTGAAAGAGCGCACACCGGCGCTGCCCGCGGCCTATGCCGCCGGACTCGACGAGCCCAAGATGGTGTCGATGGGAGCCGTCGTCCTCGTCCTGGCCCTCAAGCAGCCCCTCACGCCCGATCAGTACTGGATCAACATCCCCAAACAAGAAGGGTTCCCCTTCTTGGCCCTGGTCGAGCATACGAACTACATCGATCGCTCACACTATGGGGGTGACACCATCGTCTACTGCGGCGATTATCTGCCTCAGGGCCACGAGTACTTTGACCTACCCGAAGAGCAGCTGCTCGAGCGTTTCATACCCGGGCTCCAACGCATCAATCCGGCCTTCGACCGGGACCGGATCCGGGCCTATTGGAAGTTCACCGAGACCTACGCGCAGCCGGTACCCTTCGTTAGTCAGTCAACGGTCATCCCACCGATCAGGACGCCGATCCCCAACCTCTATGTGGCCAACATGAGCCAGGTCTATCCTTGGGACCGCGGCACGAACTACGCCGTGGAGATCGGACGTCGTGCGGCGCGCGAGGTCCATCAAGACCTTCCGGCATCGGACGATCACGAGATACATCGAGAGGAGCATGATGAGTGAGCCCAATCTTGTCGCTGCAGTAGCCGCCGACCTGGATATCGCCCGCACGCGCGTGCAGGCGGCAGCAACCCTGCTGGATGAGGGCAACACCATTCCCTTCATCGCCCGTTACCGCAAGGAGGTCACGGGTTCACTCGATGAGGAACAGCTCCGCGGTGTCGCCGAGCGACTGGAGTATCGGCGCCACTTGGAGGAACGACGCACGACCATCCTCCATAGCCTGACAGAGCAGGGCGTTCTGACGCCTGAGCTCGAGACCAACGTCGTAGGCGCAGAGACGCTCCAACGGCTCGAGGATCTCTACCGTCCCTACCGTCCCAAGCGTCGGACGCGGGCGACCGTAGCACGGGATAAGGGACTGGAACCCCTAGCCGATCTCATCCTCGCCCAGCCTCTGGAGGGCTTGCGAACAGAGCTCGGACACCCCTTCGTCGGGGATGAGGTATCCAGTCTCGATGAGGCCTACCAAGGCGCGCGGGACATTGTCGCTGAGGTTATCGCGGATGATGCTGAGGTGCGCGCCGAGATGCGCCGCCTCGCGCAGCGCCGTGGCGATCTGGCGATCACCACGACAGATCCCAGCAAGGACCCCAATGGCACCTATCAGCTCTACTACGACTTCTATGGCGCGGTGCGCGGGCTGCGACCCCATCAGGTCTTAGCTTTCAATCGAGGCGAGCGCGAGGGTGTGCTGAAGGTCATGTTAGAGTTGCCGGAGTCGGAGTCTCTGGGACATCTCGCACAGCGCTACCCGTCGGACTCCGGCAGTGCCCTTGCCGGCGACCTTAACGAGGCCCGCCAAGACGGCTATGGACGCCTGCTCTTTCCGGCTATCGAGCGGGAGATCCGCCGGGACCTCACCGAGCAGGCCGACGCCCATGCCATCGGCGTCTTCGCGACGAACCTACGTTCGCTGCTGTTGCAGCCCCCGCTCCGGGAACAGATCGTGCTGGGCATCGATCCCGGCTACCGGACGGGGTGCAAGGTCGCTGTGGTCGACGCAACGGGCAAGGTGCTTGACACGCGGACGATCTATCCGGATCGCAATCGCCGGCAAGCGAAGGATACGCTGAGCAGCCTGACACGCCGCCACGGTGTTACCGTGATCGCGATCGGCAACGGCACCGCCAGTCGCGAGACGGAGGCCCTGGTCGCCGAGCTGATCGACGAGGGACTCGTGACGAAGTACACCATCGTCAGCGAGGCCGGCGCCTCGGTCTATTCTGCGTCGCGGCTCGCACGGGCGGAGCTACCCGACTTGGACGTCTCGCTGCGGGGTGCGGTCTCCATCGCACGTCGCCTGCAGGATCCGCTGGCAGAGCTGGTGAAGATCGAGCCGAAAGCGATCGGCGTCGGACTGTACCAGCACGATGTCGATCAGAAGGCCCTCGCCGAGACACTCGATGTCGTCGTGGAGTCGGCTGTCAACAGCATCGGTGCCGACCTGAACACGGCCTCACCGGCCCTATTGCGACACATCTCCGGCATCGGGCCCAAGGCAGCAGAGGCCATCGTTGCCTATCGTGACGATCACGGCGCCTTCAACAGCCGCACAGTCCTACTGGACGTGCCGGGCATCGGCCCCAAGACCTTTCAGCAAGCCGCCGGCTTCCTCCGCGTGCCGACAAGCGCAGAGCCGCTAGACCGCACGCCAATCCACCCCGAGAGCTACGAGGTCGTCCGTGCATTGCTGGAGCTCCTCGACAGCTCACCGGATCACGATAACCTTGCCGAAGCGGTGCGCGATCTGCGCCGCACATTCGATCTCGACACACTGGCTCAGGAGCTGAACACCGGGCGCCCCACGCTCGACGATATCTTGGAGGCGCTCGTCCGTCCCGGGCGGGACCCGCGGGATGACCTGGAAGGTCCGGTGCTGCGTACCGACATCCTCGCGATGGAGGACCTGCATGCCGGGATGCGGCTCAAGGGAACCGTGCGCAACGTCGTGGACTTCGGTGCCTTCGTGGATATCGGCGTCAAGCGTAACGGCCTCATCCACGTCAGCCAGATGGGCCCTGACTACGTCAGCAACCCTCACGACAAGGTCGCCGTGGGTGACATCATCGAGGTCGAGGTGCTCGAGGTCGACCTGGAGCGGGGCAGGATCGGGCTCGCACTCCTCGCCTGATCGCAGCCCTCTCTTTGGCACCCAGGGCGGTTCCGTGCTACACTGTTTACGATGAATGTACTCAGGCTTCCCGGGCAGTTGCAGGACGTCCAGACGCTCCTCCGCGCGCTTGACTGGCACGCCCTCGAACAGGATGTGGCGCGTGAAGCCACCTCGCGGCTGGTCATCGTCGGTCCCGTCAACAGTGGGAAGTCGACGCTCTTCAATCGGCTCCATGGTCACAAGCTTTCCGCCACAAGCGCGGTGCCCGGAACCACGACCGGCGTGGTCGAGCATCCCATCGGCCCCTTCCTGCTCGTCGATACGCCCGGCTTCGGCGAGGTTTGGGGGATCGATCGGGCCTCAGTCGCCGAGGAGGCCATCGCGCATGCGGACCTTGCGCTACTCCTATTGGATGCGGTGGCAGGTGTGCGACAGTCGGACTTGGATCTCTACGAACACCTGCAGGCCCAGGGCATCCCGATCATCGTCGTGCTCAACAAATCGGACCTGATCCGCCGCGAGCTATCCCACGTCCTGGAGAACGCCGAGAGGCTCCTGGAGACACGCCCGATTCCGATCTCGGCCAAGAACGGCGACGGCATCGTGGATAAGCTGGTCCCGATGATCCTGTCGGCGCAGCCGGGGGTGGCGGTCGCGATGGCCAAGGCGCTACCAAGCGTGCGCGAGCACGTAGTCAACCAGATCATCCGCCGAACCGCCTGGGTCAACGCCCTAATCGCCCTGAGCCCCGTTCCCGGGCTCGATATCCCCCTGTTGCTCGCCTCGCAGACGCGCTTGGTCCTGCGGATCGCCGCGGTCTATGGCCACTCGATGACCGTCTCCCACGCTCGCGAGCTCTTGACGACGATGGCGGGCAGCCTGCTCTCCCGCTACCTCGGTCAGCAGTTGGCCAAGCTAGTGCCGGGACTCGGTTGGCTGGTCTCCGCTGCCCTCTCGGCGATGACGACGTGGGGCATCGGCCAGGCGTCGCGCCGCTACTTTGAGGCCGATGGGCAGGTGAGAGCGGACCACCTCAGGGCACTGTACCAGCGGATGCGACGGCTGACGCCGTGGCGTTGGCTCATCCGGCGATCGGGCGACAAGTCGCTCAGTGAGGAAGTTCAAGAGACCTGATCCCTCCTTCACCGGGATCGACACAGGTGAGGGCCGTGGACAAGCTGGAGAGCAAGCACACCGACAGCACGACAACGCACGCCGAGAGGCAGCGGCAGGTGAAACGCCTCGAAGCTGCGAAGATACGCGAGCAGGCACGGGAGGCAGCGCGCGCTGAGGCTTGGGCCCAGGCACGCGCGGGGATTCGCGGGTCGCTGATCCTGACGGTGTTGGTGACGCTGACCGTAGGTATTGCCATCGGCACCTACGGATTGTCTCCCCGCCGTGATGATGCCTCAACCGGGCTTCACGCGATGGGAGAGGAAGAACGTAGGAGGAGCAACGAGGTCGGGCTGGTCACGATCACGCCGTGGCCGATTCGCGTCTATGTGAGCGGCGCCGTCGGAGAGCCCCAGATCGTGGAGCTACCTCCAGGCAGCTTGGTGGCGGATGCGATCCGAGGCGCCGGCGGGATGGCGGAGAATGCCGATCAGGACGCACTGAACCTGGCTGCCTTTGTCTCCGACAACCAGCATCTGATCGTGCCGGTGCGCAGCGCCGCGACGCAGGTCGCAGCAGGGGACACACCGATACCCGCGCCTATCAACATCAACACCGCAACGGAGGATGAATTGCAGCGTCTACCGGCGATCGGGGAAACCCGAGCTCACGACATCATCATCTATCGTGAGGCCCAGGGACCCTTTGAGGATGTCGAGGACCTGCTTGCCGTGCCGGGCATCGGACCGGTGACCCTCGAGCGAATCGCGCCCTTTATCACGGTCGCTCCATGACAACCTACGATCAGCGGAGCTGACGCGATGTTCCTATCCATCCTGACGTGGTACCTGGCCCTCCAGTGCTTCGCTGTCGTGGGCCTGCCCCTGGCGTTCGCGGCGCTGCACCGGTTGCCGTCGCGGGGATACGCGATGGCCAAATCGTTGGGCCTGCTTCTGACCGGCGTCGTCTTCTGGTGGGGTGGCACCGTGCACCTGTGGCCGAACACCGGGAGCGCCATCATCACGTCGGCGGTGATTGTCCTGTCCGTCGGTTTGCTGCTGATGCGCGGTCAATGGGCTGAAGCCCAAGCTTGGTGGCGGATTCACCGGCGCCACGTGCTGGTGGTCGAGGGGCTATTCGCCCTAGCGATGGTGAGCTGGGCTTTGGTGCGTGCCACGCAGCCCCAGCTTCAGACGGCAGGCGGCGAGAAATGGATGGAGATCGCCTACCTCCATGCCGCGCTACGCTCCCCCTCGATGCCGCCGCACGATCCGTGGCTCTCGGGCTTTGCGATCTCCTACTACTATCTCGGCTATCTCCTCCTGGCCCTGGTGACCCGCGTGACGCAGATCCCTCCGACGATTGCCTTCAATCTGGCGAACGCAGGTTGGTTCGCGCTCGTGGCGATCCAGGCCTACAGCATCGTCTACGACATGCTGCCACGGCAGCGCGCTGACCGAGAGCCTCAGGAGCCTATCTGGCGCCCCCTGGTCGCTCCCATCATGCTGCTGATCACGGGCAATGGTGTCGGTCTGTTAGAGGTCCTGCACGCGCGGGGTCTGTTGCCGGCCTCATTCTGGCGGTGGCTCGACATCGGCAGGCTGAGTGAAGCGCCGCAGCCGCCCTATAGCTGGAGGCCCCAGCGCTTCTTCTGGTGGTGGCAAGCATCGCGCACCATCCGCGACATCACGCCATGGGGTGATGCGCAGGAGGTCATCGACGAGTTCCCGGCCTTCAGCTTCATCCTGGGCGATATGCACCCGCATCTGCTCGCACTCCCCTTCGTCCTCGTCGCCATCACGCTTGCCCTGCACGCCTATCTTCTGGCACGCGATGCCGGTCCCTCGTCCGGCGAACGAGAACGCGGCCCGTGGTTGCGTCTAGCGGGGTATGCCGTCGTGCTCGGCGCCCTTGGTTTCCTCAACACCTGGGACTTCCCCATCTATTGGGCCCTACTGGTAGGCGCTTGGATAGTGGGTCGGTACGCCCACACCGAGCCCTCGGTCTCCCTGCCGACCCGCCTGCGTGCCTTCTTCGGCGAGGTGTGGCAGACGCTACCGGAGGCCATCGCCCTTGCCCTACTGAGTGTCATCTTCTACCTACCCTTCTGGGTCGCGCTGCGTTCGCAGGCCGGCGGCATTCTGCCGAACCTCTTCAATGCGACAAAACTCCACCAGTTCGTCGTCATGTTCCTGCCCCTCATGATCCCGATCACCGGACTCGTGCTGGCAGGTGCGTGGCGCCGATCCGTCCGCTGGTACCGAGCATTAGGTCTCGGCATCGGCCTGATGCCGGCCCTGGCCCTTGTGGGCCTGGTCATCGGGGTCGTCGCGGCCTACCCCTATCTGAACGTCATTTTGCAGGGCGAGATGGTCGCAGGTCATACACTCACGCCTGAAATGGCCATCGCCGCCGTGCGGCGGCGGCTGACCAACCCCTGGACCGGCCTGCTGCTCGCGGTAGGCGTGGGCACAGTGCTTGTGTCACTGATCGGTGGTGACCGACACGAAGCTGTGGACGACACCTCTTCACCGCCCGACCGCCAAGTGTCTTCGGACGCATTCCCGCTGCTGCTGGCCTTGCTGGGCCTGCTGCTGACCCTGGCGCCGGAATTCGTCTATCTCCAGGACGTGTTCATGACCCGGATGAACACTATCTTCAAATTCTACTTCCAGGCGTGGGTGTTGTGGAGTTTAGCCGGAGCGTGGCAGATCTGTCGCTGGCTTGGTCGCCCTGCCGGCGAGAACACACCGTCCACCTGGCGCTTCTTGGGCCTGATGACATCTACACTCCTGATCGGTGTGGGCTTGATCTATACGGTCCTGGCGATACCGGCGCGCGGTGAGGAGCAGGGCATGCCCTGGACGCTGGACGGCGCCGCATGGCTGGCAGCCTCCTATCCCGAGGATGACGCCGCGATCATGTGGCTCAACACCCACGTCGAGGGCGCTCCGGTCATCGTAGAAGCGCCGGGTGACCAGCATCGAGCCTACGTCTATGAGGGGCGGGTGTCGGCATTGACCGGCCTACCCACGGTTCTCGGATGGGGTGGACACGAGCGGCAGTGGCGCGGCAACTACGATGAGCCGGCGCGCAGGGAGGCGGATCTCGAGCTCCTCTTCACCGCCCAGGATGAGAGCGAGATGCGCACGATCCTGACGCGCTACGACGTGGCGTATCTTTACGTGGGGCCGATCGAGCGCCGGCGCTACCCTGCCGACACACTGGCCCGATTCCGAGAGCTCTTCCCGGCGGTCTATGACGACAACGGCGTCGTGATCTACCGCGTCTCAACCGGCACATCTAATTGAGGGGCGCCTTCCTAACGGGCCGCACAAGCCCAATGTGCCCCTTCTCATCCCCTGTCGCTGGGCAGCCCCGCCTCGCCGGCATGTTGGGTGCGCCAGCCCGAGCCGGATGCGTTTGATCTTGCAAGCACTTTTGGTACTATTGAGGGATGAGAGAAGGAGTGTGGCTGATGGACAACGCTGACACCAAGAGAGATATGGACCAACGAACTCAACTAAGTGACGAAGAACTTGATGCGCTCGCGACCGATTTCATCCGCACCGCGATCGTCGAGGACATCCGCTCCGGTCGTTTCGGAGGGCGCGTTCACACGCGGTTCCCGCCCGAACCCAATGGCTACCTGCACATCGGGCACGCGAAGGCGCTCGCCATCGACGCGGGCATCGCGCGGGACTTCGGGGGCAAGTTTAACCTGCGGTTTGATGACACCAACCCGGTCAAGGAGGAAGAGGAGTACGTCGACGGCATTGTGAACGACGTCAGATGGCTGGGGTGGGATTTCGGCGACGAGGTCCTGTTTGCCTCGGATTACTTCGAGCGGATGTACGAGTGGGCAGAGCAGTTGATCCGCGACGGTTTCGCCTATGTCGACGACCTCAGCCCCGACGAGATCCGAGAGTACCGCGGCACGCTGACCGAACCCGGTAAGGATAGCCCTTATCGTGATCGCTCGGTCGATGAGAATCTGGATCTGTTCCGGCGCATGCGCGCGGGCGAGTTCCCGGAGGGTGCGCGAGTGTTGCGAGCTAAGATCGATATGGCATCCCCGAACCTCAATCTGCGTGACCCCGTGATGTACCGCATTCTACACCAGTCTCACCATCGACAGGGCGACGTGTGGCACATCTACCCGATGTACGATTGGGCCCACGGACTCGAGGATTCCATCGAGGGGATCACGCACTCGCTCTGCGACCTCGGCTATCGTGATCACCGTCCCCTCTACGATTGGTTCCTCGACCGGCTGGGCATCTACCACCCTCAGCAGCTTGAGTTCGCACGACTCAATATGACCTACACAATCCTGAGCAAGCGCAAGCTGCTGCAACTCGTCAAGGGCGACTATGTGAACGGTTGGGACGATCCCCGTATGCCCACCATCGCCGGCATGCGGCGCCGCGGATTCCCGGCAGAGGCGATCAACGACTTCTGTGATCGCATCGGCGTCTCCACCTCCAACAGCGTCGTCGACGTGGCCCTTCTGGAGCACTGCGTCCGCGACAACCTCAACGAGAGCACCGCGCGGGTCATGGCGGTCCTGGACCCGATCAAGGTCGTGATCGACAACTACCCTGAGGATAGGGTCGAGTGGATGGAAACCGAGAACCATCCGCAGCATCCGGAGATGGGAACGCGAACGATCCCCTTCTCACGCGAGATCTATATCGACCGCGAGGACTTCATGGAGGACCCGCCGCGCAAGTACTATCGCCTGGCACCGGGACGCGAAGTCCGCCTCAAGAGCGCCTATCTCGTCACCTACCAAGACATCGTCAAAGATGCCGACGGCAACATCGTGGAGGTGCATTGCACCTATGACCCCGAAAGCCGCGGCGGTGAGGCACCCGATGGACGCAAGGTGCGTGGCACCCTGCAGTGGGTTTCGGTGCCCCACGCGCTCGGTGCCGAGGTGCGGCTCTACGATCGCCTCTTCCTAGCCGAGGATCCTGAAGGGGACACAGAGGACGGAAACTTCCTGGACAACCTCAACTCCAACTCACTGGAGACCCTCTCAACGTGCAAAGTTGAGCCCTCACTAGCGGAGACGGAGCCGGGCGACCGCTACCAGTTTATGCGCATCGGCTACTTCTGCACCGACCCGGACTCGACGAAAGACGCCGACGGGGCGCCCGCGCGCCTCGTCTTTAACCGCACGATCGCCCTGCGTGACACCTGGGCCAAGCTTCAGACCCAAAGATCGTAGGTAGACGACGCCTAACTGAGGAGGCCCGACGTTGACCGACATCCTTGACATCGCGACCCGGTTTGAGCCCGATGCCGAATCTGCTGAGCCGTTCGGTTCCGGGAACATCAACGACACGTATCTCATCCGAGCTCACAACGGCGGCAAGCTGATCCTTCAGCGTATCAACCAGAGCGTCTTTCCTTATCCGAAGCTCATTATGGCCAACATGCGCGCCATGATGGAGCATGTAGCGACCCAACCGGCGCCGTCGGTGCCTCGCTGGGAGCTACCTCAGGTGGTACCGACCCGGAACGGACAGGACTATGTCATCGATGCAGATGATGAGTTCTGGCGCGCCATCACCTTTGTGGAAAATGCGCGGACCTACCCCAAGGTCAAGGATGCACGGCATGCCGGCGAAGCCGGCTTCGCCCTGGGCACCTTCCAGCGGCTGATCAGCGATCTCGACATCGGCACGCTGCACGATACCCTGCCGGGCTTCCACATCATGCCGCACTACCTGCAGAACTATGATCAGGGCCTGCCGACCTTCGAAAGCGGCGTGTCAGATCGGGCGCGGGAGAACCGGGAGCGAGCCGAGATACGCTACGGCATTCAGGTCGTCGCCGAACGACGTGCGTGGGCAACCGTCCTCCAGGACGCCCTGGCGATCGGGCAGCTGCGCGAGCGACCGATCCACGGTGATCCGAAGATCGACAACATCATGATTGACGACGAAAGCGGTCGCGCCGTCAGCATCATCGATCTGGACACGGTCAAACCGGGCCTGGTGCAATATGACATCGGGGACTGCCTGCGCTCCAGCTGCAACCCTCTCGGTGAGGACACCCTGGAGATCGATCAGGTCACCTTTGAGCCCGATCTCTGTGAGAGCATTCTCAGGGGCTACCTGCCCGAGGTCCGACAGTTCTACAGTCCCGAGGATTACGGCTATCTCTTCGATTCGGTGCGCGTGCTGGCCTTCGAAATGGGTCTGCGCTTCTTCACCGACTATCTCAAGGGCGACGTCTACTTCAAGGTTCGCTACCCCGAACACAACCTGAATCGCGCGATGGTGCAATGGCACCTGATGGAGAGCATCGAAGCGCAGGAACCCCAAATCCGGAAGATGATCCGCTCTCTGTCCGAGACGAGCTAAGCGACTCGCCCATGTCCAACGGCCCCGTGGCAGGCCTCCAGCAGCGACAAACGACCCAAGCAGAGCCAATCGCCGGCGCCACGCGGGTTTGGTTGGCGATGTTGGTCATCGCTCTCATCACCCGATGGGCGATGCTCAATGCAACGGCGCTGACACCGGTCGAAGCCATACGGGCGTTAGCAGCGCTCGAAGCGGTGGCGGGGCGTGGTTGGCAAGCAGCGCCGGAGAGCCCGTTGCTGCTGGTGGGCCAGGCCCTGCTCTTCACTCTCTTCGGGCCCGCCAACGGCCTAGCGAGAGCTCTGCCGGCCCTCGCCGGTGTCGGCATCGCCGCCGTTCCCCTACTCTGGCGAAAGCAAGTGGGTGACCTCGGCGCCCTCAGTGCGGCGGGACTGCTGGTCATCTCACCCCTAACCCTCTTTGCCGCACGCCGGGTGGACAGCACCGCCCTAGGGGCCCTAGGGGGTGCACTGCTGGTCACCTTGCTGATCTGCCCGACCATCAACGGCGGTACCGATATCCGCCGACGACGCTGGTGGCTGGCAGCCGGCACCACTTTGGGCCTGATCGGTGGCCCGGCGTTCTACGATCTCGTCATTCCCGGTGTGCTCGCCTGGTTCGCTGTGCGACGACGGCGACGCCTAACCGAGCGATCCTGGCGTGCCATCGCCGTCGGTGCAGGACTCGCCCTGCTCATCAGCCTTGCCTTCGGTCTCCGTTGGTCTGGTTGGTCGGGTCTCACCGAGGGGTTCGTGGCGTGGCTGACCAGCCGGCGTGAACGTCCTATAGGGGGGATCTCCCCACTGGGCCTCCTGGCGCTCTATGAGCCGCTGCTCCTGACGACGGGCGTCGCCGGCGCGATCCTTCTCTTGAGCGCTAGCGCGCGACGCGGACTTAAGACTCAGGAGAGCGAGCGTGCGGCAGGATCAACCGACGTGCAGCTCCGATCGCTGGCAGTCTGGGGCTTGTTGGCCTTGGTTCTCCAGATACTGCGCCCCGGCAGCAGCGCCGGGGCCTTGAGCTCCGCCCTCATCCCCGTGGGCCTGCTGGGCGGCTATGGAGTTCAACAGATCCTCAACGCTGCCCGTTCCGATTCGCGGCGCTGGATGGGGCTCCACGCCCTCGCCTCGTTCCTGCTCTGGCTGCCGGGGCTCCTCACTCTGGCGCAGCACGCCCGCGGCTTCGCCGTGACCGATCAGGTCTTGTTGGTCATCATCGGTGCGGCGGTTCTGATCGGGCTCCAGATCATGCTCGTCCTGCTCTTCGCCCTGCTGATGCCTGCGAACGATCTGTGGCGCAGCACCTTCCTGGGCGCCGCTGCGGTCCTGCTGCTCGTGCAGGCGAGTTTCGCCTTCGGACTCGCCTATGTGCGCCCCGATTCACCCGTCGAGCCCGCCCTCACAACCACGACGTCCAGAGACGTGGAGTATCTCCGTCAGGCTCTGCACAGCATCGCCAACACCCGCGGAGAACGCGCCGATGCCCTGCCCGTGGTCATCATCGACAACGATGCCGACGTCACCGCGGTCCTGCGGTGGCACCTGCGGGAGTTCAGAGCACTGGAGGTGACCCGGCATTGGCCTCAGAATCCCCGGGCGCTTGTCCTCACCACGGGTGAGGGCAACCTGCCGATGCCGGAGGCGCCCGAACTCTGGCGCGGCATGTCCTTCGTCACGCTCACGAGGTACGACGCGCCGGCCCCTCGTTGCAGCCGGCTGCTGCCTCCCCAATGCTCAGCGGCCCTGGCATGGTACCTCTACCGCGAGTCGCCCTACGAGACCCGGGCGACCAACACCCTACTGTGGCAATCGGAGGCAAGTGCCGTCCGGTAGCGCAGGGATCCACCGGGCAGCACTCTCCCCGAAGATGACCCGAGGATTTGCCCAGGGCTTGCCCTCCGCAAGCCATCGCATATAATGCCGTGAGTACAAGGGAGGGCAATGCCAGCATACCGTAAAGCAAGTATTCGCGAACTGACCCAGGCAGCTGCTAATATCGATGGTCGATTCGCACAAGGTGTACTCCATCAGGACCCCGAGAAAGGCGTGTGGATGATCGGCAGCATCGCTCTTGATGACTGGTTGACCCTTCACAAAGGCGAAGAGGTCACCCTCATCATGATCGCGATGGATGACGACCGTCCGCTGGACAAACGGACCTGTCGGACGTGTGGGCGGGACTACTACGGCATGGAGTGCCCACACTGCCGCGAGGTACGCTACCGTCTGCGTGGCCAGTGAGGATCGTCCACCGGCATGGCTGCGACCTCATGCGTGTTGGGAGGCCTAGGTGAAGATTCAAGACTACATTTATGTTCTCCGCCGTCGAGGCTGGATCATTCTGCTCTCAATTGTGGTCACGGCGGCGAGTGCACTCGTATTCAGTAGGCTACAGACCCCCGTCTATCGCGCCAGCATCGAGGTATCTATCCAGCTCGCGCGACCGGACCTCAGCTTGACGCAATCGGCCAAGCAGTTGCTGCGATCCTATGCCAACGTGATGCTGTCCGAGAAGCGCGCCGCGATGGTGATCCAGACCTTGGGCCTCTTCATGGATCCTCGCGACCTCAAGGGCGACGTCAAGATCGTCGCGGACGACTCCATCATGGCGATCAAGATCGATGTCGACAACCCCGACGGTGAGATCGCCAATCAGATCGCGAACACGTGGGCCCAGCTGCTGGTGCAGTGGCGCGATGAACAGAACGCACGACAGGACCGTGAGGATCGTGTCTTCGCCGAGATCATCGACCTTGCCTCTTACCGGCTGCTCCGCCCGAAACTTTCCGTCAATGTGGCCGCGGGAGCTATGCTCGGCCTTGTGCTGGGCACGGTGCTCGTCCTGGTCTTGGAGTGGCTTGAAGCCGGCGTCATCCACGACCCCAAAGCTGTAGAAGCTGACCTGGGGTTGACCTTGATTGCCACGATCCCACCCGTCCAGCGATCGCCGGCCTCGCGTGCGGGCGCTGACGCGTCGAGCGGCTGATTCTAGTCACATCAAGGAGTCATGCATGGACCCTAATCTGATCACCCTGCGCGACCCGCGCAGCCCGGCTGCAGAAGCCTATCGCGCGCTCCGGATGAACTTGGCCTTCACCAGCCTCGACCGTGAACTGAGCAGCTTCGTCGTCGCCTCACCCGCCGCGGCGGATCTGGACCACACCTTTGCCGCCAATCTCGCCGTGGTCATGGCACAGGCGGGGAAGCGGGTCTGTCTCGTTGATGCCGACCTGCGCCGACCGCACCTGCACGAACTCTTCGGCTCGGCCCAGGCGCCAGGTGTGACCACCTTCATGCTGAGCCAGGATGGGGATGTTGCCCTCCCGTTGGTCGGTACCTCCGTCGCGGGCCTATCGTTACTGCCCAGCGGCGCACTGCCGCCTAATCCCGCGGACATTTTGGGCTCTCAGAAGATGGGCATCCTGTTGGGTCAGCTACAGCAGGCGGCCGACGTGATCATCTTGCAGGCTCCGCCTGTCACGGTTGCAGTGGATGCCTCCGTCTTGGCGGCGCAGACCGAGGGCCTGCTCCTGGTCGTGCGCACGGGCACCACGCGGCGCGATCGCGTTGAGCAAGCCAAAGAACTTCTTGAGCGCTTCAAAGTGAGACTCCTCGGTGCCGTGTTGACCGATGCACCGGATCGCGGGTTGCTCACCGGCTACTGAGCCCGTCGGAGAACGCTACTCCTCCACACCGTCGGTGCTCGGCGGCTCAGCCTGAGGCTCGTCCGGGGATTCGGCCTGGGATCCGACCTGCGGCTCGTAAGCGAAGATGCTGAAACCCGCATCGAGTTGCTCACCGTCGATCTCCAGCGTGACGGTGTAGGCCCCCGATCTCAGAAAAGGACTATCGACCTGGCCTGTCAGGCTGTCCCAGACCACGCCTTCTGAGGGCCCGTGCCACTTACCCGTCGCCTGACGGATCATCTCGCCTTCGTGCCACCACGTACTCCGCCACGTCGTATGAGGTAGGAGATGCTCGCACGCACTGCCGGCATAGACCACCTGCGTGTACCAGTCGAACAGCGTTAGCGGGCGAAAAGCCTCACCCCCAACTGCAAGACCGGCGGCAGTGAAGAGCGGAGTGCAGACGACCGGTCGTGGAGTTGCGGTTGGTGTGGGTGGTGGGGGAACGTGTGTGGGCTCGACCTCGACCGCGAAACCCAGGACCTCCGGCACCTCATCCATCAACGTCAGCGTGACCGTATAGGCACCCTCCGGGAAGGGCCGGCCATCATCATGATAACAAGCCACCTCCCCCGTCCCATCCAGCGTGGCAAGCAGTCCGCTGTCACTGCAAACGACTGACCCCACGGCATCTCGCATCGTGATCCAGTAGGGAGCACCGGCACAGACACCCTCAAAAGCATAGCCCAGATAGATCACGCGGGCATCTGGGGGCAGGCGGGACACCGATGCGCCGCCCGGCACGAGATGTAGGCTCAGTCGCGTGACCGTGGGTGCATCGGACCTGATCGAAAAGCTCGATCGCGCCATCGTGGTCCCATCCCAGATGAGGTCGAGTGCGTAGTCCCCCGGCACCAGGGGCTGATTATCGGGAAACGGCACGAGGATCACGCCATCGCGGACGACCCACGTGCCCTCATCGACCCGGCGATCCGCCCCATCTCGCAACATCCACCGCGCCGGTGTATCGACCGGGAAGGTCTCCGGGGTCTCAACCCATGCCCGGAGCTGCGTTGCCGCGCTGCAGACCACCCCCGGCAGCTCCAGGGATGCCACAACCGGCACCCGCGTCGGCGTCGCCGTGGGTCCGGGGCTCACCGGCGGGCGACAGGCTACTGAGGAAAGTGCGATAGCGACGAGACAGGCGCATCGCCATCTTGTGCGTCGGACATCCATTCTGTCAGCTCCCTGACCATCTTCTCGGCATAGTCCCGCCAGTGTGGATGGTCTCCCTTTTCCAGATAGACGCGGAAATCATCGACCGCCTCAGCATAGGCTCGCAGCTGCTGGTAAGCGATGCCGCGATTGAAGCGCGCTTCGATCAGGCCGGCGTCGAGTTCATAGGCTCGGGTCAGATCGAGGATCGCACGTTGCGGATCATCCATCTCACGCCAGTAGAGAATGCCCCGTGCCAGATAGGCACGGGCGAAGTCCGGTCGATGGGCGATCGCCCGCGTGAAGGCATCAATGGCATGCTCGTACTCCGATATGAGGCGGTACTTGTTGCCGAAGTGGCGATAGCTCTCTGCCAACAGATAGTAGAAGCGCGCCATCGCCATCGCGATCCAACCACGGATATCCACGATCGATCACCTACCCGCTCGCGAGGATCTCACGATAGACAGCCAACGTCGCCTCAGCAACTCTCTGCTGAGTGTAGTGCTTAAGGACACGCTCACGACCCTGCCGCCCCAATAAACGACGCCGCTCCGGCGACACTATCAAATCCTGGAGCGCCTCACTCAGCGCCGACGCATCATCCTCAGAGAAGACGATGCCCGCCTCACCGATCACGTGAGGTATCTCTCCCGACCCGGAGCCCACCACGGTAACTTCACAGGCCATCGCCTCGATCAGGACACGCCCGAATTGCTCCGTCCAGTTCGACCGCGTGCGCGAGGGGAGCACCAGGACATCGATCTCACGGTAGAACTCGGGCATCTGCGTCGAGGGCAACCAGTCGCGCACGGTGACCCGGTCCGCGATCCCCAGCGCTGCCGCCTGCCGGGGAATCTCGGGGGCCTCCGGGCCGCTACCGAGAAAGGTGGCCTGCCAAGCGCCTGCCGTCCGAGCCAGCGCCTGCAGAAGCAGATCCGGCCCCTTCTCGGGTACGAAACGCCCGACGTAGGCGATGTGCACAACGCCGTCGTGCCGCCGCGCACGATCGAGGTCAGGCGAGAAAATCTCCGGGTCGACACCGAACTGGGGGATGACGTTCAGAGGCCCTGCATAGCCCTTCGTCCGCCAGACGTCGGCTGCCGTCCGGCTGCCTGCGATGGCATGGTCTACATGGCGGAGGTTGTAGCGCTCTATCCAGCTAAAAGGAGGCGGGTAGCCCCGCGCGAGGTTCTGCCACGAGAACCAGAGCGTTCTGGCGCCGCGGCGCCGGGCGATCACGTTCGCATGGTAGGTCGCCAAATTGTACGGCTCTTCATCGATGTGAACCAGATCCGGGCGCACCCGCGCGATCGTGCGGCCCAATCCGGGATAGAGATGCAGATGGAAGGAACCGTTGAACCAAATGGGCTGGACCTCCAGCTGATAGCCCCGTGTGTGAACCCGTTCCAGGGTCGTTGTGCCGCGCTCGTCACGCCATGCAGGAGGAACCACAACGACGAGAGAGAGATCGGGAGCCGCGCCTGCCATCACCTCCAGCTTCTTCTGATAAGTGCCGACGATACAGGCTTTGGACACCATCAGAACGCGCAAAGATCCTCCACCCACTTTCCCCCTCGCATAAAGTGTAGTATAACGCCAGGCGTAGGCTAGGCAATCGGCTTTATAGTTAGGATTTGGATTGCTTTACACGGTTCTCAGACCGTGCTATACTGAGAAAGTCGTTGGACCCTGCAACACCAAACTGCGAGCACTGCGGAATTCTTACCCGGCAAGGATGCGTTAACGTGGCTGCGAACAATCAAGTCCGAGAGGGGATCGATCCAGCTGGTCCATCCTCGCTCGACCTCTGGGTGGATGACCTGCAGAACAGCCCGTTGGGTGATGCGACGATCCTGCTCGTCAGAGGGCTCCACATGTGGGGCTTCCTGATCGGCCAGATCCTGTGGATGGCGGCCCCCCTCATCGGGGAACACAGGGTGTCCGCCCTAGCCAGGACCCTGGAGGACGACGAAGCAATGGATGCGCTCTATGCCCGCGTGGTTGACCGTGGTGTGGTCAAAGGTAGCGTACAAGGAAGGTAGTATGGGGAGCCAACTCATCGCATACGGAGCGCCGCTTTCGATCGGCATCATCCTCCTCAGTGCCTTGGCCCTCGCCGTCTATGGTGCGCAACGAGGACGGCGGGCTCGTGAGGCGCGTACCCTATCGGTGGTCCCGCTCTTCCACGCGTTCGCCGATGAGGTGGGACGTGCTGCGGAGGAAGGGACCTCCATCCACGTAGCGCTGGGCAACGGTGGCCTGCTGGGCGAAGATAGCATGGTCTCCGTCGCGGCCTTGCAGGGATTGAGCGGGTTGACCGAGCTCTCCACCGCCTATGATACCCCGCCCTTCATCACGACAGGAGATCCGACGCTCTACATACTTGCAGATAACCAGATCCGCGAAGCGCATATGCGACTGGGCACAATGGACCACTATCAAGCAGCGTCCGTTCGTTTTGTCGCTCCCACCCCCTCACTGTATGCCGCCGCTGCAGGGACGCTCTGCAACGATGAGGCGGTAGGCACTAACATCAGCCTCGGAAGCTTCGGGGCCGAGATCAGCCTATTGACCCACACCACCGCCGCCAAAGGCATCAAGGGCTATGGCGGGACCACCGCCGCGCCGGGTCTGGCCGCGCTTTATCCGGAGCTCGAGGCTGACGAGGTTGCCATCGGTGAAGAGCTCTTCGCCGGAGGCGCCGAGGCGACGGGGCGCCTTTCGTCTTGGGCAGGACTCAGAGCACAGGACCTGCTGCGCTGGCTCGTCATCATCGGTATCGTGATCATGGCTATCCTGTCCCTGATGGGGATTAGCGTTTCGTAGGGGTGAGGTGCACATGTTTCGATGGTTCCTACCTACCCTCGTCGCCGTGATCGTCGCGGTGATTGTGCTGTTAGGTACCTTGGTGCCTATCTCGGCCTTCCAAAATGCACGCGAGATCCTCCTGCGTGGCGCCACGGTCCTGGCCGCGTTTGCGCTCTTGCTGGCGTTTGGGAACCTATTGCGCGTCCATATCGGACGCATCGTGAACCAGCCCTCATCCAGCGGTCCCGTTAAAAAACATCGTCTAGCCAGCATCCTGCTCGTTCTATCGGCCCTGGCAAGCCTGATCGTGGTCCTGCTGGAGGGGCCGGCGGGGTCAACCTCACAGATCCTGATGGAGGCCGTGCTGATCCCGGGGCAGTCGGCTCTCTTGGCCCTGACCGCCGTCACCCTCGTCGTGGCGGGGATGCGCCTCTATCGCGTGCGTCGTCACGTCAACAGCCTCCTCTTCCTCATGGCAGCGATATTGGCGATCCTGACCGTCAGTCCGGGCGGGTTACCGTTCATTGGCCTACCCAAGGCCCTCCAGATTGTCGTCGATCTTGTCAACTCGGTCGCTACCGGGGGTATACGAGGACTCATCCTCGGTGTCGCCATCGGCACCATCATCGCCGGTCTGCGCGTCATCCTGACCATCGACCGACCGCACAGCCCGAAGCGGACCGTCTCTCGATGATCACTCCCAATCAAGGCCTATCCAGAGGCAAGCTATGATCCGTTGCCCAGCATGTGGAACGCAGAACCAGGATGATCGCCGGGCGTGCAGGGTCTGCGGTACAGCTCTCCCTCAGACCAAGCTGCGCTGTCCGAAATGTGGCGCGCTGAACTCCGTCGGCAATCTCTTCTGCGATCAATGCAACACACGCCTCGTCCATGCGGAGGACACCATACCGCCCGAAGAACCTGAGAGCGGTGAGGAGGAGTTCCCCACCTCCGCCGTCAAAGGGATCTCCCTACCCAGCCGCCTTCCTTCCGACATCGCCGAGGACGACGAGAGCGCATCCGATAGCTTGCCGGACTGGCTGTCCGGCTTGATGGATGACGTGCAGCCGTTGGACGACGCGGCAGAGGACGAGACCGAGGAAACCGGCACGCCCTCTTGGCTCCTGGATGCCGGACTCGACATGACGGGCAACATCGAGCCCCAAGATCCTGACGAGATTCCCGACTGGTTGCGCGCAGGAAGCGTGGAGAGCGATGCTCTCACGGACGAAAGCGAAGATGAGCCGAAGGCTCTGCCCGACTGGTTGGCCGCGATGGCGGAGGAAAGCGAGCCTTCTTTGCCGGAGGCCGACGACGCCTATCCCGACGAGACGTTGCCCGATTGGCTTCGTGGAGCCGGCAACGATCGGTCAGCCGACGAGATGCCGGCGACCGCAGACCGGGAGCCGGTCGCCGATGCGCACTATGAGATCGTCGCCGATGACGAAGCGCCCGTGGGCCCCACCGAGGACGATAAGGAACCCCTCATCTTCTCCGAATCCGAGTTGCCCGACTGGCTCTTCGAGTCACAGCCGGAGGCATCGCAGGCGGCGGCCCGGCAACCCGCGTCGCCTAGTGCCGGTGACGAGCCGGCAGACGACGCTATCGATGAGATGGACAACGCCGACGCCGCGCTACCGGACTGGCTATTGGAGCTCTCTGATGATACTGTGGAAGACGTCACAGAGGACACCGCAGAAGAGGCGATTGAGGCCCTGCCCTCGTGGCTCACTGAACTGGCGCCGGAGGTGCGCGAAGCGGAGGCGCCAGACATCGCGCCGGCCGCTGACCGGATCTTGATGCCGGATGACGGAGATGAAGCGGTACGCCTCCCTACGGACGAAGCGCCGTCCACACCGGACGTTCAGGTGTCCGACGACGTACCGGATTGGCTCGCCGGGCTCGATTTGGCGCGGACGGCCCCAGACGACTCATTCACAGGGGATCAGAGTATCCCGGCTCCATCCGAAGCGGCGACCGGCGACATTCTCGAGGAAGAAGAGGCAACCGCGGAACCCACATGGGAGCGCCTAACCTCCTCCGATGAGGAGCCCGCCTGGCTCAGGGGCCTCAGAGCTGGGGAAGAAACCACCGAGGACACCGCTGCAGGCTCCGTCTTCCTGGATCTCGAACCCACGGAAGCACCGGTGGCGTTTGTGGAGGACGATCTCTCAGGAACGCAGCCCATCGAGGCAACGGATGAGATACCCGCGTGGCTCCGCGACCTGGACGTGGGCGCCTCCGAGCCCTCCGTCGATGATGTTGATACGCACGACACAGCTACCCCGCCCCTGGCCCGTGCGGAGCTTCCGCCCTGGCTAGAGGAGTTAGCGCCACCGGAGGCCGATGACACAGGGGCGTCCGGATTTGAGATACACGAGGGGGCAGAGGAAGGGGCACGTCAACCGCGAGTATCGGGCAGTTTGACGCCGGCGGACATTCCCGACTGGATCGAGCAACTGCGTCCGGGCCCCCAGGAAGAGGGACAACCGCTCCCACGCCGCCAGATGGTGCTGCCGACCCCTGCAGAGCCCGAAGGGCCCCTCCAAGGGATACCCGGGGTACTCCCCAGCCACGCGATGGTGGATATGGCGACCGGTACCGATGAGGAACCGGCCCCGGGCCCTGTCTTGGCCCCCCCACTCCCAGAATCGGTGATCGCACAGGCCCAACTCTGGCAACAGCTCCTAGAGCAACCCCGCAGCGTCGAACGCCCCGTGGCCCAGCAGCGTCCTCAGCGCGCGCCGCATCTCCGAGTGATGCGTTGGATCGTCGCCGCCATCTTGGTCATCGGGATCCTTGCAGCTTTCTGGTTAGTGCCGGAAGGTCTGGTTCGGTCATTGCAACCGCCCCTTTCCGCAGCGCAAGGCGCACCTGGGACGACGGCCCTGGTTGAGGGCCTCGATCGGTTGGGCCCGGGCGATACCGTGATCCTCGCGGTGGAGTATACCCCGGCCTATGCCGACGAGATGTCACAGATCGCAGCGCCGCTATTGGAGCACCTTAACACGCGCGATGTCGAGGTTCTGATCGTCAGCACACTGCCTGAGGGCACAGGGCTAAGCTACGCGCTCACACCGCAACCCCGCAACCGGCAGACCTTGACCGGCAGTGATTACCTTGCGGGCAACGCCAGCGGCATCGCAGCATTTCTGAACCGATCGGAAGCTGAGACGGCACGGCAGCTGATCATCCTGGCCTCTGACCCTCAACGGTTCGGATGGTGGATCGAACAGACGACGCTGCACAACCAGCGACGTGCCGATGCCGAGATGGTCATCAGCGCGGGCGTCAGCGCGGCGACCGGGCCGCTGGTCACCCCCTATCTCAGAAGCGACATCGTCACCGGTTGGATTGCGGGATTCCCGCAGGCTGCTATGTACCGCGACGCCAGAGGAAGTGGCACGGGCGTCGGCGGAACATCCCTTCTCGGCATCCTTACGCTAGCCCATTGGGCGGTGGCGGCCTTGCTCCTCGTCGCCTGGATCGCGAATCTGATCAACAAGAAAGGAGGGGGCTAGCCATGGATCTACTTGGTCTGATCATCGGTGCCGTGCTGACCCTGATGATCTTCAGTTACCTCCTCCGGGATAACCAGCTCTACCGCTGGGCTCTGGCGCTCCTTGTCGGTACAGCCTCGGGCTACGCCATGGCGATCGCCGTGCGTTTCGTGATGAACGAATGGATATCGCTTGCCCTCTCTGAACCCAACACAAGCGTCAGAATGATCTATATCGGCGTGTTGTTGATGGGTTGTCTCATGCTTCTCAAGGGATTCACGCCAACGCGATTCACCGGGCTGATCATGACCCTGAGCAACATCCCCTTGGGCTACCTGGTAGGTGTCGGCGCGGCCGTCGCCGTCTCGGGCGCGCTGATGGGCACGCTCATCCCTCAGGTTCTGACAACGGGCGCTGAGCTCACTATGAATGGCGTCAATGGGCTTTCCGATGGATGGCTCACGCTCGTCCAAGGCATCGTCATCGCACTGAGCACAATCATTACCTTGCTCTCCTTCTCTATGAACTACAAGCGCGGGGCCGGCACGGGACAAGAGGGGGGTCGACGCAGGGGAGATAGGTGGAAGCGCACTTGCCGGGGCGTGGGCCAGGCCATCATCGCCATCGCGCTGGGCACGGCATTTGCCGGCACCATCACAACGGCTCTGACGGCCCTGATGATGCGTCTGTGGTACTTGGCAGACCTCCTGAGCCGCTGGACGGTCCTGATAGGAGGATAGATGGCAGAGGGACAGACGATCGAATCTATCCTAGTCGCCGATTGCGGCACGATCATCACCAAACTCCTCTTGGTCGACCGAGTTGACGACGCCTACCGCGTCGTAGCGCAGGCTCAGGCTCAGACAACGGGCCAGGCACCTTGGAGCGATCTCAGTGTTGGCGTCGTCCAGGCCGTCCAGGAACTGGAATCTATCACGGGCCGGCAGCTCTATGAGCGTGGGCGGATCATCACCCCACGACATGATCTCTCGGGTGTAGACGCGTTTGTCATCACCCTGAACGCCGTTGCCCCTCTCAGGTTGATCCTGGCAGGATTGGTCAAGGAGATGAGCTTGGAAAGTGGGCGACGCGCAGCAGCGTCGACCTATACGGAGATCGAGGCCACGCTCTCGCGAGAGAGGGTGCGGGGCGATGGAGACTCGGCGGGTCGATCCTCGCAGGAGGTCTGGGCACGCACCGTCAGGGATCTCGCGCCCGATGTCGTCCTATTGGTGGGCGGGATCGATGGCGGCGCGCGTCGACCGGTCCTTGAGCTGGCAGAGGCCGTGGCGTTGGGCGCATCGATGCTCGACGAAGAGCAGCGCCCGACCGTGCTCTACGCGGGCAACGCAGCACTGCGTTCTCAGGTCTCGCGGTTGCTGGGTGACATCACACAGGTCGTGATCGCCGACAATGTACATCCCTCAGCACGAACGGAGCACCTGGGCCCGACCCAGAGCGCACTGGAGGAAATCTACAACGAGGAACGCCTACGCATGGCACCAGGTGCCGAGAGCCTCAGTGTATGGAGCCGGCTACCCTTTGTGCCCTCGGCCACCGCGTTCTCGCGCATCATCGACTTTCTGTGGCATCGTGAGGGAAATGACGACCGCGGCGTCTTGGGCATCGATCTCGGGGCAGCCAACACGACGATGGCGGCGACGTTCGGAGGCCGCCCCTACACAACCGTCTACGAACATGGCGTTGCGCACGGCATCGTTGAGTGGGCATCCGATCACGGCTTGGCCCGGTTGATGCAGTGGATGCCTGAACAGATGGATGAGGAGATGCTGGCTGCCATGCTGTTCGATCAGCAATTGCACCCCTTCAGCGTTCCCCAGGCCTCCAACGAGCTTGGGCTACAGCTAGCGATCGTGCGTGAGATGCTGAGAGCAACCCTGAACATTGCGCGTCCGACGTGGAATATCAGTGGCGCGGAGTTCGCCACCAGTGCGCTGCCGCAGGGCTACACCCCTATGCCCCGCATCGATCCTATCCTGCTCACCGGCGGTGGCATCATCCACACGCCTCGCCCAGGCCAAGCGCTCCTTGCCATTCTGGACGGTCTCCAGCCGATCGGTATCACGACCGTGCTGCTCGACGTCAACCACGCCGCCACCGCCATCGGCGCTGTCGCCGGCATCAAACCGTTGATCGCTGCTTCGGCCCTGGAGGCGGGAACCCTCGTTTCGCTGGGCACGGTGATCTCACCGGTCGGACAGACCCGGCGAGGTGACGTGGTGATGCGTGTGAAGATCATCTACGATAATGGCAGTGAGTTGGCCGTTGAAGCGCACTATGGCGAACTTGAGGTCTGGCCCCTGCTGGTTGGACAGCGAGCGACCCTGGAGATCCGGCTACACCGACGATTTGACATCGGTATGGGACCCGGTCAGGGAGGCAGGGTCGAGGTTCTGGGTGGATTGGCGGGCCTCATTGTCGACGCCAGAGGGCGTCCTCTAGCGTTGCCCAAGCAGCCAGACCAGCGTCGTCGCCTGCTCAAGCGATGGCTGTGGGATGTCGGAGGGTAGGATGTTGACACCGTACTGCGTAGCCAATCCTTTGACCACGATTCGTGTCCCAAGACTCCTCTCAAGTCCTATCACAGGCGCACACAAGGTAGAGGTGATGGTGCGCGCCGGGGACTCCGTCGCGCCGAGCCAGGTCGTCGCCCAGTCAGTCCAGGCGCCGGATTTTCGCATCGTCGAGGTCGCCCAAGAGCTGGACATTCCCGCGCAGAAAGCGGCAGCTTACCTCAAAGTAGAGCGCGGACAGGCGATCGCCCAGGGAGACGTCCTCGCCGCACGCGGGGGGCTGAACAACCGCGTTTGCCTCTCGCCCATCAGCGGCAAGGTCATCGGCATCGGCCGTGGACGGCTGCTGCTGGAGGCCGATCCGGAGATCGTGCGCCTCAATGCCCTGGTGCCCGGCTACGTTGTCGAGGCTCGACCCGGCGAAGGGGTGGTGATCGAGACCATCGGAGGTTGGATCGAGACCACATGGGGCAACGGGCAAGAGGCCTATGGATTGCTCAGAATGGTCGTACGGGATCGAGAACACCCCTTGCGTCCGACGCACATCAATGCCTCATCGCAGGGGGCCATCCTGGTAGGAGGATCAAGCCTGGATGAGGAATGCTTGACCCAGGCCGAGGCGATGCAAGTGCGAGGTGTGATCGTGGGTAGCGTGCCGCCGTCACTGCTAGGCCCGCTTCGTGAGGTCAGTTTCCCCGTCGTCGCCACCGAGGGTGTTGGCTCGGCGCCGATGACATCGATACTCTTCGAGCTGCTGCACTCGCTGGACGGGCGCGAGGCCGCCGTCAGCGGCGATATGGGCAGTCGCTGGCATGGCAAGCGACCGTGCGTCATCGTGCCGATGCCGACGCAAGCCGCACATACGATCGATATCAACGCGCCCCTAGCGCCGGGTGATCGGGTACGCATCCTCAGAGGTGTGCACCGAAACCGTTCGGGCAGCGTCTCGCGGCTCTTGAAGGAGCTCGTGATGCTGGAGACCGGTGCAAGGCTGCCGGGCGCCGAGGTCAGACTCGAGGATGAGATAACCCTATCCGTACCCTACACGAACCTAGAACGCCTACTTTGAGCGGCGAAGGTGGGGAGCCCTAAAGGTAAGCCACAGCCGCAATTGCAGGAGCTCGACAACCTATGCCGATCCGTAAACGACTTCGTAACAGCGCTTTTGAACTGGCACGGCGAGATCTGGCCGCTTTCCTGAACGACCATGAGGAGGATTTGCTGGCCATTTTCCGAGAGGAGATTCAAGTCCTGGACGACGCGATCCCGGACGAGGACCTCTTCATCGATATCAAGATGGTGCCGCTTGGGGAGATGATCCTCAAGGCATCGCTGCACGCGATCCGCCGTTTCCTGATGGGTGACACGGTCAAGGTCAAAGTGCCTGTTGAGGACGCCAGCGGAGAGAAGGCGTTATCCTTGAAGGACTCCGCATCCTGACGTGTCTCTTACCCGGGTATCAAGGACTGCTTGCAACTTTTCTGTCTTTTGTTTACAATAACCATAGAATAACCAACGCGTCATCGATCTGACGTTCTGGTGCACCGTCGTTGTGCTCTCACTGGAGAGGGATGGTTTCTCGGGGCGCTGAATCGGCACACGTAGGCAAGGAGGGTCTCAATGTCAGACGACGTATTTGAAGCCTTTGGCGACGATGATATCTTCACGGAGGACGAGGAACCGCAACAGCAGTCCGAGGGTGGCGGTCAGGATCGCACCTTCATCATCGCGGTCGCCATACTAGCAGGACTGCTCGTCCTGTCGCTGATCTCCTTCGGCGTCTGGGCCTTGGTGCTGAATCGCCCGCAGGAGGCCGCCCCGCCCCCCACCGAGGTCGTAGCCTCCCCTACGGTTGAGGTCATCGTGGTAGAGGACACCGCGACACCCGAACCGCCGGAACCGACCGAGACGCCGGCGCCGACCGAAACGCCCGAACCGACACCCACGCCGCTGTTGGGTCCCACTGCCACGCCCAACGGTGAGGATGCAGAGGGGGAGGCGGATCCCGACACCGTAACGGCAGTCGGGGTCACTGAGGGTGAGGGTGAAGATGAGAATGAAGGCGAAGCAGAACCGACTCAGGTTGTGCGACGCACCCCCACACCGATGCCTACGCCCCAGGCCACGCCCACGCCGCGGGGATCAGACGCCGGGACAGACCTGAGCGCCTCGTCGGGGCAGCTATCGCAGACCGGGCTCAGTGAATGGTTGTTGATCGGCCTAGCCATGCTCCTTGTAGCGGTGATGGTTGCTGCGCGAAGGCTGCGCCAAGCCTGACATCTGACCTATGATGATGCCGTTGAGGCACGGGGCCTTGAGGCTCCGTGCTTCTCTTTTGCCCGCTATGCCGTGAGGAGCTGCGATGCACCCGGGAGACGTGTGTACGATGAGGGTCAGTCGCAGAGCACAACCATGGGCCACCCTGGGCCTACTGCTGGCTGCTGCAACCATCATCGCTACCGGATGCCTGCCCTCCGCAACGCCGATCGCGACGTCCACAGCGACAGCGACCCGGACGACGCCCTCCGCTACCTCGACAGCACCGCCACCGACGTTCACGCCCATCCCTACCGCCTCGCCAACCCCGACCCAGCTGCCGACGCCGGACGCTGAACAAGCGCAGGTGCTGGTTGCCGGGGCCGCGGTGCGTGCCCAAGCCCTCGCCGGTGATGCGCGAGTCATCTGTCTGCGCTATGAGGAGACCCGGGCCGACGGCACCGCAGAGTGGGTCGCCCTCGTCCATCAGACGACCGGTACGACCTCACGGTTGAGCGCCTTCGTGCTCGATGACGAGGAGGTCTATCCTTTGGAACCTGTGGATCCCAGGCCCGGCGCTGCGGACATCGGCTTCGGACAATACCCGACGTGTGAGATCGTTGTCCGCGATGTGAACGCCGATGGCCTGCCCGAGATCGCGATCTTCGGTTATGCTGAGGGCAACGTGACCCTGATGCACCTGTTCGCCTGGAGCGGCACGGACTACCGCCGTCTGGGCTTCTTCTCCGGGGATGCCGGTGTGCGGTTCGTGGCCACCGATGGTGATCTGGAGGAAGAGATCTGGGAGGGGTTCAGGGTCCGCGGGGCCCCCACGCTAGCCTGGTACATCGTCTATACCTGGCAGGATAACACCTACGGGTGGACGTCGGAGCACCACGATTGGTATTTCACCGATCGCCCGCAGAGCTATCCGACCCACAGCCCCGACTACGCCGTGATCGCCTTCTACCTGGCCTTGAACGATCGGGACCTACCGGGCGCCTATGACTTGCTCGCAGCGGAAGGGCGCAGCGCCTATGAGACATGGGCCCTGGGCTACGCGACCACGCTCCGCGTAAGCGTGGGATCCGTCCACACGATCCCGGGTACCGCGAGCGACGGGCGCGCCCGAGTGGCGGCGATGGTCACGTCGTGGGATAACGAGAGAGGCGTCATCGCGGGGCGACGCTGGAATGTCGAATGGGATGCCGTGAACACACCGGCGGGTTGGCGCCTCCAATCGTCGGCAGCCGAACTGCTGGAGGAGTGGACCGTTCCCTATTGGCCCTGAGGCTGCGTGTAGACGAAGTTATTGTCCGCGTCGCGGATCCGGGGCTGATCGGCATCCTTGGCCGACAGTACGGGCTCACGAATCGGCCACACGATGCCGATCTCGGGGTCATTCCACAGGATGCCGCGATCGTGATCGGGAGAATACTCGTCGGTGACCTGATAGATCACGTCGGCTGACTCGCTCAACACACAGAACCCGTGAGCAAAGCCGGGTGGGACATAGAGCATATAGTGGTTCCGGCTCGACAGGGTCTCACCGACCCAAGCCCCATAGGTCGGCGACCCAACGCGGATATCGACGGCGACATCGAAGATCGCGCCCGAGCTAACCATCACCAGCTTGGCTTGGGCGCGGGGAAGCTTCTGATAGTGCAGACCCCGCAACACGCCGGCGGCGGAACGTGAGTGGTTGATCTGTACAAAACCGTCTGCCAAGCCCTCAGCCGCGAAGGCTGAGCGCTTGTAGGTCTCCAGGAAGAAGCCCCGATCATCCCCATGAACCTGGGGCTTGATCAACCGGACATCAGGTATCTGCAACTTCTCGAATGTAAAAGGCATCGAATCGCTTCCTCAGCACGTTGGGTCCCTGAACTCCACGGGACGTTAAGTCATCGAATCAGCGCAACCCCTGATAGAGCCGCGCGACGATCGGATAGAGAGGGTTGAGGGCCCGCTCCCACATCCCCGTATAGCGGAGTACCTCGCCACCGAAGCCGCGCTTGAACCGGTAGACGCCCCAAAGCCCATCGCTGCGCTCCGTGAACTCGGCCTCGAGCGTCGCCTCGTCCGCATCCGGGATACCCCAGAGATCATAGGTGGTGCAGCCACGTGCCTTTGCCCAACGGATCGCCGCCCATTGAACGGCGTAGGCAGGCATCAGATTGCGGTGTCGATCCGACGAGGCGCCCGAGATATACCATGCCTTGTGCCCGACGGCGAAGACCAGCAGGCCCGCGAGCGGCTCCCCCTCGTACTCGGCGAGCAGCAGCGCGACCTGTCCCTTGTCGGCAAAGAGCTCATAGGCCCGACGATAGTACCCGCGCGCGTGGATGCCGAACTCGTCGCGTTCACCGGTCTCCTCCATCAGGTCATAGAAGAGATCGACATCGCTCAAGGCGCCCTCACGCACCGTGACCCCTTTGCGCTCGGCGAGTCGGATGTTGTAACGCGTCTTCGACTTCATCGCCATGAGGATGTCGTCCTCGCTCGGGGCAATGTCCACGACAATGGTACGAGGCGGCTGAATCGTGCGTGTGGCCTGCCGATAGCCAAGGCCGGTCAACAACGGGGCGATCCCACCCTCAGGCAACTCGGGGGCGCCCGCGCCCTCGACGATCTCGGGCTCGATCCAGCACGCCCACGCGCGCCGGCGTCGTGCGGCAGCCGTCAGTGCGGTGAAAAGCTCATCGACTCGGGCACGGTCCGTCCACGTCACGAGCGGCCCTCTAGGCACATAAGCGAGGCAGCCCAGGCCAAGCGGCAGCTTGCGATAGAGTATGATAGCGCCCGCATCCGGCGTTGAGTGCCCCTCGGCAGCGATCGTGACCAGCTCCCAATCCCATCCGAACGCCGACTTCAGGCGGCCCCACTGCGTGGTCTGCAGCAGGTTGCCTGAGCCGTGCTGCGCGACAAAGTGGTCCCACGCGTCGAATCTAGCGCCGTCGTTCACCGGATTGCGCACATCTGAGGTCACCA
>Ga0334882_1000992_pt1 | contig 37704 bp, 11 predicted proteins | sample GraSluR1_MG_5_FD_207226 | JGI IMG/M metagenome (GOLD analysis project Ga0334882, IMG submission 207226) | Sludge microbial communities from methane-producing bioreactor in Wageningen University, Netherlands - Granular Sludge_15_04-R1 | ecosystem: Engineered > Bioreactor > Anaerobic >... | reverse complement strand
AATTAAATTAATTTTTCTTATATTAAAAAATAAAAATACATTCAACAATAAACCAAATATTAGGTAATATACGAACAAAATAAACAAAATAAATAATTATCCATCAGCAGGATTTTAGACAGTGCCTTCGTTGATGCTTAATTTGTATGTATCGACTATTAAGTAAGAGGTATGGGTATTCAAATAATATAAACTAAATAAATTAAATTTTTTTTAATGTTATATTATTTTATTTTCTCAATATGTAAGTTAATTCATATCAATAATACAACACACCAATATATGTTTTATTAATATTTAAGTATTACTCTTTAAGATTCATGAAAATTATTAAAATAATTATTTAGAAAAATAAATCTTTATTTTTAAAATTTAGTTAATAAAATAAGATATTAACTAAATTTAATCAAATAATTTAATAAAAAAATTCAATGAAAATATAGTTATATCGATAAAATTTTACTATAAAAATTATTAATAATAAAAAAGAAATACTTATAACTCTTTAGTTCATTATTAATTATTATGTATAATCCAATACCAGAAAATTTAAATGAAAAATTAAATTTTAAAAAGGAAAATATAAAAACAATCTACTTTGCAGGAGGTTGTTTTTGGGGAGTTGAATTATATATATCAAGAATTTTAGGAGTATGCAAAACTAAAGTTGGGTATGCAAATGGAAAAATTAAAAATCCTAGCTATGAAGAAGTATGTTCTTTAGATACAGAACACACAGAAGCTGTTGAAGTAAAATATGACTCAAGTATCTTAGATTTAAAAAATTTACTTGAAGAATTCTTTAAAATTATTGATCCAATAGCTATTAATAGACAAGGTCCAGATATTGGGGATCAATATAGAACAGGTATATATTACTTAAATGATGAAGATAAGGAACTTATTGAAGATTTTATTAAAAATAAACAAAATGATTTTAGTGAGAAAATAGCTACTGAAGTTTTACCACTTAAATGTTTTTATAAGGCAGAAGAATATCATCAAAAATACTTAGAGAAAAATCCTTTTGGATATTGCCATATTGATATGAGCGAATTACCAAATCAAGAAGAAAAACTTAAAGATTTAGATTATAGTGATAAACTAAAAAAATTATCTAATATAGAATACGATGTAACTCAAAATAATGGTACTGAAAGACCTTTTACTGGCAAATATAATGATTTTAATGAAAAAGGCCTTTACATAGACATTGTAAGTGGTGAACCTTTATTTTTATCTAGTGATAAGTTTAAATCAAATTGTGGTTGGCCTGCTTTTTCAAAGGCTATAGATGATAATATTATTAAAAAAGAAGATAATAGCTATGGAATGGATAGAATAGAAGTTAGAAGTAAAAGAGCTGATTCTCATTTAGGTCATCTTTTTGATGATGGGCCTAAAAAATTAGGAGGAAATCGATATTGTATTAATTCTGCTGCTTTAAAATTCATTCCATTTGAAAATCTAGAAAAAGAAGGTTATGGTGATTATATTGATTTATTTTAATTGATTTATTAAACAATATAAAAATATCCATAATTTAATAAGTTTAAGCTTTAATAATACTTAATTTCAAAGTTTAAAAAAAAAGAATTTAAACATGATTAATATCAGTAAATTCAGAAATTTCCCTTTTAAAGGTTCCTAAATCTTCAATATTTAAATCATGAACGTTTTTATGACCTGTAACTTTTGCAAAGTTTTTAAGTTCATTTAAAGAAACAGTTAAATAATTTTCGAGTCGTTCTACTGCTTTATCATCTTCAAATCTTTCTCTTAAATCCTTTTCTTGTGTTGTAACACCCATTGGGCATTGTCCAATATGACATTGTTTGTATTGTTGACAAGCACATGACATTAATGCAGCTGTTGCAATAGCTATTGCATCAGCACCCATAGCTAAAGCTTTTGCAAAATCTGCTGATAATCTAAGCCCACCAGTTATAACAAGATCAATATCACTATTATGTTCATCTAAAAATTTCCGAGCTCTATTTAATGCATAAATTGTTGGAATTGATGTTGAATCTTTAATTATTTGAGGACTTGAAGCAGTACCTCCACCTCTACCATCGATTGTAATAAAATCGGGTTTTGCAAATAAAATAAATTCCAGATCTCGCTCTAATTTACCTGGAGCTATTTTTACACCAATTGGTCTACCTTCAGATTTTTCTCTTAAATTTTCAACTACTTTTTTCAAATCTTCTTTTGAATTTATTTCTTCAAATTTTGAAGGGCTTTGAATATCCTGACCAACAGGCATATCTCTTAGCTCTGCTATTTCTCCAGTAACTTTTTCACCTGGTAAGTGTCCACCAAGACCTGGTTTAGTTCCTTGACCTATTTTAATTTCGATAGCATCAGCATTTTTTAAATTTTCATCATTTACAGAGTATTTATTTGGTACATATTCAAATATGTATTTATATGCAGATTCCATCTCTTCAGGTAAGATTCCACCTTCACCACTACAAATAGCTGTTTTAACTTTAGCACTTCCTTTTGATAAAGCTATTTTAACATCTCTAGATAATGCACCAAAAGACATATGAGAAATATAAACTGGGCTTTCAATTTCTAATGGTTTTTCTGCATTTTTACCTATAATAGTTTTTGTAGAAACTTCATCATCATAATCTAATGGCATAGGATCTAATTGATTAGCTAAAATTAAAATATCATCCCAACTTGGTAATTCAAATTCAGTTGCCATTGAAGAATCAATAGATTTACCAGTAGTACTTATCTTATGGATAGTATCCATTCCTCTATTATTCTCATCAGATAAGGCTAATTTTTTAGGATAAGCAAGTTTAGATTTTGGTCCAGATTTACTTTCTTTTTTATCAATTACTACAAAGTCTTGAATATCTTGTTTACAAGTAGGACATTCACTTAATTCTTCTAACTTACAATTTTCTTTTCTTTCATCAAAGATATGACCACAATTCTTACACCTATAAACTTTATAATCCTCGTTATCTTCTATAAGTTCATAATCATGTATATCTATAAGTTCAAAGTCTTCAATAGGATTTTTACAAACTGGACAATAATCTATTTCCTCTAGTTTTTTACCTTCTTCTCTCTCATCAAAGATATGACCACAATGTTTACACCTATAAACTTTATAATCTTCATTATCCTCTATAAGTTCATAGTCATCTGTTGTTTCAACAAGTTCAAAGTCTTCAATAGGATTTTTACAAACTGGACATTCACTTAACTCTTCTAATTTTTTACCTTCCATTTCTTCATCAAATACATGGCCACAATGAGTACATCTATAAACTTTAAATTCTCCCCTATCTTCTACAAGTTTATATTCATCCATATTCACTCTTTTTAGATTTTTGGTTTCTATTAATTCAAAGTCTTCAATAGGATTTTTACAAACTGGACATTCACTTAACTCTTCTAATTTTTTACCTTCCATTTCTTCATCAAAGATATGACCACAATGTTTACACCTATAAACTTTATAATCTCCTTTATCTTCTATAAGTTCATATTCATCTACTTTAGAAGGTTTGTATTTTACAATTTCAAAGTCTTCAATAGGATTTTCACAAATAGGACAGTGTTCCAGTTCTTCTAATTTTTTTCCTTCCATTTTTTCATCAAAGATATGACCACAATGTTTACACCTATAAACTTTAAATTCCCCTTTATCTTCTATAAGTTCATATTCATCTACTTTAGAAGGTTTGTATTTTACAATTTCAAAGTCTTCAATAGGATTTTCACAAATAGGACAGTGTTCCAGTTCTTCTAATTTTTTTCCTTCCATTTTTTCATCAAAGATATGACCACAATGTTTACACCTATAAACTTTATAATCTCCTTTATCTTCTATAAGTTCATAGTCATCTATCGGTTGAAAATCTTCTGATTTTACTTTTTCAAAGTCTTCAATAGGATTTTCACAAACTGGACAGTGTTCAAATTCTTGGAGTTTTTTTCCTTCCATTTTTTCATCAAAGATATGACCACAATGTTTACACCTATAAACTTTATAATCTCCTTTATCTTCTATAAGTTCATAGTCATCTATCGGTTGAAAATCTTCTGATTTTACTTTTTCAAAGTCTTCAATAGGATTTTCACAAACTGGACAGTGTTCAAATTCACTTATTTTTTTACCTTCCATATCTTCATCAAAAATATGGCCACAATGTTTACATTTATATATCATATTCTCACCTAAATAAAATTAAATAGTCATTACAAAAGTTTAACATTATGATGTATCTTTATTTTAATATAAATCTGTTTTTATTTTAATTAAAATAAAAAATTTTAAGTTAATAAACTAACTTTACCATTAGGTTTATTTGTAGAATTTTCCATAATTACTTGTTGATCTTTTATGATTTGAACTGTTAAATTTTTATCAGATTCATCATTTTTATAAACAGTGGCTGTAACATTTTCCCATGGACCTCCATGTATAAAAATTAATTCATTTCCACTTCCACTTTTACTAAATGAATTATCAACTATACCCATTTCTCCATACCAAGATCCATTGTAAATAACTTTTACTTGGAAAGGATTTGTAGATTGAACTAGAGAACTTTTATTTGTTGTAATTATTTCAGAATCATGGGCATTTAAGTTCATAGATAATGTATAGATTAAATTAAATGTAAAAACAATAATTAATAATAAAAAAACTGCAAAGATAATTTTTTTTCCTTGTGAAAAGTTTTCCCACTTAGAAAAAATATCATTTCTTTTTTTGACTTTTTTATTTGAATCAAGAGGGTATTTACAATCTAAACAATACTTACTCTTATCATCATTTTCATAAGTGCATCTTGGACATCTAACCATAATTAACTCCTATAAAAAATATAATTGTTATATAATTTTTTATTATATGGTATATATATTTAACTTAAAAAATGTATTTTTAATGGAAATATTCATAAATATTTTTAGCAACTTTTTGATTCATTCCTTTAACATTAGCTATTTCATCAATATTTGCATTTTTTATATTTTCAAAATTTTCAAAATATTTTAAAAGATTAATTTTTCTAATTTTCCCTACTCCCTTAATCTCATCAAGTGAAGATTCTTGAATTTTTTTACTTCTAAGTTTTCTATGATATGTAACAGCAAATCTATGTGATTCATCACGAACTTGTTGAAGTAGGTGTAATGCTTTGTTATTTTCAGGAATGATAATTGGTTTTGAAGAGTTAGGAAGAAAAATTTCTTCAAATTCTTTTGCAAGACCAATAATAGGAATGTCTAATAAATCTAATTCCTTTAAAACACTACATGCAATGTTTAATTGTCCTTTTCCACCATCGATTAATATTAAATCTGGTTTTTCATCACTTTCAATACCTTTAAATCTTCTATTCAATAGCTCTCTCATCATTCCATAATCATTAGGTCCTGGAGTTTCTAATTTAAATCTTTTATATTTTTTTTTATTAGCTTTTCCATCTTTAAAAGATACTTTAGATCCAACTGCTAATTTACCAGAAATATTACTTACATCATAACCTTCAATAACTCTTGGAAGATTATCTAGTTTTAAATATTTTTTAAGTTCAATTAAGGAATTTTCTAATTTGTTTTTTTGATTTTTAATTATATCTGCATTTTTTTGAGCCATTCTTATAAGTCTAAGTTTAGTACCTTTTTCTGGAACCTTAATTGAAACTTTAGTTCCTTTTAAATCACTTAACCAATCGATGATTAATTCTTCATCTTTTACTTTATCTTCTAAAATAATTTGTTTTGGAATATGTCTATTATAACCATAGTATTGTTGTATAAATGCATATAATACTTCACTTAAATCTTGGTTATTTGTACCAGACATTAAAAAGTCATCTTTACCTATAATTTTTCCATCACGAACAGGTAAAACAATTATTATCACATTATCTTTATCTTTTGCACTAGCTATTATATCTTGATCTAATTCTTCATCAGCAAGTTCAACGAATTGTTTTTCCATTATTTCTTCAATAGATAAAATTTGATCTCTTAATACAGCAGCTTTTTCATAATTTTGATTATTTGAGGATTCTTTCATTTCTTTTTTAAGATTTTTTAAAATTACAGAATATTTTCCCTGAAAAAATAAATCAATTTTTTTTATAATTTCATTGTAATTCTCTCTAGATATTTCCTCATCACATGGAGCATAACATAAATTAATTTGACTATTTAAACATGGACCATCCATATTTTTACAAGTTCGGATTTTAAATAAAGATTTTAAAAATTTAACTGTTTTTCTAACAGATGTAACATCAGTAAAAGGCCCATAATAAGTACCGTTTTTAGTAATATTACGAGTAATTAAAATTCTTGGGTATGTTTCATTAGTTATTTTAACATAAGGATATCTTTTATCATCTTTGAGGCGAATATTGTATTTAGGTCTGTGTTTTTTAATTAAATTAGCTTCTAAAATTAGTGCTTCTTTTTCAGATTGAGTAATTATATATTCTAAGCTATCATAATTATTCATTAAAACTTGTGTTTTAGGTGAATCAAGTTTTTCTTTAAAATAAGATTTTACACGTTTTATTAATGACTTAGCCTTTCCGATATAGATGATCTTATCATTAATATCCTTCATAATATAAATACCAGGTTTATTTGGTAAATTATCAGGAGATTTAACTTTTTCAGACATAATATCTATTTTAAGCTGATTTTATCTCCAGATACAAGAACTTTATTCTCAGCAAGCATAGAATCTACAATTTGATTAATTTTACTAGCTGCTTTTTTAGAAGTAGATTTAAAACCAAAATTATGTGCTACTTCTTTTGCTAAAGATTTACTATCAAGTTCTTGTTTAAATTTTAAAACTGTTTCAATATTCTTTTCTATTTCTTCAGAAGAAATTAAATCAATATTAGGTTTATTCCTTTTTCTAACAAAGATTTCATGATTATTAGAATCATAAATAAAATTATCAATTAAAACAATATTTTCACTAGATTCTGCTTTTTCAACACCATCATTAACAGCTTTTTTGAATTTTGCACTTATCCTTTTAGTACCAGATGATTCTTTAAGTCTTTTTGTAAGTTCATCTATATGTATTGGTCCTTCAATTTTTACAATATCTGTAATTGAACTAGATAAGTCCATTGAATAAATATCTTTATCTTTTAAATCAATATCATGAGCTATTTGATAATCAACAATATGATTTTTAAGAGAACTACCTTTTTTTGGAAGTTTCTTATCATCAAAAGTTTTTAATTTATTTTGTGCTCTAAATCTATCTTTTTCTAGGTTTTCATAGCTTTTACTAACTTGACCAATAATATCTTCTAAACTATTTGCTTTTAAATCTTTATTTACAGGGTTTATAGTATTATTTTCTAAAATTAATTTTGCATTTTGAGTTCTATCAATTGTTTGAACCATTTCAGATGGTGTAGGATTTTCTATTTCATTTAAAGATTTTTTAATATATTTAAAATCTTTTTTAAAGTTAGATAATGATTCAAAAGGTGATTTTTCATCTTCATTATAATACAAAGAATTTTTTTTAAGTGGATTATCAATACCACTTACACCTTCATAAGATTCATCTTCTTGAAAATTATTAGAAATATCATTATTTATCTCAGAGAGTATAGATGTATCATGTTCAATATCATCATTTTCACTAAGACCATCATCAGGTACAAAATTATCTTCTAAATTTTGATAATCTTCATTAACACTAATAGTTTCTATATCTGTAGAATTATTTTCCTTTTCTTTATTATCATTATCTAAACTATCTTTTAAACTAATCTCATTATTTTCATTATTTTTAAAAGTAGAAGAACTAGCTATTGAATGTAAGTCATATTCATCATCATAATTTGAAGAGCTAGCTATCGAATGTAAATCATCACCATTATCATTACTTAGTTTTGGTTTAAATTTAACCTTAGAGAACAAAGATTTATTCTCTTCTTCTTCAATATTTTCTCTTGGAATATTTTTTTTATTTTGAGATTCGCTAGTTTGAGTTAAACCATTTATTAATGAACTAACAAAACTTTTAGAACTACTTTCTGATTTTCTAGAATTATTAATTGGTTTTGGTCTTTGAATCTCTTTATTTTCTTCTTCTTTTTTAATAAGTGAACTGATTATAGGATTTTCATCTATAGCTGTATCTATCTCAACATATTCATCATAGCTATCTTCACTATTATTATTAATACCAAAAGTATCGATCTCAATTATCTCATCATTATCTTTTATTTTTGAAACATCAGTTGTTTCAATTTTAGAATCATATAAAACATCTTTATTTAAAGTAGAAACATCAATAACTTTTTCTAAATCTGATTTTTTAGAATTTAAATTTTCTGCTTTAATAGTTGAATCAGGATCAATAACAGTAGTATCCACTTTATTATCTTCTTCAAGAATCGAAGAATCAGAATCAATAACAGTAGTATCCACGTTAGTATTTTCTTCAAGAATCGAAGAATCAGAATCAATAACAGTAGTATCCACGTTAGTATTTTCTTCAAGAATCGAAGAATCAGGATCAATAACAGTAGTATCCACGTTAGTATTTTCTTCAAGAATCGAAGAATCAGGATCAATAACAGTAGTATCTGAATTATCACTATCTAAATCATTAGACTTTTCTTCTAATTCTTTTTTCTTAGCAAGTTCTAATTCTTTAGCTCTTTTTTGAGCATCTATTTTAAGTTTTTCAGCTAATTGTTTAGCTTCTTCAGATTTTTTTAACTCTTCTTGATTTGCTTGTTTTTTTGCATCTTCAATAGCTTTAAGTAATTTAGATTGAGTTAAATCCCTATTTCTATACCAATCTGTAGACCATAATCTATTTAATTTCCAACCTAAGCCATTTAAAACTTGTTCTCTAAGTCTATCTCTATCACGAGCAACTTTACTACTTGAATACATTTTACCATCTGTAATAATTCCAAGTATGTATTTTCCAGGATTTTCATGATCAACAATAGCTAAATCTACTCTAAAACCAGCACAACCTATTTGTTTATGAACAGTATAATTTTTTTCTCTTAAAAAATTAGCTATTGCATCTTCAAAAGGTTCATCAGCTATTTCTTCATTAATATGAGTACCTATTGTAATGTTCTCTGCATATTGTAAAAATTCTTTTAATGATTTAACACCAAAAGGAGGATTTGCAGTTAATTTAATATCATGAGATTTAAAATTAGAGAAAACAACACATTTTTCCCTAGCTCTTGTTACAAGAACATTCAATCTTCTTTCCCCACCATCTTGGTTTAATGGACCAAAATTCAAAGACATCTTACGATTTGAATCAAATCCATAACCAATACTAATTAAAATAACATCTCTTTCATCACCTTGAATTGTTTCAAGGTTTTTAACAAAGAATTTTTCATCAAGCTTATCTGAAAATAATGGTTCAAGTTCTGGTCTGTTTTTTCTTACAAGTTCTAATTCTTCTAAAACTGCATTTTTTTGTGCAACAGAAAATGTTCCAACTCCTAAGCTTTTTGTATCACCATATTTATCAAAATGATTGAATATTTCTTTAACAACATCACGAGCTTCCTGTTTATTTACAGATCCTGAACCTCTATCATAGACTGTATCTGGATTATAATTAAATTTAAGACCAAGTTCTGGATCATTAGAAGATGGAGATGGATAAACAAGTAATTCATCATCATAGAATTCTTTATTTGAAACAGCTATTAAAGATTCATGACGACTTCTATAATGCCATTTTAACATTTTAACAGGAAAAGACAACTTACAAAGATGTAATATACTCTCCATATCTAATGAAGATGCTACTTCTTCCCCACTTTCACCTGCAGCTATTTGATCAAAAAATGATGTTGGAGGTAACTGTTGAGTATCACCCATAACAACAGCAGTTTTTCCTCTCATAAATGCACCTAAAGCATCTTCTGGTTTTACCTGACTTGCTTCATCAAAAATAACAACATCAAATTGTAAATTATCATTAGTTGGATCTAAATACTGAGCAATTGATAATGGACTCATCATAAAACAAGGCTTAATTTGCTTTATCATACCACCAGCCTTTTCAAGTAAGGCTCTAACAGGTAAGTGCCCACTTTTTCTTGTAAATTCCCCTGCAAGAATCTTTGCTTCTGGATTATCTGTTCCACCATAAATTTTAGGAATATTTTTATTTAATTTTTGGAAAATTCTTTTTCTATTTAATTCAATTATTCTTTTATCTAGCTCTTTAAAATCTTTAATCCTATTTTCATGAAGTTCTCCAATAAATTTAGCAAGCTCTTGATTTTCTACAAATATCAAGTTTAATAATGAATCAGCAAAGTTTCCAAGAACTAAATATCTAACATCATCAACTTTTATATTCCTTTTTTCAATTGTTTCAATAAAATCACTAGACAAAGTATTTTTTAATGAATTTTTAGTGTTTAAATATTGACTCCATAAATGAAGACTTGATAGTTGTCCTTTCCAATTATTTAATTGATTTCTCCACTCATCAATTGTAACATCAGAACTTTCTTTTTTAAATATTAATTTACTTCTAGGATTTAATTTAGATTCTAATTTACTTAATTGATTTTTAAATTCATTACCACTATTAATATAATCAGCTAAATCAGATTTAGGATTAATATTAAAGAGATTTTTTGAAAGTAAATTTATAGTAATTTGTGAGAAGGTTCCATCACTTAATAATTGATTAAATTTTCTCATCCAATTTGAAATATTTTTTAAATCATCAATTGAAGCATTCAAATGCCAATAATTTCCAAAATAACTAATAGCTAAATTATGATTATTTTTTAACTCTTGTTTTAAATGAATTAGTTTTTTAACACTTTCTAAATCGTTAATAATAGATTCATTTGAAGGTACACTAGATTTATAATAAATTTCAACTAATTCTGCACCTTGTTTATTTTTAAAAATAGAGAATTTTTTATTTGAAATCTTTTTAAGTTCACTAATAAGTTGATCTATATCTACATTTAAAATATTATCATAGAATTTATCTAAAATCTTTGAAGAATCTTGATATTCTTCTAATTTTTTAAGTAAAATATCTGTATCATTAGGATTACCAGCTATATTTGACTTTAAAAGAGATCCATCAATTAATTCAAATATATCATCCTCTAAAAGTTCAAAAGCATTTAATGAATTATCAAAAGCATTTATAGAATCTGGTTTTTTAATACCATAAACTTCATAAAGCTTTTCTTGCTCAAGTAAGAAATTATCTAAAGCAAATAAGCTATCATTAATTAAAAGCTCTATTTCTCTTAAATCCCCAGGAAGTAAACTTTTAGGTGAACATTTACTCCAAGGATTATCATTTGAAATAGTTTGATATAACTCTGCTAAATTTTCAAGATCAACAATTGTATCATCTAAATCTTTTAAAGTAATATTTTCAGGATTATTAAACCTAACAAGTGGGATGATAGAATTTTTTTTAGAAAAATAATCATCTGCAGATTCTTTCATACCATATAACTCAAAAGCAGATAAATCCACCTCATATGAGGGTTTATGAATGATTTCAGCATAATTATCTAAATCATTTTTTAACTTTTCTAATTTTCTTAAAGTTTGATCTATTTTAATAGGACTTTCTGATCTAACATTAGCTGCCTTTTCAAGCTCTTTTAAGAATTTTTTACGTCGTGTTTTATGAGAATGAATTTCAAGTATAAATTTACCAAGACCAACTTTATTTAATCTGTCTTTAACAACATCTAATGCTGCCATTTTTTCACTAACAAATAAAACAGACTTTCCTTCAGCTAATAATTCAGCTATTAAATTAACAATAGTTTGTGATTTACCTGTTCCTGGAGGTCCTTCAACAACTAAATTTCGACCAGATTTAACATCTTCAATAGCTGCAATCTGTGATGAATCAGCATCTAAAACCTGATACATATCTTTATATTCTAATTTTTTATCAATATCTTTTTCATTAAAACCTTTCTTAGTATTTTTATTAGGATTAAAAATAGCTTCAATTAATTCATTCTTAGTTAAATCAACATTATCATCCCAACTTTCAGGATTTAAATCATTGTACATAACAAATTTTGTAAAAGAAAAAAATCCTAAAGCAACATTAGAATTAACTTTCCAATGCTTCATAGGAGATACAGCTTGTTTTACATCACGAATATAATGTTCAACTACTTCAACATATTTTTTAGATGTAAATTCAGGTAATTTAATACCGTCTTCTTTTAATTTAGCTTTAAGAGAAATATTAGTTTGTAATTCTTCTTCAGTCCAATATAATTCAAAAGATTTTCCAACTTTTTTTCTCTCCATTGTAACAGGAATTAAAATTAATGGAGCTAAATTTTTTTGTTTTGGCTTTGCATTATCAACCCACTCTAAAAAACCAATAGCTATATATAAAATATTGTAACCTTGTTCATCAATCATTGTTTTTGCTTGTTGATTAATATAAAAAAGTCTTTTTTGTAATTCTTTTGGTGTTAAATTAGTTTGAAGAGTTTTATCTCCATCTTTAAAACGAGATAAATCAATGGGTGAATGATCCCAAATAGAAAACTTAGATGAATCTTTATCATCTTTTTTATTTGTTGTAAAATACATTTTCTTTTCTTGTAAAATTAAAGACTGATAAACATTTGTAGCCGATTGATTAACTACAGTTAAAGTTTTAGCTCTAGGTTTAAAATTAAGAAGCTGATTTTTTAGTGTTAAATCTAATAAATTTTTTCTTAAATCTTTAAATTCCTTTTCAATTTTTTTTGATGATGTATTTAACATGTTGACCCTTAAACTTTATTATTTTAAAATAAAAGAAATTTGAAACTATTAATAATTATGTTGAAAAAAGATTATAAAAGTTTTGCTTGAAAAATTAATAGGAATAAATTAAGAAAAAAAAGAAGTATTAGAGTCTAATAAAAAAGAAAAAAGTACTTTTCTTCTCTTAAAAAAGAAGAAAAGATTTTAAAGAAAAATTTAACTATCCATTTACTACAATTAAATTTGAAGTCATATAACCTTCGTATTCTGCTGTTGCAATATATTGTTTTGGATCCAAATTAATATTCAAACGAGCAATTCCATCATCGCCAGTTACACGATTATAGAATACACCATTAATATTAATACGAATATTTTTACCAGTTTGAGGTTTTCCTGTACCATCAACAAGCTTAACTTCATATGGTTTACGACTACTTAAAGTCATATTAACATCTTCACCTTTCAAAGTAGGTAAAACTTTAATTGTATTACTAATTTTTGATGAATCTGTAGGATGATCTACCGTAATAATATAATCACCAGGATTTAAATTAATACTTAAAGTAGCTATTCCTTCATCATTAGTTTTTCTAACATAAAATACACCATTGATATTCATCGTTACATTAGTATTTTTTAATGGATTACCATTATCATCTAAAATCTTAACATTGTATTGTGTGCCATTGCGATAGTATTTTGTAATGTTATTTGATTCAATTCTTGAAAGTACTTTTACAATATTTGTTAATTTTAATCCATCATTAGGATTTTCAACTGTAAGCTGATACACACCTGGATTTAAATTAATAGTTAACATTGCAACTCCATCATCATTAGTTTTCCTAATATAAAATACACCGTTAATATTCATAGTAACATTAGTATTTTTTAATGGGTTTCCTTTGCCATCTAAAACTTTAACATAGTATTGTGTGCCATTACGGAATAGTTTAACAATATCTTTACCTTCTAAAGTAGGTAAAATTTCAATTGTATTATTAACAAAGCTTCCAGTGTAATTATTATTACCTTTAAATACTACAGATGTATTGTAGATATCAGGATTTAGATTAAGAGCTATTGAAGCATTACCATCTTTACCAGTAGTTCTAGTATAATTCATATTATTAATAAAGAATACTACTTCCATACCTTCTAAAGGATTTCCTTTACTGTCAGTTAAGTAAACAATATATCTTGTACCATTTTTAAAGAACATTGTAATATCATCTGCTTTTAAAATAGTAGTATTATCACTATCTTTAACACGGAAACTTGTAGAAGCATTAGAAGACTTATGATTACTATCACCATCATAAACCACACTTACAGTATAAGTGTTAGGACTTAATAATGGTAAACCTAAAATAGCTATTCCATTTTCAATTGTTGGAGTGTATGTTACATTATTTACAATAATTTTAACTTTACCACTTGCAGTAATAGGATTTACTCTAACATATATAGTTCCATACTCACCATATTCCACATCAGAAACATTAACCTGTAAACTTGTACTTAATTTATTTACAGTTAGATTTTTATTAACAGTCTTATTTGCATATTTAGAATCACCAGAATAAGTAAGAGAAACAAGATAATCATTACTATTTAAAGTTTCATTTAAAACGAATGAATAGATTTTTTTACCCTGAATAACCATCTGATTGTAGTTTTTACCATTAATATTTAAAATTAAATTACCAGTAGCATCAGCTGGTAAATCAACATTAACAGTAATATTTCTATCCCCATATACAATATTATTTATACTAAAGTCAAAATTAGGATTAAACTTATTTATAACCTCAACATTACTTGTTTTATTAACTGGAGAATAATTATTATCACCATTATAACTAACAGATAATGTATAATTATTTGGAGCAATATCTGTAAAATTATAACTAGCTCTACCATTAACCAAAGTTAAAGTTTCATTTTTATCACCTAATTTAATAGTAACAGTACCAGTAGCATCACTAGGTAAAACAACTACAACAGAAACAGTATTATCAACAACAATAACTGTTGAATTTAAAACAGGAACAGCTTTATTAACAATCAAAGTAGAAGTGTTTTGATTATCTGCATATTTATTATCACCACTATAAAAACCAAGAACATTATAATTTTTATGAGATAAAACCTCATTTAAAATAATAGTGTACTTATTTTGACCACTAACTAAAGTAACAGTGTAATTTACATTATTGATAGTCAAAATCACATTACCAGTTGCATCAATAGGTAAATTAATAGTAACATTAACTTCTTTAGAACCATAAACAATATCATCTAAAACAAATGAGAAATTAGAATTGAATTTCTTAGTTACCTGAACATTAGCAGATTTACTAAGAGAAACATAATTACCATCACCACTATAATCAACAATAATCTCATAACTACCTGGAACAATATCAGTAAAATTATAACTAGCTCTACCATTAACCAAAGTTAAAGTTTCATTTTTATCACCTAATTTAATTGTTACAGTTCCAGTAGCATCACTAGGTAAAACAACTACAACATAAACAGTATTATCAACAACATTAGTTGTTAAATTCAAAACAGGAATAGTTTTACCAACAATCAATGTAGAAGTGTTTTGATTACCAGAATAATTTAAATCTCCAGAATAAGATCCTTGAACTGGATAAGAACCTGGAGTTAAAGTATCAGTTAAATTAATAATATACTTATTTTGACCATTTACTAAATTAACCACATAATTTTTACCATTAATCCTAATTGTGACATCACCAGTAGCAGTACTAGGTAAATTAATAGTAACATTAACTTTTTTAGAACCATAAACAATATCATCTAAAATAAATGAGAAATTAGGAATAGGTTTATCTTTAACTTCAACCTTGAAATTTTTAGAAACACTACCATAATTCATATCACCATCATAAGTCACATTTAAATTATAATCAGCATAATTTAAATTATTAAACTTGTAAATAGCTGTACCATTTACAATAGGAACAGTAACAGTAGTATCATTTAGCTTAATAGTTACATTACCACTAACATAAATCGGTAAATCAACAGTAACAGTTAAATTATTACCAACAACATTAATATCAACATTCATATTAGGATTATTAACCTTAGTAATATTCAAAAGAGAACTACCATTAGAAGCAATAAAATTATCATTTCCATCAACCCAATATTTAACTGTATAATTACCAACATTTAAAATACCTAAATCAAAACTAGCTATTCCATTACTATCAGTAATAACAGTATATTCTTTATCATTAACACTTAAATAAACATTAACACCACTTAAAGGATTACCTCTCTCATTATTTAAAGTAATATTATAAATAACTTTACTAGCAAATTCTTCAACTAAATCAATAGCTGAAATATTAGTAGCAGATTTAGGTATTAAAATTGTGAAATGCTGATTATCAACACTAATAGTAAGATTACCAGAACCTAAAGCCCTAAACTCAACAATAGCAGAATTATTAACAATAGCTACTGAAACATTACTAGAATTAGAAACAGTAAATAAACCATTAGAAGCTATTAAATTAGCTATTCTAGCTGGTAAATTATTGGATAAATTATTTCCATCAATATCCTTAAATACTAATTGTAATTTTACTAAATCTCCTGGTAAAATATTAGAAACATTAGATAAGACATGTAGAACAACATATTTCTCTAAAGTTAAAATAGCACCAGGTCCTAGAGATACAAATGAAGGATCTTCGTTAGGGTTAATACTATCACCCCACCAATTATTATTAAGAATTAATTTACATTCATAATCTAAAGCAGCAAATTTATAACTAGTTCCAGAATTATTAAAAATAACTGAATTAGAAATATTACCATTAGAATAAGTCAATCTAATAACTCCAAGAGAATTACCAATAAAGAAAGAATCAGTTATATTAACATTTGATAAGTAAGAAGCATAAATTACTGCAGGACCATTAATTGCAGAATTATTAATAAAACTATCATTAGCACCATAAAGATTACTATTTGATAAACTAATAATCCCCCAACCATTTCCTTTATTATTAATAAAATTAGAGTGATAAATATTAATTTCAGTATCTGTAGAGTAAATCAAGCTTGTAGACATTAATGTTGAATTAAAAGTATTATTAATGAAATTTGAATTGTTTATATAATTTAAAACTTTTTTATCAGAAGTCCCTCTAATAGATATTGCACTTCCATCATTAGCAGAACAATTAATAAAACTAGAATCAGAAATTATTAATATATCCCCCATGAAATCAATTAGACTACCTTTATTATTGGAATTATAATTAGTAGTATGATTAAAGAATATGGAATTATAAATATTTAAGACATCTCCACCCTTACCAACAATGATTAATTTTTTAGCATTTAAATTAGTGAAATTGATTGATTTTAAAGTAGAGTTAATATTATTAAATCTAAATAAAAATTCTGTATTTTCGTTACTATTTATTATTTCAAAATTTTCAAAAATTACTGAAGCATTAGAAAATGAAGGAGAACCTGATTCAACATCAAATAAGAAATTAGTTTTATTTTTTAAATCAAATACAACTTTATCATCATTAGAAATTCCAAGTCCAATAATTCTTAAAATATTATTTGCACCCATTAAAATTGAAAGATTTGTATTTAATTCACCAGAATATTCACCACCATTAATATAAATAGTAGCATTTCTATAATTTACAGCTTCAGAAATAGCTTTGGACAAACTCAAATAAGGATTATCTTTTGACCCATTGTTAGTATCACTACCAAATACAGAATCTACATAAATAGTAATATTCATTAATGGTTCAACAACTAATAATCCTGTAAAAATTTCGCAATCATTAGGATTAAGTAAGTTTTCTGAAAAACCAGAAACAATATAAGTACCATTCAAAGCAGCAGAACCAACAAGAATAGCTAAATTATCATAACTAATACGATCCTTACCATAAAAAGTATTATTCAATTCAAAAGTAATATAAGCACCAAAAATACTATTACCCTCACTATCAAACAAAGTAGCCTGTAGTTTAAAGATATTTCCACTAATATAAAAAGTAGAATTATTATTAAACTTCAAAGTATATTTAGAACCACTTATTTTACCACCATCAACATATATGTAATCTCCAAGAATATTAGCAACATTATTTTCTAATGTATTATTCTGAATAAATAAATTACCACTATAAATATAAGCTACAGCCCCATAATCAGCAGAATTCAATTCAAAAATATTATCAAAAACATTAACATTTCCACCATTAACATAAATTGAACCTTTTAATCCATTATTATTTTTAAAAGTATTATTTGAAATATTAACATTAGAATTACCATTAATTCCTATAATACCATTAGTAAAATTATTACCAATAAAACTATTATTTTTAATAAGTCCAATAGCATTATTAATCAAAATAAAATTACTACCTAAAATGTCAATAGAATTATTAATAAATTTATTACCATCTAATAATACATTTCCTTGAATAAATCTTAATCCTTTTATTCCACTACTATTAATAAAATTAGAATTAATAATTTTTTTATTAAAGTTTCCATTAGCAATAATAAATTCATTTAATATATTATTTTCAATTATAAAAGTACTATTATAAATATAAAGATTCTTTGTAGTTTCAATAGTTGAACCACCATAGGCATAATTATTCTTAAATATACTGTCTTCAATAAATAAATCACCAGTTGAATGAATTGCTCCACCATTTTTATAATAACTTTCTAAACTTATAGTATTATTAATAAAATTAGATGCCTTAATATTCAAAGTACCGGTTGAATAAATTGCACCACCACGACCTACATACAATGCAGATAAACTATTAGAATCAAAAGTAGTATTAAAAATACTTAATGAACCGGTATTATAAATTGCACCACCAAAATATTGACCATTAGTTGTATAAGGTGAAATTTGATTGCTTTTAAATACAGAATTATTAATATTTAAAATACCTTCATTATAAATTGCTCCACCATAAACAGTATTACCCCAGGAACCAGATGCAAATGTAACAAGATTATCCTCAATAATACAATCCAATAAATTTAAAACACCATAATTTAATATAGTAGAACCACCAAAAACCGTATTTTGATAACCAAATATTATAATAGAAGCATTACTTAAAGTTAAATTAATAAGATTCACTGATGATAAAGCAGATATTTCAAATAATCTATTATTAGATGATCCTCTTAAAACAACGATTTCATTTTCACCAATAATAGTCAAATTCTTAAAATCATTAATGTTAATTACTGATGAAATAAGATAACTTCCACCTAAAATATGAATAATTCCATTGATTGATGAAACTTTTGTAATAGCTTTTCCAATAGTAGCATAAGGATTGTTTTTAGTACCATTACCTCCTACATCACTACCATTAATAGCAACATAGACGTCAGATAAAACATCAGAATTATTAAATATCAAAACAGAAGTTTTAATCTCTGAAGCAATAGAGTTACCCATATATCCGCTTAAAATAAATTTACCAGCTAATCCTAAATTAACATTCAATGTAGCTATTCCATTTTCTAAATATGAAGATCCTACATTAACACCATTTAAAGTGAAAATAACTTTTAAATTATCATTAAAGTCTGTTGCAGTGATAATATTTCCATTATCATCAGTGATAGTTACATTTAAATCAACATTTTTAGCATTAATATTATAAGTAGTATTATCTAAAAATTTTAAAATAATATTATCCACAATTCCAGACGTACAAATATAATCATTATCTAAAAAATCAGTTATAGTATTATTTTTTAAAAATAAATAACCATCATTATAAATAACACCACCCTCAAATCTAGAACTGGAATTAATAAATTTAGAATTATAAACAAATAAATTACCAATATTATAAATAGATCCACCTACAATGGAACTATAAGAATTCATAAAATTAGAATTATTAATTACTAAATAACCTTCATTATAAATAGATCCACCCATTCCATTACTTGTAGAATTAGTTATAGTTATATTTTCTATTAAAACATTAGATTCCAAACTAATATCTGTAATAAAACCATCACTTTTAATATTTAAAATAGTTGAAGTGCCTTTACCAATAATAGATAAATTACCTCCACCAGTGTCTATTTCAATAGAATTATAAATATCAAAAATTCCTTCACCAATATACAATATACCATTATAAGCTTTTTGAACTTCCTTCCATCCCTTTTCAAAGGTTAAATAAGGATTATCTTTAGATCCATCACCTGTAATATCATTACCATCTTTAGAAACATAAACAATAATATTATTTAATGGAACAATATTTACAATAGCTGTTTTAACAGATGTATTTTCATATAAACTCCCAGTTACAATGTATTTACCATCTAAATATTTTTTATAATAAAGATTAGCAACACCATTAACAAATCTTGAATTACCTGCACTTGTACCATTTAAATAAAATGTAACAGTTGAACCACTTATAGGATTATTATTATCATCTACTAATGTGGCGTTTAAATTAACACCAAAACTTTCAAAAGAATAAGTATTATTATTTAAAATATTTAACACTGTTTTACTAAGAATAGTACCAGAGTTTAAATATAAATAATTATCTGTAGGTGCACTACAATTAATAACAGTATTATTTTCTAAAAATAGATTAACATAATTTCCATAAATAGCTGCACCAGATGTAGTTGCAGTACAATTTTCAAAAGTACAATTTATAATATAACTCTCACCAGATATATAAATACTAGCTCCTTGTGTACCTATACTATTATAAAAATTAGAATTTATTAGTTTATTATTAGCTGTAGAACTTGAAGAATAAATATTACCAGAATAATAAAAATTAGAATTATTTACTAATAAAACCATGTTCGAAGTACTGTATATTGGATTAGTATTATTTATAAATTTTGAATCAAATAAATTAATAGTTCTAGCAGCACCAACTTGAATTCCTCGACCTACATTAATAAATGTACAATTATCTACTTCAGTATTCATTCTAGAAGAAATAATCACATATTCTGTCTTTTTATCTTCTAAAAAAATCGTATTATAAATTTTAAGTAGTGCAGTTGATGATGATGTATATATTGTAGGTGAACTTGTTGAAGCACTATTATTTTTATAAGTACAATTATCAATAAGAGTTTGGCCTCCATTAATATACAAGACTGAGACATATGAAGAGCTACTACCTCTATTATCCAAAAAATTACAATTAATTAAATTTAAAACACCAGAACTTGTAATGACTCCGCTACTAGAACTTGTTCCTTTTCCATTACAAAAAGTTAAATTTATTATATTAACATTAGAATTTGCACTAATAATTGAAAACCTACTAGTACCATTCATATTTATTATTACTTCACCATTATATCCAATAATAGATAAATTACCACCAATAGTATTAATATCCAAATAATTATAAAGAGTATAATTTCCATTCTTAATATATAAAATACCATTTAAAGTTTTAGAAACTTCTTTATAACCCTTTTCAATAGTTTTATAAGGATTAAGTTCAGAACCATCACCTGTATTATCGTTACCTTCAGTAGAAACATAAATAATACTATTTTCTGAAGGAGATGCTATAATTGTTCCAGTTTTAACATTATCCCCTGTATTAAAATTTGAACGAAGAATATAAGTACCATTTAAAAAAGCTTTATAATTTAAAGTAGCTACACCATTTATCAATTTAACAGAACCAATGTCTTTATTATTAAAATAAAAAGTAACAGAAGGACCACTAATAAAATTACCATTATCATCAGTAACACTAATATTCAAAATAACAGATAAAGAATCAGTATAAACAGTTTTATTATCTAATGCAATAACATCACATTTACTTTTAATTAACTTAGAAGTATATACATAAACAAAATTATCATTAAGAGCAGAACAATTAACTACAGTATTATTTTCCAAATAAATAGCAGCCGTATCTACATTATCTTGTAGATATATTACAGCACCATTATTTTTTGCACTATTATTTATAAATACACAATTTTTAACATTAGCATAAGACTCTCTAGTTAAATATAAAACTCCACCATTGTCACGACCTAGATAATAAGAATCACCAGTAGCATGATTATTAATAAATTTTGAGTTAGTAATAGTAACATTAGAATATTCTATCATAATACTATTTGGATTATTATCAAATAAACAATTATTAACTAAATTTTCATCTATATCTTTACCATAAAAAGATATTGCTGAACCCCTAGATCTACCCTCATTATCTGTAAAATTACAACCATCAATAATAAATCTAGAAGAAAAAGAATTCCACGCAGTGGATATATAAATAGCACCATATTCCCTACTGCCTGAGTTATTAACAAAAGAACTATTATAAACTCCCATATTTTTTGAAGAATAAATAGCACCTCCAGAATTAGCTTTATTTCCAACAAAGACACAATTGACAATAGTTAAAAAACCAGCATTAGAAATTCCAGCCCCATAACTATTAGATACAAATCCATTACAAATATTCAAATTATTCACAGAAACATTAGCAGAAGATCCAATAGTTAAAAAACGATTACCTGCTAATCCATCAATTATTGGTTTACTATTACCATAACCAATAAAAGACAAACTACCACCAGAACTATGATTCAAAGCTACATTTAAATTCAAATCACCAACAGTAGCATTACCAGTATTATTATAAACACCAGATGCAATATAAATTTCAACATTTTTACTTTCATTAGCAATGAGAATAGCTTCCTTAATTGTTTTAAAAGGATTATTCTCTGAACCATCACCAGAACGATCAACACTACTATTTACATAATATTTATTAGTTTCCAAAGAATTAACTTCAGAAATAACATTATCATAAACAACATCATCTGACACATCAGAAATAACATTATCATAAACAATGTCATCAGATACATCTAAATCATCTACACATTCACTATTATTAACATCATTAGCACTAATAGAACTAATTGATAAAAACAAAATAGTTAACAATGTAAAGATAAAGAACATTTTATTAAAATTCACTTTTTTCACCTCAGATATATACATAATTAATATAAACAAATTTTTTAAAAAAACTTCAAAAAAAATATATATTTTTTTTCATCATCAGTTTTTTTATAAACAACACTATTACCACATCAAAAAATAAAACAAACAACAAAAGTATTGTTTATAAAAAAAATGAAGAAAAAGAAGATTATTTAACAAACATTTTTGTACTAGTTAAATAATCAATATTTCCTTTATATTTTAACAAAGCCAAATATTCACCAGGATCTAGGTTAATTTTCAATCGAGCAAAACCATCAACACCAATCACACGATTATAAGTAACCCCATTAATTGTGAAAATAATAGTCTCACCAAAGAAAGAAACACCATTAGATTTTATTAGTTTAACTTTAAAATCATTATTTTTACCATTAAAAGATATTGTTTTAGGTGCAACTAATAATAAAGAATCATAGCTATTAAAAACATTTAAAGTACTATTACATTGACTAAAAATATATCCATCAACACCATAAGTACAAGAAATACTATAAGAACCTTGTTCTAAATTAATGCGTAATCGAGCAATACCATCACCATCAGTAATACGAGAATAAGAAATATCATTAACAGTAATTAAAACAGTCTCACCAACTAAAGGATTACCTTCTTTATCTTTTAAAGTAACATTAAAATAATTTCCTTTACCAATATAATTAAGTTCATCTAAACAGGATAATGTAGAAGTTTTAATGTTTAAAACAACAACAATTTTACTATAAAAATCACTAGTAAAGTAATTACCATTACCTAAGTACAAAGAATTAATATCATAAGAACCTACAGCTAAATTAATGCGTAATCGAGCAATACCATCACCATCAGTAATACGAGAATAAGTTACTCCATTAACAGTAATTAAAACAGTTTCTCCTACTAAAGGATCATTAAAAGCATCTTTTAATGTAACATTGAAATAATTTCCTTTACCTCTAAATAAATTATACAAAGAACCACTTAAAGAAGTTGAAACAGCATTTTCATCAACTATAATCAAATCAGAAATAAAAGAAGTCCCAGTGAAATTAGTATTTCCTTTAAAAGATGAAGAAATCTCATAATGACCAGTATTCAGATTAATACGTAAACTAGCTATTCCATCATTATTAGTTAAACGAGAATAAGAAACACCATTAATAGTAAAAACAATAGATTCATTAACTAGAGGTTTAGAAAAAATATCAGATAAAAATACAGAAAAATAATTACCTTTACCTTTAAAAGTCATAGTCTTATTAGTAGAAATAACTGATGGGAACTGATAATTTTCAGTAACAACTAAAAGGTGAGAAAGAACATTAGAAGATTTAAAATCAATATTGCCTTTAAAAAAAGAGGAAATCTCATAATAACCATAAGCTAAATTAATTTTCAAACGAGCAAGACCAAAACTATTAGTTACACGAGAATAAGTCACATCATTAACAGTAATCAAAACAGTTTGATCAACTAAAGGATTACCTTTATCATCCTTCAAATAAACAGAATAATAACCATTATCAATTAATATAAGGGTTTCTTCAGTAATTAAACTAGAACCTGAACCATAAATAGTTAAATTAGTTAAAACAACATCACTAGGAGTATACCAATCATCCCCTGCAAAAGAAGAAAAAACATAATATTCCCCAGGAGTTAAAACAATCTTTAACCTAGCAACACCACTACCATTAGTAAAAGCATAATAAGTAGTATTATCCTCTTGAGAATAAACATCAATCTTAATTCTATAATTATCCATAATATTATAATCATTATCAACTAAAACTAAAACTAAATAATTATCCTCACCAGTAACTTCCAAAGAAGTAACACCATAAAGAACAGATTGAATTTTTGTAACATTAACTATAGTATAAGAAGAAGAATTCTTAATATATTTATCACCATCATAAATACATTCAATGGTAAAAACCCCAAAACCCCATTCTAAACTAATATTAAATTGGCCAGAACCATTAGTAAAAACATTAAAAGTTTTAAATAACTTATCATCCAAATAAACATTAACATTAACAGGTTTATTTACTAAAGGATTACCATTAAAATCAACTAAAGAATTTACAAAAATATTTCCCCGACCAGATAAATTTAAATTAGATTCACAATCAAAATTAGTTAATATTTTATCAGGATTTTCATGAACGTTGAGAATAAAAGAATTATAATTACCTTTATAAAACTCATCACCAGAATAAACTAATTGAATTAAATGTTGACCAACATCAAAAAAATGATTAAATGAAAAATTGAATTCACCATTAGAGTTAGTAGTATAATTTCCAATAAGATTACCCTCAATATATAAAAACACAGTCTTATTAGCTAAAATATTACCTTTAGAATCAGTTAAATTAACAGTGAAATTAGAATACTGAATTTCACTAATATTTTTAATGCCATCAACATTAATACTAACATTTTCACTAGCATTTTCATGATTAACAATTAAAATAACAGAATAATTAGAAGAACTATAAGAACTCTTATTAATTGTCATGTAAGAATTACCATAACTATCAACCATATCAATAAACTGAGAAACATGACCTCCTCTAAAAACAATAGTAAAAACATAAATACCAGGAGTATCTTCAGCAACAAAACCAACAAGATTACCCATAAAATCAGTTAAATCAGTCCTACCACCAACAGTTAAATTAAACAATCCATAAACATTAGTTGAAGCACCTAAAACTATAGGACCACCATGCATACCTTCATTATCAATTGTTCTAACAGCGCCATAATATTCACCATTTCTATAAACAGCAAAATATCTGGAAGTAGAAGCATAAGATAAAGGAATATTATCATCATGAACAATTAAAAAACTAAATTTAACTTTTTGATTTAAATCAGCAACAATCACAGGAATAAAAGAAATTATTTTAGTTTTATTAAAAATTTCATTATAAACTACATTAATAGTTAAATCAACAACTGCACGATTATGATTTAAATCACCACCATAGACAAACTGATAATGATATTTACCTAATAGATAAAAACTAGATAAAACATTTTTAAGATAACCATTATCATCAGTAAACAAAGAAACTTTATAAACACCATTTTCATAAACTTTAATCTCAGCATTAGAAATATAATTATTATTACTATCAATTAAAACAATATCAAAATGTATAGTCCCACCAATAACAATCTCACGAACATCAGGTAAAAGATTTAAATTCATAGTAGAAGTTAATAAAGAGAGTAATTCCCCTTTTTTAGTTAGAATAGGATTAATTGCATAAATATAATTACCAGAAATCATATAATAACCATTTTTGAGATTATCACCATAATACATAGAAGCAATACCCTCATAAACATCTACAACTCCAATACTAACAGATTGACCAGATATCATGTCCTCTAAAATAAAAGTAACATTACCTCCACTTACAGGATTACCCATATTATCAGTGACATTAGCGAAAATAACATCTTGTTTACTATCTAAAATATTCATACTATTATTGTTCAAAAAAGATACAATTAAATATGAAATAGAAGCAGTAGTGTAAATATAGTCACCATAACCATAGCCAGAAAGACTAGAACGACAATTAAACATATAATTAGCATACAAAGCTAAATTATTACCAGTATTATAAATACCACCACCACTAACATTAGCAAAACTATTATAAAAATTATTATAACTTATACGAACAGAACTTGCTTCATTAAAAACAGATCCACCATAAATAGCAGAATTAAAATCAAAAGTATTATTAATAATATTTCCACCATTACCATTCAAATAAAGAGCACCACCTCTAAACGCAGAATTATTAATAAAACAAGAACCATAACAATAAATATCATTACCTGAATTATAAATAGCACCACCATGATTATCAGCAAAATTATCAGCAAAATAACAATCATTAAACTCAGTATTAGCACCATTATTAAAAATAGCACCACCATTAGAATAATCAGAACCAACAACATTGTTATTTGTAAAATCACAAGATAAAAACTTATTACTTAAACCAATATTATAAATAGCACCACCATAAACAGCAAAATTGTTCTTAAAATCAGAATTAATATATTTTACATAATCACCATTATCATAAACAGCACCACCACGATTAGCAGAATTATTTATAAATACAGAATTTTCATAGATACTATAATGATTGTTATAATACTCACTGCCCCAAAATAAAGAAACTGAGTAAACAGCACCACCATTACTAAGAGCAAAATTAGAATCAAAGTAAGAATTATTAATAATTAAAAAATCACCAGCATTATGATAAATAGCACCACCAACATTTCTATTAGCATAGTTTCTAATAAATGAAGAATTAACAATTAAAGTATTCAATCCTTGATCCATTATGGCACCACCAACATCACCTTTATTATTTTCAAAAACACAATTAACAAATGATTTATTTTCACCAAAAGTAAAAATAGCACCACCATGACCATAAGGAGAAGCAGTAGTAATACTATAACCATTATTAATAAAACTAGAATTTATAATATAATTATTATCTGCTTTTAAATAAGCTGCTGCAGCTCCAAAATTAACACGACTAGATTTAGAGTTAAATACGGAATTATTTATAAAATTAGACCGAGTAATTGAAACATTTTCTAATGTATTAACACTCTTATTCAATAAACTAAGTTTATTCATATCATAGTCAACAATAAAAATTCCACCACCACAAAAATATGCAGAATTATTTAAAAAATCACATAAATCAAATGAAATATTACTTCCAAAAATAGAAATAACACCTCCTGCATCAGCATGATTATCTATAAAAGAACAATTATAAAAATCAACATTATTACCTTTTAAATAAACTACACCACCTTGTGAATATATATAAGAGTTCATATACAAATGGTCAACAGTAGACATTGCTTTTAATTGATTATTTGTAAAAATAGAATTACTTATATTAACATTATCAGTGAAACCTGCAATTACACCACCTAATTGGGGAGAACCACTAGAATCATAAATTGACCATGCAGGATCTATCCTAGTTTTAATCCCATTACTATAAAAATAAGAATTATTAATATTAACTTCATCTTCTGTATATATAACACCACCATAAGCATATTCTTGATAAATACAACCTACGATATTATTATAAAAGTATGAATTATCAATGTTTAATTTACCTTTATTGTAAATTGCACCACCCTTAGAAGAAGTACCAAAATTAACACTATTACCATTGAAAGCTTTATTGTTATAAAATACACAGTTAATAATAGTTAAATTACCATTATTATAAATTGAACCCCCTTCATATAAATCAAAACCATTACACAAAGTTAAATTAATTAAATAAATATTAGAAATAGAACTAATTGTAAAAATACGGTTAACAGATCCTGCATCAAAAACAGTATTATTAAAACCATCACCAACAATATACAAATCATTAGCATTAGAATCTATAAAAAGACCACCCCACATATATTCTTCTGAAGAAAAGTTATAAACACCTTCACCAACATAAATCAATGTATCAGAATTATTAACATGATTTAAAGCCTTATTGAAAGATTTAAATGCATAATCTTTAGATAGACCATCATGAGAATCATTGCCATTAACATCAACATAAAAAACATTCTTTTGTGATGAGAAATCATTATTTTCTTGTAATGATAAATCATTATTGTTAAAATGATTTTCTTCAGTAATGTCTACTGTTGTTTCCTCAGAACTTACATTATTCTCTGCAACAGCACTGTTAATTGAAAATGAGATTAAAAATATTAATGTTAAACATAATAAAATTTTTTTATTAAAAAACATGAATAAAACACTCCTCTTTTTATTGATTCCTTTTATGTTTATTTCTATAAAATCCAATACTTAAAAACAAAATCAACACTAATCCAACAATGAAAACTGTTAATAAAGACAAATATCTATCATTTTCATGATCAATAGATGATTTTTTAAGTTCATAAGCAGTAGAAGACGAAGCAGACTCTCCTGCAGATGAAGAACCTGAACCTTCAGAACCTTCTAATTCATTAGATTCAACTTGAGAAGCATCAACATCATAATCTTGATAAACCCCAGTTAACAAACTTGCACTAACACCAACAGAAACAGGACTACCACCGTCACTAACATAACCACCAGAAACATCATTAGTATTATCAGAACCATTAACTTTAATCAAATCATCACTACTACTATCATCAGAACCATTTGGCATGTTATTATCCTTTGAACTATTATCAGAACCTTGATTTTGATTATTTTTTAAATTATTTAAAAAATCACCAATATTAATCCCATTACCATTATCTTTAGAAACACTATCAGAATCAGAACCTAAAAATCCTAAAATATCATTCCAAGTTAATGATTCTGAACCTTTACCACTACCAGAACCAGATCCTGTACCAGAACCACTACCACTACCAGAACCGGATCCAGTACCAGAACCACTACCACTACCAGAACCTGATCCACTACCATTACCAGGATTAGGATTAGGTCCAGGATTTGGACTAGGACCTGGATTAGGATTAGGGTTAGGTTTTGGATTAGGATTAGGATTTTGACCATGTTCAGGAATTTGTTTATTTATAGAAGGACCATTATAAGTTCCAACCCAACCAGCAATACCAAGATATTTAGAATCTTCAGCAGTAAGTAAAGAAGAATCAGCAACATAAACAACATTACCACCTTCACCACGACTATAAATTTGAAGACCTAAATATTCATTAGGAATATAGTTCCACTCAATCTCATTCCTAATAACACTAGGTAAAACAATCCTTCCACCAGAATCATAAGTATTATTAGCAAAAGAGCTATCCATAATCAATAATTTATTATCAAATATCGCTCCACCTTTATTAGAATAAGAAGAAAATTCAAGCATATCATAATAATAACTATTATATTTACCATCAACATCAGTTACAACTAAAGACCAAAGATTATCAAAAGTATAAACCACATTATTAAAGAATTGACAGCTGATATACTGAGTAAAATCATTATCAATTATATAAACAGATCCACCACCTAAAGGAGCAATATTACCATCAAAAACACAATTAATAAAATAAATTTCAGGAGAATCACTATCTAAATCTGAAATAGGATTACGAACAAAGTCATTTTTAGCACTTGAATAAAATGCACCACCATATGCAGTAGCAATGTTATTATAAAACAAAGAATCAGTAATAATAATCTCTTTACCTAAATATTGACAAATAGCACCACCTCTAGAATCACAAGAATAACCACCAGAGCTAGCTTTATTATCAATGAAAACAGAATCAGAAATATATAGATTACTATTATTACTATAAATGGCACCACCATCATAAGCTTTATTATTAATAAAATTACTTTTTAAGATAGTTAAATTCCCTAAAGAACTAAAAATAGCACCACCCCTATTCCAATATACCACATTATAGTTTTTTTCTTTAACCCACATAGTATGATATCCGAAATCACCATTATTAATAAAATCACTATTAATAATAACTAAATTAGCATATCTTGAATAAATAGCATGAATATCTGCATTAGTAAAAAGACAATTATTAATTGTTAAATTAGAATAAGAGTTATTTAACATCCCCCCACGTTCATTCATTTGTGAACCTTCAAACATAGGTCCTTTAAAAACTAAATTCTTCAACTCAATATTAGAAAATGAGTTAATATACCAATTATTAGAAATAATAGTTTTATTTTTAACACCAATAATCTTCAAATCATAATAAAGATTATTAATTTTAACAGATTCTTTATAAATTCCTTCCATTAAGTAAATAATCGTGGTATCTGAGACATAATTCATTAAAGAAAAGATATGAGAAATTGTTTTAAAAGGATTCAATGCAGAACCATCTCCTTTAATATCACTGCCACTTAAGCTAACATAAAAAATAATTCCTTCTAAATCAACATAACTTTTAATAAATCCAATATTAATTATAATATTAGTATAAGAATTAGAATAAAAACCACTAAGTCTAAGATTACCTTTTAAACCCATAAATAAAGAAACATTAACTAAACCTTTATTAAATTCAACAGTATTAATAACTTTTTTAGATTGAACATAAAAAGTTACTAAACCACCAGAAATAGGATTACCATTATCATCATAAAGGTAAGCTATTAAATTTACAGTGGAAGAATTAACTGAAATTGTTCTATCCTCATCATTAGGACTTCTACTTATAAAACTTAAAACAATATTATCAATTAAACCATTATTATAAATAATATGACCATTAGGATTAGAACCCATAAAATTATTTGAAACAAAAAGAATACCTTTTTCATGATTATAAACAATAGCTGAAGAAGATGCAGTTCTTGAATTTTCAAAAACACAATTTTCAATTTTTAAATTACCTTTATTATTAATTAAACCAAAATTAATCTGCCTATACAATCCATTAATAAAGTTTAAATTCTTAAATCTTACAATAGAATCAGCTGAAATATCAAAAAACCAATTAGATGAATCACCATCAATTATTATACTATTATATTTTTCACCAATAATTTCAATATTTAAATTATTAATAGTTAATTTAGTATTAGCTGATCCAGAATAAATTCCACTACCAATATGTATTATTCCTTTAACATTATTAGAACTTGATAAACTTTTAATATATGTTAAAGCTTTATTTATAGTTAAAAATGGATTATTTATTGATCCATTATTATTATCATTACCATTAACATTTACATAAACGTCATAAATATCATAAGTAATGTTTATGATATAATCACCAGAATTATTAAAAACTTCTACATTACCTTTTACTGCAGCATCACCAATATAAGAATAATTATTAGAAACTAGTTTATTATTTCTTACAAAAATATTTAGTGAACTTGTATCATCAAAACGAACTGCATAATCTCCACCAAGCAAATAGATAGACATTATATCATTATTAAAAATATCAATATTATTTGAATTTTTCATATAATAAATACCAGCATGACCAGTACTTATTGCATCAAAGTTTTCACCAACACTTGAAATGTCATTTCCTTTAATTAAAATTTCATTTTCTGAAACTTTATGATTATTAGAATCATAACCTGCAATACCATAAACAGCATCACCTGAACCTTTTAAAAAATTATTTGTAAAACTAATATACGAAGAATCAAAACTTTCAACTAAATAAACCATAGAAGAGCTAGCTTCCACACTATTATTATCAACAACATTATAAGTTTTTCCATCAATAGAATGAGAATAATCTAAAGTAATACCATATGCTAAATTACCAGATTGTAAAACAATACTATTATTACTAATTATAAAATTCTTATTTTTAGATAAGTAAATACCACTAACATAATTATCATTCATTAAACCAATAATATTAGAATAAATCTTATTATCACCAGAATATAATTCATTATCTAAACTTGTTCCAAAACTAAAATCAATACCATAAATATAACTTTTAACACTACTCAATGTATTAGGAACAATACTAATTCTATTAAAACCAATAGAATTATTAAAACATTCACCTAAAGCAAAAATACCAATTAAACTAAAATAATCAGAATCAATAGGATCAATAAAAATCACATTATTTTCAATTACATTATCAGACGATTGATTTAAAAAAATAGGAGATATTGTGCCTGAATTAAATTTATCAGAATTAATATTTAAATTTAAATTTGTTAAAAAAGAACCAGAACCACTACTAGTAATTGTAAACTTACAATTAGAAATTGAAAAACTATTATTTGATGAAATATTAAGAGGTCTATCAATTATAATAGACTTATCTGAAAGATCACCAATAAAAAGATTATCACTAGACTTGACTGAAGAATTAATCAATTTACCTTCATTATCAAAAAAAGAATAATAAGAATTATCATCAATAACATGAATATTAACTTCTAAATTACTAGAACTTTCATCAACAGATTCAATTAAAATATTAGATTCATCATTAACATCAGAAGAAGATATAGTAGAATTATCCGCAGAAATCATACTTATTGATAAAAATAAGACTAATAAATATAATAATAGGACTACTTTCCTCCTTCGAGATATTTTAAACCTCATTTTAATTAACCTCATTATAAATATTTTAAAATATTTCGTAAATCTAAATAATAAAAAATCCTTTAGACTTAAACATTAATATGTTATAAATATTATTTAAAATTTTCTAAAATAAATTTAAAATATTATATAAAATTATCTTGATTAATATTTAAAATAAATTAATAATTTGTTAAAAACAAGATTATATATTTATAGTTGATTACCTAATATTTTTTAATTAATTTAATATCTATATATAAATAAAACATGCATTTATATGAAAAAGTTTGGTAACACACTATAAACAAAATAAACACAAAAAACAAGAAACCCCCAAGAATATTTCTCATAGCAAAAATAATAAATTGAAAACCTCTATACTTATATCCATAGGGTTCTAGATTTTTATGAAAAAAATAAGAATGTCTGATGGTTGTTTGATGTGTTTTAAGATAGAATTGTGTTGATTTTCTAAAAGTACAAATGAATTTCGTCTTAAAATTCATATATATTTAGTAAAATGAATACACATTAATTTAAAGCATTTTCCATAAAGTCGATTTTCACCTGATTTTGGGGTATGTGAATTTTCTTTATTATTAAAATCAGAGCTTTAAATTTTAGAATTTGTACTCAAAAGGGCAATAGAATTTGTACTTTTATAGGATGAATGCTCAATGGACTCTAAACATGTGAAATGAGATATTAAATACCTTGATTTTTCCCAAAAATCTAGGACCCTATAATTAATATGTTAACAAATTGGAAGGATTATAAATCAATACGTAAGAATAGAAGATTTTTTCAAAATAAGTAAAAATGCATTAGGTTTAGGAAAACTACACAAATATACAACCTCATCAGTCCATAAAACAGTGTATTTATCCATATTATTAACAGCAATAACTGTATACTTGAGGTATAATACAAAGACAAAAATGCAACAGCTAGGAGAAGGAAATTTAGAAAATAAATCAAGAAAAGACATATAAAAAGAAAAATAAAAAAGATAAAACAGAAAAGAACTCATTAAAAATTTTACCATATGAATCCCAACAAGTACTGCAGTTCAATGATATAAAAGAAGAACAAAGCATACTAAAAAATTTTTCAAAATCTAGGACCCTATATAGTTTATTTGACTAATTTTAAAGAAAAATTATCAGCAAAATTCTAAACAGTCACTTTACCCTCAATAATATATAAAATTAACTATTTTTAAATCTTTAAAATACCTGATTAACCATTTCAAGTGTAAAAATCAAAGTATGGCTTAATAAAAAAACCCAAAAAAATCATCAAAATAATAAAAATTTTTGCAACAAAAAAAAAATCCATATTATTTTACAAAATCGAAAAATTATACATGATTTAAATTCTTCTCACAAATAAACCTAAGTAATAATTTATAAGAAAAATATTTTTCTTCTTTTAAATAATTATTAATATTAAAAATAGCTATTTTATAAGCAATTTCTTTATTAATTAAATCAACAGTAGATTGATCGATTAAATTAATAACAAGAGATGTAATAGCTATTACACAAGAATCATACATGTTTTCTTTTAATGATTTCACTATTTCAAATTTATTATAACGAGTAGATTCATAAAATTTTTTACTTTCTTTTTCTATTCTACTAATTCTAACTAGTGCATTTGATTGGCTTTTAGGAGATAAATTCATTTCATTTTTTAATGTTTTTTTAATAGCTTCAATAACAGATAAACCGATTAATTCTCCAAGTTTTGAATGTTTACTAGCATTTGTAAATTTTTCAGGAGATTCACTATTAGATATTATTGAGATTCCATCTGTTCCTGTTCCTGTTGCTATTTTATTTGAAAAATTGCTTGAAATTAAAAGATCACTAAATACTGCAGATTTAGCTTCAGTAGCTGTTAGAATCCCTTCTAAAAGAGTTGTTTCATTTAAGTTACCATCGATTAATATAATTAAATTAATTGTTCCTGCTTTAAATTTACCATTTTCTTCAAAATAACTATTTGGATCTCCTGCACAACTAGCATTAACTCTAACTCCACCTGTTGAAATTGTTGCAACTTTTGTTTTTTTATAAGTTTTAACTGATAGTGAGGCATTGTACATATTAGCTTTTGTAACTAAAGCTTGTGTTTTTTGATAATCTAAACCCAATTCAATAGATTTTTCCTTTAAAAAATGATATAAATCTTTATTTTCTAAATTATCTAAATCATCTTGTGATAATGTATAATTAAAAATAGCTTGGAGGTTTTCCATAAAACCTCCATTTAAAAAAGAGTTAGTAATCCCTTTAGCTCTATTAGAAAATTTAACTACAAGGGAATTTTTATTTTTTTCTATGGTAAAAAAGCTCATAAACTATTAATTGCTTCTACAATTAAGTTTATTGTAGTTTCAATATCTTTGAAGCTACAGACACTTACTGGTGTATGTATATATCTTGTTGGAACAGATACTACTCCTGTTGGAATTCCTTCTTTTGTTAAGTGTATTGCAGTACCATCAGTTGTTCCACCATCACTTACTTCTATTTGGTAGTCGATTTCTTTTTTATCTCCAGCTTCAGTTAAGAAATCTCTAATTAATTTAGGAGTAATTATTCCACGACCACCTGCATCAACAAGAACTATTGCAGGCCCTTTACCAATTTTAACAGGTACTTCATCTGGTTTTATTCCAGGATGATCTCCTGATAAAGTAACATCTAGTGCAATAGCCATATCGGGATTTAATTTGTATGCTGATGTTCTTGCTCCTTTAAGACCTACTTCTTCTTGAACAGTTCCAACACCATAAACTGTAGCACGTGTTTTTACTCTTTTTAAAACTTCCATCATTACATAGCATCCAACACGATTATCTAATGCTTTTCCCATTATTAAATCGTTAGAATATTCTTCAAAGTATGATTTAAAGGTTATTGGATCTCCTATAGATACCATTTTACATGCTTCTTCATCAGAACATGCACCAATATCTATAAACATGTCTTCTGCTTTTATTACCTTATCTTTTTCTGATGCTTTTGTAATATGTGGAGGTTTAGATCCTATGACTCCATTAACTTTTCCATTTTCACCATGGATTGTAACAGCTTGATTTATAAGCATTTGATCATTGATTCCACCAATTGTAGAAAATTTTACAAAACCTTCTTTATCAATGTATCTAACCATTAATCCGATTTCATCCATGTGAGATGCAAGCATAATACAAGGAGCACCTTTTTCTCCTTTTTTTGTAGCTATTACATTTCCCATCCTATCTTCTTCAATATCATCAGAATGATTTTTTAATTCTCTTTTAAGAATTGTAGCTATGTCTTCCTCAAAACCAGAAACACCTGATGCTAATGATAATTCTTTCATTAATTTCATTTAATCACCTTTTTCTTTTAAAGCTTTAAAACCTATTGGAACAGTACTATATTTAGTTCCTGCTGCTGCAACTACATCTTCTACATTTGGAGTTAAATAAGAAAATGGTTTCCATGGTGCATTATTATCTACTCCAACAATAGAAACTTCATCAACAAAATTATTTTCAAGTAGATATATAAGTATAGAGCTTACAACACCACCATCTTGACCTATAACAGCATCAGATTTTGCAGATACTATGTCAATATACTCGCCTAAAGGTTTCTCATCAATATTTTCACTATATATTTCATTACTTACAAAAGTTCTAGGACATGCAAAGTAACATGCATGACAATCTTCAGGACAAACTCCAGTTTTAAAAGGTTTTCTATCATCAATAGTTATTATATCTTCTGGGCAAACATATTCACATGCTCCACAAAGAACACATCCTCCAACACTAATAACATCATCTTCTAAATTAGTAAATTGACAATCTTTAGATTCTCTAATGAATTCTTCTTCATTAACACTTCTTTTTGATAAAACTGGTCTTGAAACAGCTTCTCTTTTGTTTATGTAAGCTAAGTTTTTAGTAATTTTTTTACTAGCTATTGCTTTTAATAATCTTAATCCTTTCTCAGATATAGGTTTAGTTTCAATATAACCTTGTTTTACACATTCATCAATGATTTTTTTACCTTTTTCTGTTCTAATTATAAGAGTAGAATAATCTTTATTAGATCCAACAGATCCAACAGAAATATCTGCAGTATCAGCAGTGTAATCTGTACAGACATGACAATTTTTTCGTGTAAATGATTCTGTTTTAGAAACAGGAACTTTAAAATTATTTCCATCAATTAAATTAGCTATGAAGAAACCTTTTTCAATTCTAAAATCTTTTACTTCATATAATTCTATATTCTTTTCTTTTAAAAACCTTTCAAGATAGGAATAGGAAAAGTTTTCCATACAGAATAAGCCTATTTTAACATAAACTGATGATCCACCAGTTTCTTTTTCATATTTATTAATTTTAGTAGCTGCTAATATTTGACAAGGAGTTCCAACCATTGCTGTTTTATTATCTGACATTAAATCACCTCTATCTAATTTATAGATTAAAATTAGTATTTTTTATAAAAGCTCTAAGCAATAAAATAAATACCTTATTAAATAATATGTATTTTAGCATTAAAATACTTTATTATTATGTCAGTGTCAATTTGTTAGTTGTTTTTTATGGAGTTTCCCCAGCGTTGTGAACGGTTGTAGATTTGGTTCATGAATCCTATTCCTGTTTTGTATTTATTTTTATCTGCTTTGGGCATTGTATTA
>Ga0334882_1000983_pt1 | contig 38052 bp, 41 predicted proteins | sample GraSluR1_MG_5_FD_207226 | JGI IMG/M metagenome (GOLD analysis project Ga0334882, IMG submission 207226) | Sludge microbial communities from methane-producing bioreactor in Wageningen University, Netherlands - Granular Sludge_15_04-R1 | ecosystem: Engineered > Bioreactor > Anaerobic >... | reverse complement strand
AACCCTTGGTTAATAATATTTATACTTATCACTGTATTCTTGTTCCCATTTTTACTGTATTCTTGTTCCCGATTTTGCTGTACCCCTATTCCCATTTTCACTGTATTTTTGCTTCCTGGTAACATCTGGAGCGTAAAGAGTTTGTGGTCCGGAATGGAGCGAAGCGGAATGGAGGATGACAATCTCTCAGCGGAAGTGAGGATAAAGATCAGTGATTCGAATGGAGCGGAGTTGGCGGAGCGGAAAGAGAATGACTGATGCCTCGGCTCGGCTTACATCTCGGCTTTAAGTAAGATCCTTTTTGGAAGAAAATTTTGTCCACTACGTCATGTTTTGACGTTCCGGGTGTTTATTTTGAGCCGGGCTGGAAATTCCATAAATACAGATTTGTGTCAATAGTAATTACTGTGTGTCATTCTTGACACTTTGTCAAATATATTGACTTAATTTTCAATATGTTGATTTTCTGGTCTATAAATAAATAATTACATTTATAGTTACAAAAGGTCAGGTATGAAATACTAGTATCCTTTTTTCTATTCATTCCATCGTTACGAAACATATCATGAGAAAGTTACTCTTCCTTACATTTACAATAGTATTGGCGCTTAGTTTACCTGCGGATTTATTGTATTCCCAGACTTCTGATAAAGAAATGAGGGAATTACTTAAATCCTTGAAAAACGAAAAGAAGATAAATTTCATTTTTGATATGTCACAAGCCAAGATTCACAGAAAAAGTGAGGCTGAGTTTGTTTATCTCGAAGACCTTAATTCCTTATATGATTGGGCTAGTTTGTGGGAAGTTGAGTATAAACCAAACCTAATCCACGATTTCTTGGTGGCGTTTACCTCACAAATGACCTACCGCGGTAATAAGGTAAAATTTGGAGATTACGCCGATGCTAAGTATCAAATAAGAATAGTGGTTAAACTCATCGCACCAAAAGGAAGCACAAAGATGCAAGCCTTTTTTGAAGATGCAGTCAAACAGAGCGTATTGTTTCAACTTGACATAGTTGGTATCGGAGGGGTCTTTGGGTCAAAAGTTAACTTGATGGGTGATGGGTTTAAGGAAGCAGGAAAAGACTTGGCAAAGCAACTGGATTATGTATTTAGAAAGGGAAAAGTTGGTAAATTTAATAAGAAGCCGTTCGTAGAGAAAAGTTTCCCTTTAATTTAACGACTCATGAATACTGTTGTATGATTATGACAAAAAAAAATTTATCAATAATGTACCCACATATATTTACTCTTTGAATTATGAAAAAGACTTTAATTATTCCAATAATACTATTGGTTTTATCCTCATGCGGGGCAACTTATAAGATGAATTTATCATTGTTAACAGTAGATGTGAAAAGTGATAAAAGTTCTTATCAAAGTACAAATGTACGAGATACATTAATGAATGATATGGTTTATATGACCTTTAAAGATAGCATAGTAGACATAAAATGGGTTCAAGGGAAAAATAGATTTGTTCTACTTCTCGAAAATCTATCAGAGGAAACAATGAAAATAAATTGGGATGAAGTTACGTATGTTAATCCCTTTGGATTGGCTGAAAGATTGTGGCACGCAACCGGTTTCTACTCACACTCCGACATAGAACAAGTTCCCACAATTATTCCTTCAAAGAAATCAATACTTGAACCCATAGTACCAGAAAGCAACATATTTTTTTATAAGGTTTGGCGTGAAAAACGTTTGCTTGTTTACAAATTCGAAAATAATAAACAAGTGGATAGTTATCTTGGAAAACCAGTACAACTTTATTTGCCCATTTATGTTGGTGATAAGAAGGTTGAGTATAAATTTAATTTTTATATATGGATAATGACACCTGTTCAATATTGACAGGCGTTCTTTTTATGATGGAGGTTGTGCAATATTGGGCAGGAAATCAATTTTACCGACGAGTGAGCGAAGCGAACGAAGTTCGTTGGGTGGGGTTAAGGATCATGAGCGGAGCGAATACCTATTAAGCCTGGAGCGTCAAGAGTTTGTGGTCCGGAATGGAGCGTAAGCGGAATGGAGGATGACAATCTCTGAGCGGAAGTACGGATAAAGATCAGTGATTCGAATGGAGCGGAGTTGGCGGAGCGGAAAGAGAATGACTGATGCCTCGGTTTAAAACTCGGCTTACATCTCGGCTTTAAGTAAGATCCTTTTTGGACCCAATTTTTGTCCACTACGTCATATTTTGACGTAATGAGTAATTATTTTGACCCAGGTTGGAAATATACTAATAACAAAGAAGCATTGTACAATAATTTTTGTCACGGATAAATGTATTTCATCTACCACCTTATATATCTTTTGATAACGGCTAATTACAATTAAATACCATCATACGCAATGAAATCTTTCAGATATAAGATAAAAAATGTCAATTAAAGGGTTAAACGTGTCAAATTCAAAGTCATAGTTGTAACCAAAGGAATAATTTCTTATTTTAGGGAAGTTTCAAACCAAGTTCCTTTAAATGTTCCATCTGACATTCCACCCGTTCCTTTTTGCTCCAATATTGATCCCTTTTTAAAAAAACCAAAATCTAATCTATTAATTGTTATGAAAACTGTATTTGCCTGGTCTGTATTGTTTTTTATTTCTGTACAACTTTTATACACACAAGACACAATCACACTACGAAACAGAAATATTATTGAATCAAAAGTCATTGAAATTAGCAATGAAAATATCCGCTATGTTAAATATAATAATCAAGAAGGGCCAGTGTATGTTTTGCCAGTTAATGAGATACGTACTATAACTTTCCAAAATGGAGAAATTATTAATTATTCAACGGAAACGATTGCAAGCTTGGATTCATTATATAATGGAGGCGTATTCTCTACCCAAAAAAAGAAGTTGTTTTTAGATGGGAAAGATTACCCATGGGAAAACTACGCACGTTTAACAAAAGAATACGACCAAATAGCTTATAATATGTACTTAAGAGGTAAACATCTAAGAACTACCGGAGCGGTTTTACGGGGTATTGGTATACCCTTGCTGGCATTTGGTGTCGCAACTGTTGTTGCTTATGGAACTGCAGATGAGACTGACGATTCATTTATTCTTCCTATTGCAATAGGGTTAGGTGTTGGGGGGGCTTTATATATTGCTTCTATTCCACTCATGAAATCAGGGAACAGGAGGTTAGCTGAGAGTGTTGATTTTTTTAATAAAAAACAAACGCAAAATAATAATCTTACCTTAAACATTGGTACAACACAAAATGGCTTTGGCCTGGTTATAAGTTTCTAAGGATCCAACCGATTCTTTTGCATTCGATAAAAGAAATTCTTTTTTTGTTCTTACCATTATTACTATACATATCATGAGAAAGTTACTCTTCCTTTCATTTACAATAGTATTGGCGCTTAATTTACCTGTAGATTCTTTACATGCGCAGACTTCAAAGAAAGAAATCAGAGAATTATTAAAATCACTGCAGAATGAAAAAGAAATCAATGTAATATTTGATATTTCAAATGCAATGATAGAAGGACAAAGTGAAGCCGATTTTATAGACAGAGAAGTAATCCTTTATGGTGATGGTTGGATTGAATTATGGGAAAATGAATATAAACCAAGTATTTATGATGAATTTCTAAGTGAATTTATATCATTAATGTATGAGTTTGGGTATAATGTTAGGTTTGGAAATTTTGAAAATGCAAAATACCAAATTAGACTAGATGTAAACAATATCAAAGTTTCAGGACATGCCACAATTAATGCCAATATTGAAGAACGTAAAACGGAACGTGTACTTTATGACTTTACAGTAAAAGGGCGTGGCGGACAATATGGGACAAAAGTCAATCTGATAGGTGATGGATTTCGAAGAGCCGGAAAAAAAATGGCAATACGAATGAACAAAATATTTATCTGCGGAAAAGCTATCAGCTTCTGGCACTAATGAGCTCAAACAACCAATCACATGAAAACAGCTATATTTCTTTTTACTGCATTGATAATTTGCTTCTCTGCTAAAAGTTCTTACGCCCAATCAAACGAGGAGCGTAAACTACTTAAATCCCTGAAAAATGAAAAGGAGATTGATGTTTCAATAATATTTTCGCAAGCCATTATTCACGGGAAAAGTGAAGCTGATTTTGTGTATATCGAGGATGTTAGCTCAGAGGAAGATTGGATCACTTTATGGGAAAATGAATATAAACCTGGTCTTTTTCGAGTTTTTTTGGAAGCTTTCAATACCTATATGTTCGATGCTGGGTATAAGATTAGATTTGGAAGTTTTGAACAGTCACAATATCAAATCAAGTTGATCGTTAGCAGTATTTCTGAAAATGGTTCTGTACTCATGAGCGGTTTTATAAAAAACAGCGATCAGGAAGAATCTTTATATGAACTCACTATAGTAGGGAATGGTGGAACCTTTGGTTCAAAAATTAATCTTATGGGTGACGGGTTTAAGAGGGCCGGTATAGATATAGCAAAACAAATGATTACGATCTTTGAAAGAGGAAAAGTCAGTGTATTAAAAAAAGGGCGGGTTCCAGATGAAAAGTGGGCTCCTTTTTAAAAAATGACTTGAACAAAACTTAATAAACGTTATCAAGCATTTATACCTAAATTTTTGATGGCAGCGATACAAATTTATTGAATATATATACAAGGTTACAGGGCATAAAACGCAACAAAAATGAAAATTACAGAAAAAAAGATTGAAACAATAATTTATGAAAGTCCGTGGTTATTGGATGAAAGATTTGTAATACCAAACATTTCTGGTAGTGAAGGAGAATATGGACGTCAAATAAATATTGGGAAAGATAATAGCCGCTTTATTGACTTGTTATTTAAAGACACAAGAGATAACCGCCCTGTGATCATTGAGCTAAAAAAAGGAAAAATTATTAGGGAGAATATAGCCCAAACATTGGAATATAGAGCCTTAATAACTTCTTTAAATGAAGAATCAAAGGATACATGGGAAACCGAATTTGGGCAAAATTATTACGCCCCAAAAATGATACTTATTGGCAATGAAGCTGATGAAGACACAATTCTTTCTGCAAATCTGGTCGGAATAGAAATAAGAACTTTTAAAACAGAATATGACAGTGAAATAGGTTTTGATAGTTTTAAAGAATTGAAAACAAAGCTTGAAGAGTGGAATAACTTTAGAAGATCAGGCAATCGCACTTTGATAGAAAGGGGTGACTGGATTATGAAAATTTACGAAGATATCACTACAATATTAAATAAAGAATTTAAAGAAAAAGTTACACTTAAAAAACCATATTACATAACTGGAAAGAGAAGTTACATTGATCAAATTTTCCCTTTTTTAAACATGCCAATCTTCTATGAAGAAGAAGAAATAATTGGAATTTATGAATATTTGGACGAAGAACTCCCTTTTGATGATAAGTATATTTACTGCGATTATGCTTTCTTATTTTATAATGAAGATAGTAAAGAAGTCAATAATGAAATTATATCGTTAGCAAAAAAACGAATGAATAAGGCTGGCTTTGAATTAATTAACTATTATGACTGGAAGACACCAGTTATTAAGATCCCAAGAAATATATTTGAAATTGAAAGTGAATTAAGGAAGAGTATTAAGTCAATTGTCAAGTTAGCAATAGATATTTTTGAAAAATTTTAACATGAAACCGAAGATGAAGAACCTGAATATAAAGAGATTAGAGAATATGAATACTATTAATTGATATTCATTACAAATACAAAAAAACCCATCCATGAAACATTGTTTATCAATCTTTCTCCTACTTACCCTTCTACCCTTTGGGTTATATAGCCAGACCTTCCAGGTGAAGGTTATAGGGATTTCTGATGGGGATACCTTTACGGGATTGAACAGGGACAACCTCCAACTGAAATTCAGGATACACGGGAACGATGCACCGGAGAAGAAGCAAGCCTTTGGAACGAAAGCCAGGGAACATCACGGCGCGTTGATATTTAAGCAAAAGGTAACCGTCGACGTGAACGACCGGGATAGATGGGGCCGGTATATCGCCAGGGTTGCAACAGAGGACGGGAGGGATGTCGGGAAGGAGATGATTGAAGCCGGGCTGGCCTGGCATTAAAAACATTACGACAAGTCGGAAGCGTATGCGCAAGCGGAGCAGACAACACGGGGTAATAAAAGGGGTTTATGGAGTGATCCGAGGGCGGTCGCGCCGTGGGAATTCAGGAAAAGGAGGCCTTGAGGGGTTTGGTTTTATGGCCCTGTGTAATATGAAAGCAAAACTTTCTGCTTGTTTTGAATTGATAGGAAAAACCACTTTCCTACCGGTGTTGGAGGGAATAACTGCCCGGGAAGTATGGCGGGAACTTACGGGTCACGATCCGTATGTGTGCCCTAAATGTAAGACAGGCAGGCTGAAGTCTGTGATGCTTGTGGCAAGCGGAATAAAAATGTGAGGTAATGGTTCCACCAAACGTTCTTTGACCGGATACAGATCACAAAAAGAAGGTCGTAAAAATCCTTTAAGGGTGAGCTGTGCTCCTATAGAAAAGAATCCTACTAAACAGAGATTATGAAGATCAAAACTGCAAAAGAAAAAGCTCTCCAAAAAGTGTCATTTTGCTGACGGGAAGAAACGACACACAAGAATGCCCATAGACGGGCGGCACAGTCCAACAATATTTTATTCATTATTCCCGTTATCCATTTAAAAAAGAATGAATTATACAGTGAAAATAGTTTTGCTCTTGTTATATTTGTATGGGAACAATGAATAAAACACTTTTACGTTATGCGTAATTAATGCAAAATAGAGGAGGAATTTGTATGTTTGAAAAATTAGCAAAAGCAACATTAAAGATTAATTGTGGGACAAGTAGTGGATCTGGTTTTCATTTTCTTAATGAAGAATTAGTTATTACTAATCATCATGTTATTGAAAACCATCTAAATCAAAGTGTAAGTATAAATGGAGTAACTGAGGATGGTACTGTTATTAATCTGGAATTATTGAATTACTCTCATAAATCACAATATGATTATGCTATACTTAAAGTGAAAGGTTCAATACCCCAAGATAGAGTGATTCTTAAACCAAGAACACAAGATTATATTACTAGAGGTACTGAGGTTTGTTTCAGTGGATATCCTCATGGTATTGATGATTTACTAGTACATAAGGCATATGTATCTGGTCCATATAATGATATTGGATTTTATATTGATGGTTCTGTTAATGGCGGTAATTCTGGAGGGCCAATAATAGATACAGCAGATGAGTCTATTATTGGAATTATTACTCAACGAAGATTTCTTGGGGCAAAGCAACTACAAGGAGTAAGTCAAAAAGCAAAACAGTTACAAAACCATTGTAATTCTTTAGTTGGTAGAGGTGGAGTTCATATTATGGGTATAGATTTTGGAAAGTTTGCTGCTTTAATGTCAGATTCTTTTCTAATATCTAATTTAATCATTGAGTCTAACGCAAATAGTGGAATTGGAATAGGATTTCATATAAAATTTGTTGTGGAAGATTGTAAAAAGTTAGGGTACTGATTTTAAAACCGCATTAACTACGCATAACAATATATTGCCGACTCCATTCCTAACGTCATTTCGTCCAAATCCATCAGACCAAGATAGGAATTATCTAAGGTTTGATGGACTTCGGCAATACGGATACGTTAGCCGTCAGTGTAACAAAGACCGTGCAACATTGAAAGCTGACATAAAAAAAGTAAATTTACGACTTAAATAAAGGATAAAAATATAATGGCAAAAAGAGATTTACTAAAAGCAAAAGAAGATAAGAATGACGAGTTCTACACTCAGCTTTCTGATATTGAGAAAGAACTTCGACATTATAAAGACCAATTCAAAAATAAAGTTATCTATTGCAATGCTGATGACCCGTTCGAGAGCAATTTCTTTAAATATTTTGCATCAAATTTTAATTTGCTTCAACTAAAAAAGCTCATAGCAACAAGTTATGCAGGTTCGCCTATTGCTGGTAAACAACTTTCTTTTTTTGACATTGAAGGTGTTAAAAATGAAACACAGAAAGAACCAATGAAAATTGTAATCAATGAAGTAAAAGATTTTAATAAAGACGGAGCAATAGATATTGCAGATGTTGAGCATCTTTTAAGGCACGATAAAAATTCTGTTACGCCATTGCAAGGAAGCGGAGATTTCAGAAGCCATGAATGTGTTGAAATTATTAAAGAAGCTGATATTATTGTCACAAATCCACCATTTTCATTGTTTCGTGAATATGTTGCCCAATTAGAAGAATACAATAAGGATTTTTTAATAATCGGGAATACAAATGCAATTACTTACAGAGAGATTTTCAAATTAATTAAAGAAGATAAATTTCGTACAGGTTATACAAATTTTAATGTAGGTATGTTTTTCGTTGTACCCGACCATTGGAAAAAATTTCACCATATTGATGATAATGGAAAAAAAATAGCACGTGTTTCAACTTCATGCTGGTTTACAAATATGGAAGTAAAGAAACATAAAGATGATTTAATCCTTTATAAAACATACAAAGGGAGTGAAAAAGAATATCCAAATTATGAAAACTTTGATGGTATAGAAGTTTCTAAAGTTGCTAATATTCCTATGGATTATAAAGGAGCAATGGGTGTTCCAATAACCTTTGTTGATAAATTTAATCCAAATCAGTTTGAGATTTTAGGTTTAGGTATATCAAATTCAGGCATTGATATAGGGGTTAAACCATACAAACCCGAACATAAAAAGTACAGGAAAGAAATACAAAAACGGGGTGCTGTTGATGGTGATTTATACATGATGATAGATGATGTAGTAACAGTACCATACGCAAGAATACTAATTAAGAATAAAAAAATATGAACATAGAGCTTAAAGAAATTTCAGTCCGTGACCTCACAAACGGTTATAAAGACAACGCAGAAGACGGAGTTATTGGTTATCAAGGAAAATTAGACATTCGCCCACCGTACCAAAGAGAGTTTGTTTATGGTGATAAAGAACGAAATGCGGTAATAAACACGGTTCAAAAGGACTTCCCTCTGAATGTGATGTATTGGGCTGTTCGTGAAGATGGAAATTTTGAAATAATTGACGGTCAACAACGAACAATTTCTCTTTGCCAGTATGTAAATAATGACTTTTCAATAAATGGTTTGGCATTTCATAATTTGCCAAAAGACAAACAAGAACAAATATTAGAATACAAATTAATGGTTTATTTCTGTTCTGGCACAGACAGCGAAAAGTTAGACTGGTTTCAAACTATTAATATAGCAGGCAAAGAACTCACAAAGCAAGAACTAAGAAATGCAGTTTATTCTGGTTCGTGGGTTACAGATGCAAAAAGATACTTTTCAAAAAATAGTCGCCCCAAAATTGGAGATGATTATTTAAGCGGTTCAGCAAATCGCCAAGAATACTTAGAAACAGCTATTAATTGGATTTCAAATGGACAGATAAAGGAATATATGTCCGAACATCAGCATGACCCCACAGCGATTGATTTATGGAATTATTTCCAAAGTGTTATAAATTGGGTGAAAGCGGTTTTTCAAAAATACCGTAGAGAAATGAAAGGTATTGAATGGGGCATTCTTTACAATGACTTCAAAGACCAAAAATTTGAACCAAAGATACTTGAACAAGAAGTATCTAAACTCATGGAAGATGATGATGTTGGCAATAAAAAAGGCATTTATATTTTTGTTTTAACACGTAAAGAAAAGTTTTTAAATATTCGTGCATTTAGTCCAAATCAAAAAAGGGAAGCATACGAAAGACAAAAAGGTATTTGCCCTGTATGTAAAGAGCATTTTGAGATTGAACAAATGGAAGGCGACCATATAACACCTTGGCACGAAGGCGGAAAGACAAGTGCCGAAAATTGTCAAATGTTATGCAAAGAAGACAACAGAAGAAAATCAGGAAAATAAACACCGAACGGCTAATAAATAGGAATATGAGCGGCGTGCAACGCCCAGCGATTATTCCCGGTTGAACTACATCTGCGGGATAGTCGCTATGCACTTAAAGAAGGTTTTTATTGTATCTTAGAGATCGAATGGGCAGGAAACAGCCCGACGGCACTGTCCAGTATTTTGTGTAAATGACAATTGAGTTTTCATAATTACAACAGTACCCTGTCTTCAAAAATAGTGATAAACTGATTCAAAACAATAGCCCAGTTTTTTATAGGCATCGTCCATTTCCTTTCAATCTCATTGATAGCAAGATATACAGACTTTTTAACGGCATCATCATTTGGGAATGAAAGTTTGGCCTTGGTGTATTTCCGGATCCTGCTGTTGAGATTTTCAATCAGGTTGGTCGTGTAGATGATTTTGCGTATTTCAACAGGATAGTCAAAAAATGTGGTCAAATCATCCCAGTTGGTGCGCCAGCTGCGAACGGCATAACGGTATTTCGAGTCCCATTTTTGCTCAAAAGCATCCAGGGCAGTGGCGGCCGCTTCCTTGTTTACCGCTCCATATATGGTCTTCAGATCAACCGTAAATTCTTTGAGGTCTTTGTATGTAACATACCGGCAACTGTTGCGGATCTGGTGTACTACGCATACCTGGGTGGCGGCTTCCGGGAATACGCTCCGGATGGTATCGGTAAAACCGTTTAGATTGTCCGTACAGGTTATCAGAATGTCTTCCACTCCACGGGCTTTGAGATCGGTCAGTACACTCATCCAGAAAGAGGCACTCTCCGCTTTGCCTACCCAGAGGCCCAGGACTTCCTTTTTCCCTGTTTTGGGAAGCCCTACGCATATATAAACTGTTTTATTGATGACCTTTCCACCGTCTCTTGACTTTAAAATGATGCCGTCCATCCATACAATCAGGTATTGCCGCTCCAGAGGCCGGTTTTGCCATTCCTGGGCGGCCTGGGTCACTTTGTTGGTGATGATGGATATTGATGATCCGGAAAGGTTTATTTCGTAGATACTGCGCAATTCTTCTTCGATATCTGAAACGCTCATCCCTTTTGCATAAAGCGATATGACCAGCTTTTCTATGGATAATCCCCTGCTTTGGTGTTTAGGAACGATAACCGGTTCAAATTCGCCGTTCCGGTCCCTGGGTATTTGGATGGTTGACTCTCCGTGTTCGGTCTGGATGGTTTTGGGAAAACTGCCGTTCCTTGAATTACCCGTGTTGTTGCCCGCTACATCATTTTTTTCGTACCCCAGGTGCGCATCCATCTCGCCCTGTAACATCTGTTCAAGTACCTGGGAATGTAGATCCTTAAAGAATTTACTCACGTCTTCCTCTGTCTTAAACTGCTTAAGAAATTCCTTGGACAACAGTTCCGGTGGTACTTCCGTTTTTTTCTTGACCATAAATTGTGTTCCCATTTGGTTTAATCCTTAAATTTAACAATGCTTTTTACACTCGCATTATCGTTTACACAATTTATTTTATAGTGCCGTCAATTTAGAAACAGCCCATTTTTGAGGAATAATTCAATATGATTGAAAATATTTTTATATGCTTCACATAAATTTGTTTTACCAAGAATGTCGTTATTTCCACTATATGCATCATGTAAACAACCGCCATTACAAATAGTGAAATACTTGCATTTGTTACAATCATTGTTCATTAATTTCTCATAACGATATTTTCTAAATATTATCTTCTTTCTCAATATCATAACATTCAAATTATCGCTAAAAATATTACCAAAGCAAAACTCTTCGTTATTGCAAAATCTTCCACATGGGTACAAATCACCATTTGGAGAAATAGCTGTAAAGCTATCTTGACAATTCTCTACAAAACAACATGCTCTAGGTAATCCAACAGCTATATTACTAGCAATTTCCTTTAATGATGTGATTTCAATAGTTGAATTTATATCAGAAGTCCATAAATCAAAAAGAGAAATCATTGCTACAGCATATTCGTAAGGAGTAATACCATAGATATTATAAATACTATTTGCTTCCCCACTTTTGAAAATCGGATTTAATTTAAAGTTCACGCTTAAGCAATTGAAATAATTATAAATTTCATGAATTTTTGAAATACTAAATCTGGTTGCAACAGCAATAGCTCCGATATTCAAATCATGTTTTTTGCATAATGATATTTTCTTTTCTATTATATTTGAAGTACCTCTGCTTCTAGTCGTTACTCTTATTGAATCATTTATCCATGCAGGGCCATCCAATGAAAACCCCACTCTAACTTTATAAAACTTAAATAATGAGATAAATGCTTCATCAATTAAAGACAAATTTGTTTGTATACTATGAGAAAATTTTACCCATTTTGCTTTTTCGCTACAATAATTTAAAATAGTTTCAAAATTATTAAACCCCCACAATAATGGTTCCCCACCATGCCATAACAAACAAATGGTTTTAATACAATTTAGTATTGAATAATCTACTATTTTATCAATTAATATTTTAGCATCTGAAATTTCAATGTCTTTGTCATTGTTTTTTAAAATATCTTCAACATAACAATATTTGCATCTAAAGTTGCAACGATGAGTAGGCTTGATAATAAAAGTCATAATAAACTTTGTGCCATTACTTTACATCTGTATGTACTGGCCCATCAGCATGTTCGTCTGTATGAGAACATGTCGAATTTAACATAACCTTCTTTCTTTCTATTTCTTGAGAAATCACAGAAAGTGCAAAAGGGGTTTTTGTATAACGTTTTTTATTGTTAGTAAAACAAGCTTCAGAATAATCGTCTGTGTAATCCATATGAGATTCTAAATACTCTGTGTAATCATCGTGTTCAGTCTTATCTTCAATTTCCATTGTTTCATTAATGACATTTACACCTATGTCAAATTGTTTTTCAAAAGATCTTTTCATAATACATAAGTTTAATAATAGTAAGAAAAAAAAGAAAAAAAATGAGATGACAATTTATAGGGTAAAAATAAGATTTATATTTTACTAATCAAAGAAATAAAATAAATTGTACAATCTAATAACAAGTGGGATAGACTATTTCGTTCTGATATTTCTATGTGATTTCTTATTTTATTTTATTCTGAAATGAGTGTTTTAAGTATTATTGAAAATCCTACAGGAATTACATAATTTAGACTTTTATTTTTCATTTTTTCATTTTTTTTGGAAAATATCTTTAAAACCGCCGATTTTTTGTCCAAAAAATTATCTGAAAATTTTATTTGGTGTTGGATTTTTGGTGAAAAATCCTAATTCGTAAAAACTTTAGATATTAAATAGGAATATGAGCGGCGTGCAACGCCCAGCGATTATTCCCGGTTGAACTACATCTGCGGGATAGTCGCTATGCACTTAAAGAAGGTTTTTATTGTATCTTAGAGATCGAATGGGCAGGAAACAGCCCGACGTTCATTGACATGATGCAGGTTTTTGTGCTTTCACCAGGTCATTGTACAGGACCAAGTAGCATTTGGGAGCCAGTTTTCGGCTTTTCTGCTCGCCGCCGGGCATAGTTTTCCCGTTTGCGTCCAAAACGCAAAATGAGTTGTTGCTTAGGAACAGGCCGTTGGTTTGTAGAAACAGCCCCGTGCTGGTGAACGTATTCGGGGCAGTTCCCTGATGGTTACCATCCTTCCGGTTTTGCACACCGGGCAAAGGCATGGAATTATGCCGGTAAGCCGGGCAAACCGTTCCACATTGGTTTCGGTCGGTTGTTGCTTTTTGATAAGCGTGTCGATTCCAGGCTTCACTTGGGGAACAAACTGCAGCTCAAGGTGTCGTTTTACGGTATGGTTGTAAATACCAAAGCGCCGGATCTTGACAAACCGTCGGGGCAGGATGTGCAGGGTAAACCGTCGCAGGAATTCGACCCCACCGAGTGTAACAGGCTTTTTAACAGCCCTGTCACGATAATCTTTTGCAATAAAGGTTACTTTACCGCCGGCAATATTCAGGATGCGTTGGTTGGTAATGGCTACCCGATGGGTATATTGTCCCAGGTATTTTATTACGTGCTCAGCGTTTGCCAGCGAAGGTTCGCAATAAACAACCCATTTTGTTTGGTAAGCCTGCTGTATCTGGTTGTTAAAAAGGGAAAGTTCGTTTTGTTTACGTAAGGCCCGTTTGAGGCTGTCGAGAAACTTTCCTTTAAAAGCACTGCTTAGTTGATGTACCGGATAAAGGTAAGTACCCGAATGGTCGATGTTTTTCCATTTCCCGTCCAAAGCATAACCGGCAGCGGGCACAAGGCAATGGATGTGCGGATGAAGTGAGAGGTTCTGTCCCCAGGAATGGATTACAGCAACCGCTCCGGTTTCAACACCAAAATGCGAGTATCCAAATGAGCGAAGCGTATTCCAAACCGCAGCAAAAAGCAGGTCGTAATACCTCCTTTGGTTGTGCAGGCAAATGGCGTTCAAGTGGTGCGGAACGGTAAACACCAGGTGGTAATGTTTCACCGGCAAGGTGGCACGCACCAAATCATCAATCCAGAAAGCCTGTTTTGCCGCCTGGCATTTGGGACAGTGGCGGTCGCCGCAACTGTTGTAACTGTAACGCACGATTCCGCAGTTTTCACAGGCTTCTTCGTGACCGCCCAAAGCGGCAGTACGGCAAACAACTATTTTTTCCAGCACTTTCAGTTGCAACGGAGTAAGCTCTGTTTTATCAGCCAGCTCAGCGCCGAAGAAACGAACCACATCGGCCAGTTCAAAGGTTGTCCTCATTTTCCAATGAACTGCTTCTTTTTCTTCGGAAAGTCATAAAGCGTGTCCAGCGGGCTGTGAGGTTTAATCAGCGGGCATTGGGCCACATGCAGGTAGATCATGGTGGTGGTAATTTCGGCATGGCCAAGCAGTTCCTTCAGGGTGACAATGTTCAAGCCTTGTTCCAAAAGGTGGGTCGCATACGAATGGCGCAGTGAATGCAGATTTACATCCTTTGTAATGGAAGTCTTTTTCAGGTTTTCGCGCATGACCCAGGACAGGCCCCGGACGCTGTAACGACCGTCAGGTTCTTTGCCGTTAAACAGCCAGATGTGGGGGTTTTCGGCTTTCAGGTACTTTTTCAAACCGACGGCCATGCTGTCGGCCAATGGCACGATGCGATCCTTTTTGTACTTGCTCTGGCGGATGTGAATGGTCCGACGTTCAAAATCCACATCGGAGATTTTCAGGTTGATTACTTCCTGACCACGTAAACCGGCCGAATAAATCAGCGTGAGCACCACTCGTTGTTTTAGGAGTGTTGGCGCGGCAAAAAGCTCTTTAAGCTCGTGATGGTTCAGGATGACCGGCAGTTTGGTGTCTTTTTTCAGTGATGGCAGGGCGATGGCATTTTTGTTCATCCCCAGCAGGCGGTAATAGTAACGCAGCCCGTACACCATGTGTTTAAAACTGCTGCGCGAGGGCGATCGCGGATCCAAGGCCAAAGCAGCCAGGTATTCATTGATCTCTTCGGGATCGATTTGTTCGGGCAATTTCCCGAAATGGACTACAAAAAGGGCAATACGGCGGATGTAATTATTTAATGTACTTCCACTCTGTCCGCGTAAAGTAACCTGTTGCTCCAGCTTACGGACAACCTTTTCAAACTCAGGAACAAGCACAACTGCCTGCTCAACCATAGTAAAACCAGATTTCTTTCTCATATTCAGAAATTTTAGTGATGAATAATCTCCGAGTATAGAAAGAATCGCGTAATTTTAAACAGCTATCCGCGAAGGCGGATTTAGTTCAACAGCGTGTATAAGCAATTGATGGCTTGTGTTCTTGAGCGGCGCCCGAAAAGGAAAGGGAGCCAGGTGGAAACGAGCGCACGCCCGGGGGAAAAGAAAGGTGCGGGGAAGGAATTTGTGGGGAAAGGGTTTATTTAATTGATGTAGGCGGTGCCGATCCCGGCCAGAGTTACATTGACACCGGCGAGTGAGCGAAGCGAACACCGCTGTTTCCAGGGTGGGAGGCGAACGAAGTTCGCTGGGTGGGGTTAAGGATCATGAGCGGAGCGAATACCGATTAAGCCTGGAGCGTCAAGAGTTTGTGGTCCGGAATGGAGTGCAAGCGGAATGGAGGATGACAATCTCTTAGCGGAAGTGAGGATAAGATCAGTGATTCGAATGGAGCGGAGCTAGCGGAGCGGAAAGAGAATGACTGATACCACTATTATTTTATAGCATTAGAATAATAAAATTGATAATCTATGAAATGAAGAAGAATATAAAATCTAAACAGTTTTTGCGTTGTAAAGCGGAATAGCAACGTTTTTTTGTATTTTTACACTGTGATCAGACTATGCGGTAGTATAATAAACTACGATATTTCGAAATTTCATATCATAAATCAAGGTATACAGAAAATTTAAAGACAGAATTTTCAAAATTATATTGTTACTATACTCATAATTTGAAGATCAATTAACTTATGAAATCTATTTTTTATAAATAGTAATTCAAAATTTTGATTAAGAATGAATACTGTCCATAAAGTTATTTTTGGGAATTCTGCAAGTATGCAAGAAATCAATTCTGAAAGCATACAACTAATTTTAACTTCACCACCATATTTTAATGCACCTTTTGACTATAAAGGGTATTATAAAGACTATAAAAAATATCTGAGGATAATGCGGATGATGGTAAAAGAATCATACCGCGTACTTGAAGAAGGCAGAATTTTTGCTTTGAATATTGATGATATGCTTATTGATTCAATAAAATATCCAATAACGGCTGACCTTACTAGAATTTTTATTGAAGAAGGCTTCTCTTTTCGTGATAGAATTATTTGGAAAAAACCAGATGGCTATGGAAGAATAAGTAGAAGAAGTGGTGTTCTTTTTCAAAATCCATATCCCATGTATTTTTATCCTGATAATTTACTTGAAAGCATTATAATATTTCAAAAAGGGAAATTCCATTATAAAAAAATCCCTCAAAACATAAAAGAAAAATCGAAAATTGATATAAATATTGTAAAAAATCAAAAATGGTTTTTTAATCTTTGGGAAATCACAAATGTATTACCTAACGATAAATTGAGCAAAGGAGTAGCTGCATTTCCTGACCAGCTGGCATATAGAATTATTTCACTTTTTTCATATGTGGAAGAAACTGTTCTTGATCCATTTCTTGGTAGCGGTACTACAATGAAAGTTTCAAGATTATTAAATAGAAATTGTATTGGTATAGAGATACTCGAAAGTTTAGAATTAAAAATATTAGAAAAAACTGGTTTTAGCAGCTCTAGACAAGGGGATCTTACAACTTTTAAGGATGAAATAACAATAACCAAGAGAACTAAAGGTAAATTTAAATTAACAAAAAATTATGGTTAACGATATTAAAGGGAACATTAAGAACCTTGTTTATTACCCTCTTCTTTGTTCAGATCTGAAGGAATATCATTTCAAGGATTTGTCAAATGCTATTGAAAGTAGTACTTCATTTTTACTAGATGTAGACGGGAAAAATAGAGTTGCAATAAGTTGGTGGGTATCAGCAAAAAGGACTAGGTCATATCCTTATGCAAGGGTTTACAATACTTTAAATTATGCAGGCAAACGCATTACAATAATCCCAATATTTAAAGACGAGGGTTATGATGGAGACAGAGACTTCATTCAGTTTGACACCATTGCATTAATGAGTTTACTTAACGTGCATGTAATTGTAGCTTATTATATTAATGCAGAAAAAAACAAATCTTATGATAATAAAATTACCGCACAGAGATTTGATATTCAATATATTGAAAAAAAAATTAAACTTATTATTTCCAATCAACAATCAGATGCGTTACATTGGAATATGAAAGAAGTAGAACAAATATTTGAGATAGGAAGAACGGCAATTCAATCGTATATAAAAATAGGAGAAAAATTAAATATTAGAATGCACGATTTTAGAAGAGCAGAATCAAGAATTGAAAATATTTATAGAGAACGAAAGTTATTTATAACTAGATCTAGAAGGAATGCAAGACAGGCACAGATAAGGGAAAGTTTAACTACACAACCAAAAGAGATGGTTGATGGTTCAAAAGGAAAAATTACAATTGAAAATTATTTAGGTGGACAATATTTTTTCACTGTTGACGAAACAATAATTAGAAAAGATCGAATCTTTTTGATTGAAGCTAAACATTGTAAGAATATGAATAAATTGCCCTCAATAGATGACATTAAAGATGGACTATTAAAGATGATACTTTATACTAACTTAGAACATATAACTTGCAATGGTAACAACATGACGGCAATACCCTGTCTTAAACTTACAAACCAAAATTCAAAATTTGATAACATATCAAAAAATGAACTTCAAACTTTGAGTGTTCTAGAAGAAGAAGCAAAAATTAATAATTTCCAAATAATTCATGAATAGTTATGGTAAATAGCCCGTTACGCTATCCAGGTGGTAAAAGTAGAGCAGCAAGTCTTATATCAAGTTTAATTACTAATTACAATGAATTCCGAGAACCCTTTGTTGGGGGTGGATCTGTTTATATTTACCAAAAACAAATTAACCCCAATAAAACATTTTGGATAAATGATTTATACAAACCTGTTTACAATTTTTGGAATCAAGCGAAACTAAATATAGATTTATTAATTGAAACTATAAGGGATTATAAAACACGTTATGATAATGGAAAACAACTATACATTTATCTAAAAGAAAATTTTGACAATTTTTCAGAATTAGAAAAAGCAGCAGCTTTTTTTATTTTTAACCGTATTACATTTTCTGGAACTAGTGATTCGGGAGGATTTTCGCAATCTGCTTATGAAGGCAGATTTACTGAGTCATCGATTGATAGAATAAAATCACTTGAATTAATTTTGCATAAAACAAACATAACGAACCTAGATTATCAAGAAGTTGTCGAATATGAAGGCGATAATGTATTCATCTTTCTAGACCCACCATATTATTCAGCAACAAAATCAGCATTATATGGGAAAAATGGTAATTTACACAAAGGCTTTGACCATATTCGTTTTGCTAATGTTATGAAGGCATGTAAACATGATTGGCTAGTAACCTATGATGATTCTGAATATATAAGGGAACTATTTAGTTTTGCGAATATATTTAGTTGGGATTTAAAATATGGAATGAGAAATGTATCAAATGGATCTAACCAAAATGGCAAAGAACTTTTTATTTCTAATTATTTAACAGAATTACCAAAGAGATCTAAGCAATCAACAAAAGAAAAAAGTATTATTCAATCACTGTTTTAATTAACAGAAGTTCTTTGAATTAATTAATAAACTATAGTTATTTGGAAACATTCAGTTTGTGTGTTACCAACTTTGTCTAAAAGACAACTGAATTATTAACTTTGTAGCATGAGGATGTATTAAGATGAGAATTAAATGATATATATATGATTAAACCAGAACCTATTATAACTAAATGTGCAATAAGCCCTTTTCCAAGGCCGATGCCAGAAGGGATGTTTGATCAAATGCCGACCGTCAGGGTGACACTTTCTAATGGGGAGACAATGAAACTATTTGAATACTATCCGGATGAAATCACTTTTGTAGAATCCGAGTTTATTGGACTTACTGTTGCAGAAGCGGAAAATCTGCTAGCCAGGAAGGACGTTCAATTCCTCCAGTCGTAATTATTGGAATTCAGTTCTTTATTTTTTAACGATCATTTATAGACAAGCTAAAACTTGTCTATTTTTCTTTACAAAAGATTATTGGATATAAAACAATTCCCACCAAAACCCACCTGTTTTTTGTCCAAAAAATTATCTGATTTTTTCTTGGTGGTGTGGGTTGTGGGGAGAAAAAGACAATTCGTAAAAACTTTAATAATCAAGGAGTTGTTTCTTCCCGATTTGTTTGTTTGGGTGGGGAGAGTGTTTTAATTTTGGGTGAACACTAAATTATTCAGGTTATGATTGAAGACACTCATTTAATGGTTTGGGCTGAAGAGCTGGTTGACACGATTGTTACTTCTATCTGTGATGTTATTTCAAAAGAGGGGGTGAATAATCCGGTTTCAGTGGTTGAGAGGGAGTACAAAAGGCTTTCTCCGGAAAAACAATTTCTCCTGCAATACATGGTTGCCGTGTACTGGGGCGAAGGGCATGAGGTTATGTACGAGACATTGGCAAAACAGAACATCGTGGATGTGTGGGATGCAATGAATTTTGTACCGTAAAACTGGTTCCCGGGTATTCTACTGTTCCCTGCACCAAGTTTTCTATATACTGATTTAACCGGCTTCCCAAGAGTCAAGTTCCGTCACGAGTTGAGGAATGCGACTTTTTGGGGGTGATCAATATATACTGTTCTTTCATGGAGGATGGAGGGTTGTCAAGACTTGATGTATGGCATCTGGAAAATGTGATTTTCAGGTTGTATAAGGTGATAGCGAATTGCTATGTGCTGTGCACCCAGTATGTCCAGAAGAACGTGCTGACACCGGAGACGTGGGTGGAAAAGGACCGGAAGATTGCCGGTTATTTCCGGGAACCGCAGCGGTACGAATACGGAGAGGATGTGGGTATTGAACTGTCCGGCCGGACCTTTGAGAAGCTGCATGAATTCATCATAGAGCGGAACGATTTTGAACTGGCATTGGATTTCGTCCAGCCGAAACTCCATTTGAATTTTGTGATCAAGACGATGAAGAAGGTGGAAACACACCTGGAAAAATCGTTTTGCAGTATGGACTTTGTCGTTTTGTTGCGGGATTTCCGGGCGGAGGTCTACAAATGGGCAGTCGTGTACGCACTGCGGATCCATTCTTCCATGGAACAAGAGATGGCCAAAAGGCCGTGCATGACCTACTCGTTGTTGTGTGAGGCGAATCATTGCCAGATATGCTTGCAGGAAGAAGCGGGCCACTACCCTATGGCCGGTGATAAGGGGTTCGAACTGGCCGATTTCTTCAGGAAGAACTACGATAAAAGGCGCATTGCCCGGATATACCAATTCCTTCGATCCCTCAACGAGCAAAAAGGGGCGTTACATATTGCAAAGATGGCTTCCATGATTGCCATTGCCTGGGAGAAGCACCTGTTGTGCAGAACGTACAACAATACCCTGAAGGCGGTGTTCAATCATTTCGGGATTACCGATAAAACGGCAAACTACAAACCGGCCAGGCTCCGGAAACCCAACTACAAAGGGACACTTCCTTCGGCTCGGGTCCAGGCCATGCATTTCTTTCAATGCATAGAGAACTCCCTCTCCGATTCCTGACGTTTTCATCATTTTGTGTTGCTATGCGACAATGATTACCGCTTTTGTTACCACTGGCATTGGCTGTTTGGCGTAAGGTATTGATTGCGTGAAAATTCCTTTGTTACCACAAGAAAGTGTGTTTACGTAAACACAAAAAATTCGTTCTTCCATTCTTTTTTATGGAATTTTGTTTCGGGTCAGGTGATAAAATCCAAGTTGTCATTCAGGCCCCGAACACCGAACAAAACCACTGCTTGGAGGTGCGTGGGGAGGGGTGCAATTCCTAAAAACACGAATCATGGGAATTGATATCTATTCGCTGGCCCTGGATTATCCCGATACAATCATCCAGGTAAAGGCAAGCGATCTGGTAGAGGCGGCTCGTGTCTTCATGGAAGACCTGGAACCGGAACCGGAACGCGAAACAAGAGGAAGAAAACCGACAAAAGAAACCACAGGACCGTACAATCCGAAAACCCTTTTGACCAAAAGAGAGGTGATGAAGTTGCTGGGAGTGGGTGAAACCACGTTGTGGAGGTGGCATACCAAGTACGATTACCTGCACCCGGTGATGATCGGCGGGGAACGCCGCTGGAGGTGGAAAGACATTGAGGCCATCATGGAAGGGGGCGTTACGGATTTCTACAACAAACCGGTCTGGGCCTCGGAAAAAAAACAAGACGCGTAAGGAGCGGGTATGATGGAGCCGGACGGTAGTTTTAAAGACAAGATTTCGTTTGAGCTTGAGAAAAATGCTATTGTCGATAATGAATGCCGGCACGTGGGCATGCTCTCGGTCAAGACGGCCAACCGGTCGGTGGAGGATGCGTTGAAGATGCCGGATCCGGTGGACCTGTATCACGGGCTCCTGAACGAAGGGGAAGTGGCTTGCCTGTTTGCGGATTCCAATGCAGGCAAGTCCATTTTCGCGGTGCAGATGGGGGATTACATTTCCCGGTTCCGGAAGGTGCTGTACGTGGATTGCGAGTTGTCGGAGAAGCAGTTCCAGTTGAGGTACACCAATAAAGAGATGGGATACCGGCATGTGTTTTCCGACAATTTCTACCGGGCGGAGATCGATCCGGAGCGCAGCGGTGTACAGCATTATGAGGAGGCCATCATCCAGGACATCGAGTTCGCGGCCGTCCAGACCGGTGCCCGGATCGTGATCATCGACAACCTGACCTATTTGTGCAACAGTTCGGAAAAGGGGGATGTGGCCGGGTTGTTCATGATGAAGCTGATGGCGCTGAAGAAGAAGCACGCCCTTACCCTACTGGTGATCTCGCACACACCCAAACGCAATCTGAGCAACCCGATCACCCAAAACGACCTGGCCGGGTCCAAGAAGCTGTACAATTTCTTTGACAACGTATTTGCGATCGGGCAGTCGGCGCAGGACAAGCGGATCAAGTTTGTCAAGCAGGTGAAAGTCCGGGCCAGCGAATATATGTACGACTCGGACAATGTCATCGTGTACGAGATCACCAGCGAGGACGGGTACGTGCGGTTCCTGCACAAGGGCTACGGGAAGGAATCGGAACATTTGAGGGACAAGAGCGAGGAAGATGAAAGCCAGGTGCGTTCCTACATTCTGACGTGTCACAGGGAGGGAAAATCGGTGCGGGAAATCGCGGACCTGGTGAACCGGAGCAAAACCTCGGTGCACCGGATCATTGCCCGGGAGAAAAACAAGGAGGATGTTGCCCCGGTGGAGGCTGTCCCACTTGGGGATGTGGGACAGGTGGGACACGTGGGACAGTTGGGACAGCCGGAGCCGGTGCAGGTTCATGGGAGGCCGGGGATCCGGGATGATTTGGTGTTTGAAATGGATGAGAACCATTGTTTCTGATGAGGGCGGGACACACGTACGCCCTGCAACCGTATGAAGGACCCGGGAGCCGGTTCACGTGCCCCGCTTGTAGGGGAAAGCGTTGTTTCACGCGCTATGTGGATGAGAACGGGGATTGGTTGGATGAGGCAGTGGGACGGTGCAACCACGAGAGCCGTTGCGGGTACCATTACACGCCCAGGCAATTCTTTGAGGACCACCCTTCTGCCCGACCTGACTGGAAGGAGAACTTTTTCCGGATCCCTCAACAAACAATAAAAAAAACAGTAAAAAAACAATTATGGACCATCGGGGCAGACATAGTAAAAAGCACGGTAAATCCGGCCATAGAAAGCGATTTCACAGCGTTTCTGACCGGTTTGATCGGGAGGAAGAACACAGCCAAAATCGTAAAAGAGTACCATATAGGCGTGACAAAAAGCAAAGACGTGATTTTCTACCAGTTGGATACGGAGGGACGCTGCAGGACTGGGAAGATCATGAAGTATGACCGACAGACCGGGCACCGGGTCAAGGATGAAAAAGTCGGTGGAAAGATCACCTGGGTGCATGCGGTGTTGAGGCAGTCCGCGGATCCCTTGTTGCGCCTTCCCGATGGCTGGGAGTTGACCCAGTGTTTGTTCGGGGAGCATCTGTTGAGACAACACCCGACCAGGCCGGTGGCGCTGGTGGAAAGTGAGAAGACAGCGGTAATTTGCAGTGCGTTCTGGCCACAGTACATTTGGCTGGCCACCGGGGGAAAGTCTCAACTCAACGACCGGCTGCAGGTGTTGATGGGGCGTAAGGTCGTGGCGTTTCCGGATGTGGACGGTTATTTGGAATGGAAGGAGAAACTGTCCCGGGTCCGGGGGCTGCATATTGTGGTGTCGGATGTGCTGGAGAAAGAGGCGACTTTTGAGGATCGGGCCAATCATGTGGATATTGCGGATTTGCTGATCCGGCAGCAGCGGGAAGAGCGTGTTGAAGTTGAGGTGGCTGGGGAGTTTGGGGTGGTTGGGGGTTTTGGGGAGACCGGGGGTTTTGAGGGTTGTGGGAAGCCCGGGTGTTTTGAGGAGTCCGTGGATCCCCTGTCGCACCCTACTTTTTTGAAGTTGAAGAAGCTGCTTGGGGCGAGCAATATGGAGGAGGTTGCGCTCCTGGTGGCCGGGCTGGATCTGGAGGTGGTTGGGTGGTGGAAGGGGTAGTGTCCCACGGTGTCCCGGGTGTCCCAGGTGTCCCGGTATGGGGATGGGACAAGGGGGGGTGGTAAGGTATGCTAATAAGAGTAAGATTTTTCCTTATTTAAAAAATTTATCAACAGATATATAAATGGATTTTAATTACGTAATTCTATTGTTTGTTATTGATAACTGCCATTTCTTTAGCTTCCTCAATGTTTATCCTTGCATCATAACCATGTTTGTGAAGTAGAGTAAGAAGATGTCCACCGTTAAGCAATTTGATAGGTTTGTCCTTGGCAAAAGTATAAGAATCTGCACCGTAATCAGCTGTAGTAATCAATATTCCACTGCTAGCACCCTCATTAATAATAGTTCCGTATAAATCTCTTACAGCAGATACACCCACGGTGTTAGTGTATCGTTTTGCTTGAATAATGATCTTTCCGCCTCTAATAGGATCAGGATCGAAAGCTACGGCATCCACGCCCCCATCCCTACTAGATTGTGTAACTTTAACCTCACCACCATTTACACTAAACTCTTTCTCGAAAAGCTCTCTTACAAGATGTTCAAAATCGGTCCAATCTATTGAGGCAATATTTGTTCCAGAATCTAAAGTAACTGAATGTGATTCAATAAATCTATGATCGGTTTTGTTAAGGGTAAGGATAGGGATAATGGGCGAAATATCTATCAGTTTCGCAGCAGATACACCCTTGAGATTTTTAAAACAAGTCTTTGGATCAACCTTCGTTAAGTCAATAGTATGAAAAAATTCTGCAGTTGTTTGAACTGAAAGAATACATTTTGTTTCTTGTTTTCCGATGGCTCTATTTAATGCATTCACATAGCCATTAAAGGTAATTGCTTTAACAAGATCCTTGTCAACGCTATTGAATAGCTCAAAAAGAGAACGTAGACAGATCCGATACAATGTATTGTCATAGGATTTTGAAATTACTGCATTCGTAAATGGGACCTCAACAACTTCATCTCTGGAAGCGATGTACTTATATTCTTTGGTTTTGGGGTAATTGTCGATAGAGGGCAAAAGATAGTCTATAAGCAGCATTCCGTTTAAAAATACTGATTCAACCTTTTTTTTATAAAGATTACCGTAATCGGAAGATAATAAGATCTTTACTGCATGACTTTCTATGGCACTCTCGTCTTTTATTTTTTCCGTGATGACTGGAAGGTTTAATAGGATAGAATTATATATATCTAGTTGATCTTTAATTTCCGTATTAGCAATAATGCATTTTATAAAATTTGTAATTTTCGAATCAAGTGAAAGTCGATTATAATCTGAAAAATTCTTATTAGTAAAGGCAGTTGATGCAGTATGAGTCCCATTTTCAAGTTTATGAAAAATAACCCCCTCGAAAACCATATTATCTTTATTAGACAACTCAATAGTAAAATCTTCATATCCCCAGCCGCGTAGAGTAGAAATTACACTTGCTATATCAGCCTGTTGATTAATAGTGATCTCGATCACTTGATCAGTCTTGTACGAGCATTGTGCATTAATGGATTTGAGATAATCCTGGATTTCAGCTTCCTTTCGGGCCACCTCAATTGCTTCCAATTCTTCTGCTGCCTTTTTCTGTGCCGCCAACTCCTTTGCACGACATTCTTGTTCCTTGGCTGCTAGTTCGGCAGCTTTTGCCTTTAATACAGCCCTTTCTTCTTCTTCCTTTTTTCGAAGCTCATTTTGAATTTGAACCTTTGCAGCCCTTTCCTCATCTTCCTTTATTTTTACGAAATAGTTTATTATTAAAACAATAATCCCAATCACAAGAAGAATTATAAGAATCCACCAATATTCAACAATGATGAAGCCTATAATGCCAATTAAAATCACTAATATAGATAAGCCGCCACTATTCCTAGCCATGGATACTTTCAGTTAAATTCTCTATAAGATCATCAATATTCTCGATTATTGATTCTAAGTTCTCCATATCTATCTCACAAGAATCGACCTGGTCGGCATATATATCCTGTAGTTCAGATTGTCTGTCTGTTAGAGAATCTCTTACGTCATACATATCAACTTTGCGTTGTGCTTCATCGTGAATAGTTGTGATTTTTTCGTATTCTTTTTGAATCATGGCTTTATATGATTCAGCAATAATTTTTAGCTTCTGAAGCTTGATGATTGCGGATTCGTCCATAGTACAATTTTTTTTGAGCTGATTTGGTTATCATCTCTGTAATAATTGAATATGAAAAATTATTCTTAAGCAAAGATATGAAAATACAAAATATTACATTTAAGACGATCATAGCCTTAGGCCCATTTCTGGAATTTATTTGGTTTCAAACCAAACACTAAAAAAATGAGAAATCACGATACATAATTACTGTCAAGAGAAGCACATTTTTTACGTGAATTTTGGCTTGAGACATATCTATAACGCAATAAATCTCCTTTTCATTTTTTAAAGACTTCAGCAATTCCCTCATTTCTTTCTTGGATGTCTATACATCTAATGAATACACAGGAATGAAAAATGCCAATATTGCTGTAAATAAAAAAAGCGGTATATTCCTCATGGTATATCATTGATTTGATTATACATGCTAAGTTAATACTGAAAGAGCGTATATTATTGTAACAACTATACCAAGAATCCACATTACAAGGAAAAAGACCATTATACCTCTCATTGTTTTAATATTCCGATCAATGTTATTAAGGACGTTAAATTTTTCAACTTCACGAACATCTTTTTCAAAATTTAAAGTATCAGCATATTCTTCAATAAGGGCTTTGTTGAATTCTTTGAAACTCATTTTACCTCTTTGATCGAAAAAAATTGATATTGATTTAAATGTTTCAAAATCGTCATCAGAGAAATCCCCTAATTTAATACCATGCTCGTAACATTTAGTGATATAATCATTTTTACTGAGGTCTTTTATTTCGGCGACATAAGGTAATTGATCTAGATCATAATGATGAAGTAATAATTGAAAATGTGTGTCGAAACGATTTTTTTCTGAAGTATTCATTATGCTTTGTTTGTTCGTTTATGTATGCTAAGGAAATCATTGACTTCTTCAACAGTCCAACCGGTAACACCTTTTAAAATTACATTCAAGAGGAGAACCTGTAGATTTCGTTATTAGATCAAATCCTTCAGCAGTAATTACTGAGATTAATCCCAAGCCATATTTTTCGTATCTGACCTTTTATGTGTTCTGAAAGATAAACATTTTTTATATCACAGGATATCAGCATATTGAAAAAAGCGTCAATATTTTTGACAGAATGTACAGTTTAATCTACAAAGACTTTGGAGTTGGTAAATAACGATACAAAAAAGCAACAGAGTGTTTATTGTTCCACTTGTCCCACCTGTCCCATTCATTTGAGTGGGACAGTATATGTTTATTCTAAAGAATTTCTTATCTTTGTTACGCAAAGCAGATATATGAGGTCTGTTTTTGTGTGCATGAAGCATCCCGGAATATATTTTCTTGGGATGCTTATTTATTAAGACGGGGATATGGTCGGGGATTTTTATAAAGCAAAAACCACAAGTAGTTGATTATAATTAATTTGTGGTTTTATATTGTACCCAAGACAAAAACGCTTACTTACCCAAAAAAAATCGTAAATAGACATCATTCACAATTATTCAAATTTTTACAGCTTGTCTATCAAGTCCGCTTTGATGTCGATGTTTATGGTTCTGTACCGGGAGAAGGCCCTGCTCCCCTCTTTGTGTCCGCTGAGGCTGCCGACCAGGTTGGGATCCTGCACCTTGTTGTATAGGTTCCCGATAAAAGTCCTTCGAGCCAAATGGGAAGAGGCAACATCGGCAATACTTTTTTGTTCCACCTCTCCGGTTGTGGGATTGATGACAGAGACTTCCCTGGTGATGCCGCAAGCTCGGAAAACCTCTTTGATGTACTCATTGTAACGCTGTTGGGCAATGAGCGGGAACAGGGGCGCATCGGAAGTGGAAGCCGGCATTTTTTCCCTGATTGCCTGGGCTTGTTTTTTCTTGGAATAGCGATTATCGACCAGTGCTTCGTCCTTCATATAGTCATACTTCTTCAGGATCGCGAGTGCTGTTACATTCAGGGGAACATAGACCGTTACGGGATGCCCCTCTTTGGTCTTGCGTGGGATGTAACTGATGCATTTGCGATCGCCTTTTGATGTCCGCTCTGTGATGATATTGGACCGACGAAGCGCATAAAGGTCACTGATCCTGCACCCGATCAAACATTGGAAAATGAAGATATCACGTTGCTGTTCCAGACGCTTGTCATACGAAAGATCTGTTTGATAAATCTGCCTGCGTTCGTCATCTGTTATGAAGATAGGAGTACCATACACACTATCTTTAATCTGACGCTCCCTGAATGGATTGCAAGTTGTCTTGCCTGTCTTGTTTGCCCAAAGAAAGAATGTCCTTAGAATGATAAGCAGTCCTTTTATATAGTTGTCCCCTCTTTGCTTGGGTATCCTGCATTCAGGAAATTTATCGAAGACGGCTCTGTATTTTTTTACCGGGATCCTGTTGGCAACACCCTGCTTCGTGTTTTTTCCGGAAGCCTTCTTATCCTCAACGAAGAATGTATGTTCATTGCGAAGAAACCGTTCAAAATCGGCAATGATAGCGGGATTGAATGTATCAAAAGAAATTTCATAATTCCTATAAAGCGCATAACGTTGTAGGGCACGGTACAGAACCAGAAAATGTTTTCTTCTGCTTTCCGAGAATTGGGAAACAGCCAGGTAATCATCAAAATGATCGAAGAATGATTTAGGCTTACTGACTTCAACTACCGGTGAACTAGAATCACCATAAATGTATTGATCGACCTGTTTCTGCAGCCAGTCAAGAGTGATGTTTTCCGGCTTTTCTTCTACGATGCGATCCTCGAACAAGCGGCACATTTGTTCAATCTTGTTCCTCACCTCTTTCGCCTGGACAACTTCAGGTGTAGGATATCTTGATTTTATTACTATTTCACCAGGCACATCCACAGCTACACGTTTTCTGACAAAGTATTTAGGAGAAATAAATAAATGCGTTTTTGCTCTGATTACAAAATTACGTCCGTAGCGTAACTTCAATAGAACTTCTGATTTTCCGGTAACGGGACTTACCTTCAGCGACAAAATTTTTAAGATAGTAGACATGATGACAATTTCTAAGCATTACAAATATAGGAAATGAAGACCACATTTCACACAATTATCTAGTATATAAATGTCCGCAAAATGTCCGCTAATTTAAAATAGATGAAATTGATTAATATTAACTAACACTATAGATATTATTGTAACTTATTCTTTTCCTTTTATTTATGATATCATAAGCAACAAATAAGAATCGTATGTAAAATGAAAAAAAACACATTGGCGAGTCTTGTCCTGGGCACTTTGATAAAGTCCAAGTTATTGTAAAACAGTAATTTGGATTTTTTGTTTTCACTTCGCGTCCCCCCAGCGTCCCCTTCTTTTGAAATAGATGGGGAATAAACTGCACAAGTTGAAATAAAAAAAGCGTTGAATGTAAAAATCCAACGCTTTCATTGCTTAAAAAATACCGTCAGACTCACGTCAACGGAGGTAACAAATGTAAGCAATTATTCCATACCCTAAAACGTCAGCAAATGATAGCTCAAGCCGATCCCAATGTATGGGGCCGGCTTGAATGTTTTTTGGTCGTAGGTGAGGCCGTAGCCGGCCTGAATGCCGATGCCCCAGCGGCGGGGCTTTTGTTTTTGATGGATGGTGGTTGAGGTGATGATCTGATGGGTGTTCCGGAATATGTGGATGCTGTCCAGGGCGGGACGGTAGCCGGAGATCCACGCCCGGAAGTTTTTTTCCCGGTAGATTTTCTGTTCCCGGGGAAGGTTGAGGTAGACGGTGTCTTTTATCCAGAAGGTGTCTGTTACCGCTACCAGGAACGTGTCGATGGTCCTGGTGATTACCGGGACCGGCTTTTCAATGCAGATGGTATCGTGAAGGTACAAGGTGTCCACCTGGACAATGATTTTAGCGTCAGGAACTTGATTCCTGCTGCAGCGGCCAATGCTGTAAATCCCGGCAATAGCCAGCATGAACACAATTACCACGCCGGCGATTTTGGCATACAGTTTTACCAGGTCGCCGGAAGTCATGGTAGCGCCTCCTTGTAAGATGGGTCATACAGGATCTGGTGGCGTTGTTGCCCGTAAGCCTTGAATGAAAGATGCAGTGTCGATTTGTAAAGGACCATCTGGTCGAAAGGAAGGCTGTTCCTGAGTACGGTCTGGGCAACCAGCAACACACCGGCGGCGTCCTGGCAATAAATATCGGCGGCTTCTCCTTTCATGTGCCGGGAGTGCTTTGACCCTCCCACTTCCTGGTTCAATGCCGGTGTTCTGTACCCGCTGGTAATGATGAGGGGGCGCTGGAGCTTATCCCTCAACGGCTGCAGCAGGTTCAACACCAGGAGCCGGATGGCATAACGGATCTTCTCGGACGGGATCCGGTTGTTTATGCCGAGTTGGTTTGCCGTCCAGCTTTGCTCAAATTCCTCGTAACAGAAATGTCTGGATATGGGTGTTCTCATGCTACCTCCTTTTTGTCGATGAATTGTTTGACTTCTTCCGTGCTGCCGAACGGGGGCACGCGCCTGATGCATTTTGTGACATAGCAGCGCATCAGATGGGAAACGGCAAAGTTCGTATTGGCCGTGTTTAGCTGTGTCCGCAAGTCTGTGTTTATGTCATAGAGCTTTTCAAACTTCTCGGTAACCGCTTCATACTTCTGGCTCAGCGCCAGAAAGTCGCGCTCTTTCTGGGCAACGATAAGCTGCCATTGCTCATTTACTTTTTCGGTGTTGGCCAGTTGGGCTGCCGCTTTCTTCTCGATGATCAGAAACAGGGCAACGATTCCCCCGGTGCCTAGCAATGCCGAGATCAGTTGTATTATCAATTCCAGTGTCATGAGATTCAGGCTTAAAAAAAGCCCTGCGCCGTATCACCAACAACGCAGGGAGCGGACAAGAAAAGGAACAGGACCGGTTGGGAGTGATAACTTCATTTTATGCGGACAGCGTGGCCAGCCCCATCATCTCTCCGGATTTTTCTCCGGTAGTCGTATTGACATAAAACCATTTCACGAATACTTTCGGAGCGGCGGCAGACGGCGCTTCATACTTGGCATCGTAATCGGTTTTAAGTTCTATTGCGGTAACCACGGGGGTGAGAGGATCTCCGACGACGGCAGCTTTTGCGTAGGCGTCACTGATACCGTTTGTCTGGGGAGCTGATGCCCTGACAACCAGTTTGAGGTCGGTCACATCGGCGGGGATGCTGTCAAGGGTGATGTTGAAAGCACTGGCGCTCAGGGACAGTGTGGCTGAAGCGGGTGATTCCACTCCGGCCAGCGTGGGAGGTGTTGCCAGGGCAGTGCCGCCACAGGCGACAACCCAGTGGTTCAGCCTCAGGTAAAGGTTCAGGCCGGATATCTTGGATCTTGTTCCCAGGGTGGAACGGCCTTCCTGTGTCTGGGCCAGGGCATTCCAGGCAGCAATCTGTGAGGAGGTGAGGGTTTTGAAACTTTTGGCCAATTGGCTGAAAATGGCTTTGACATCACTTTGGGAAGCCGTACTGGATGTGTTGCCATAGCCTTTGTTGCGGATGTATTTACGACCACGGCTCTTGGCAGCGGTCACGCCTTTTGCAGATCCTGCAAATTCATCGAAGGCGATTGAAGGGGTGTACTTCATAGCGGGTTGTATTAAAAGATTGGGTTGCTACAAATATAATAATTATTTTAATATGCAAGTTATTAAGTGTTTAATTAATGTTATATAAAGTATTACTTTAATTAAAAAACTACCCGCGTACTGCAAAAAAATTGAAGAAAGAATAATAACCACCGATCTCTTGAGCATTTTCCGGATAACTGAAAGTCAGGTTGCCGTTTTCAAAAGATCCGACGGTAAGCATGGAGCCTTTTTGATCCGGGACGAGTGTCATCCCGTTTACGATTAATGGGATCTCAACAAGTACATCGGTGGCAAAACCCGACAACTGCATGGTAAAAGGACCTTGTCCGTAACCAGAATAATAGGGAAAGGATTTGAATAAAGCAACAAAATAAACATAAGAGTCCGTTTCTACATAACGGTATTCTTTAAAACGGAACAGAACGCCGCCATCAATAATCGTCAGATTTTTCTTTGAAGTCTGAGAGAATGCTCCCCGGTAGCCCCTGGTGACAAAGGCCGCATTGATATGGATCTCATATGTACCATAAGAATCCCATACCGTAAGCTTTTCTATGCAAAGCTTGTTATCCTCTATCCAACAGTGCAAAACGGTCCCAAAACGGTAAAGTGGCTCATTGGAGACAAGAATGGCGGCGGACATCGCGCTTCGTGGCATGGCAAAATCCGAGGGCAGGTCAAGTTCCAGTCTTGTCGCTGCCATATAATCCAGGTGGGTTGGATCAACGGTTATTTTTCCGTTCAGGATGCAGAGGCTGCTTCTCTGGTAATCCTTGAGGGTTACGCTTCCTGCGCCGAAATTATTGATATTTAATGTTATCATGGCATTCAACCTTTATGTTGTGGTATAATAGGTCCCGAATGTTTCAAAATGGCTGGTGAAGATACCGGCACACCTGCCAATGCTAATATTCTTTGAGGAGTTGTTCAAAACAATCACATTCACACATTGAATAAAATAGTTATTTTCTGCCGTTCCTCTTGCATACTGATAGGAGCGCTCAACAATGAATGCTTCCGGCAGTCCGTGGTGAAGAAAAGTGCAGTTAATCTTCGTTGATCCTTCCCGGTGTCGTATGGTTATGCTATTGGAAGTGATTTTGGAACCGGGAGACAATTCGTAATCCATAGCCTCACACACGGAGAATTCGGTTTCCGGAACTATGTCTTTCATGGTTATCCTGGCGCGGGGCGTATATTCCAGATCACTTCCGTAGGGAGTATTTTCACAAGCGGGAAAAGCAATGTGTGTAAACGCGGAGAGGTAACCACATTCTGAATCCAGCCAGGACACCTTCATATAAAGCGTTTGCCCGATAGTCAATGGTGCCCCGTATTTTTGAATGAAAGCTTCCGTAATATCGACATCACCCCAATCAGTTTCAGGACATACCGTCAGAATGACTGTCCTGCTCCAGCCATTCTTGATCCCGGGACTGGGCGAGGGATATGTTTCTATCAGGAGCACTTCACTGGGACTCTCTCTTATTCCCACGTGTGTAAATACGATATGCTCAGGGGTAATCCAAAGATCGCGCCAACGGATGTAGCGTGACGGTTTGATTTCCGGAGGAGCGTCAGCAATTAACGGTTTTCCGCAAAGCTGGCGATAGCTGTTGATGGCAACAAAAAGGTTATGCCCTGTCATGGTAACATAGCCTGAGGAAGTGAAATACCTGCCGAGTCTAAAGGCCAGGGATATCCAGCCTTGACGCTGTTCTTCGGTAATGTTGGCATAACCCCGGGTAGCATCGGTAAAGCGGCAGCGCGTGGCAGCCTGGCTTGGGGTCTTTGTCCTGGCATGTTTTGTTCGTGAAGAAAGGTATGTTTTATCGCCTACCTTTCGGGCGGTGACATTGCCGGCCGAGCCGGAAAAGTCGTTGAATCCAATGGAGGGAAGTATCTTCATTATATTGCAATAGTAATTTTATAACTGATTAGTCTACTGCAAATATAATAAGTTTATATGAAGTATTGGTTTAAGTAAATGAATTACTGCAAAGAAAACGAGCAAGAGAGCTTTTTGTGCAAATTCCTGTAACCGGTCAAGGTGTCAAGGAGCAGGTACCGCATGTGCAGGGTATACGCCGGCAGGTCCAGGTTCCAGAAGGAACGGTAGTCCGGGATGATGAACAAAATGTTCCTGGGATTTTGCGGATCCGGAAAAACCTCAACCGACAGAAAATTGCGCAGCTTCCCGGGATGGCATCCCCTGCCCTCCTCAACCAGCTGGATCTTCCCCAGGGCCCGGTACCGCAACGGGTGGCCGGCATCCCCCACAAAAAGAGAAAACCGCAACACTAAATCGGCATTCCCGGCAACTTGTGCGGAAACAAAGACGGCATCAAAGGGCGGAAACTCCTCGAACCTGGCCGGTGCCGGCACATGCTCATGCCCCAGGGTGGCAAATCCGTGATAAGCCGACACAAACAGGTTGTATCCGCTGATATGGTTCTCCTTCAGGAACGGGGGCCGGTGGGCTGTGACATCCCTTGCATACGCCGACCATTGCCGTTGCACCGGATGCTCCAGTGATCGCCAGGCTTCCAGGGCGCGAAAATGCACCGCCTGGTGTTCCTGCTGCCACAGGGTCCCGGGGAAGATGGGTGCCGGCTTTTTACGCCAATAACATTTCCCGTTCCGGTGATAGAACGTGATGTTTCCCACTGACGACCAGCAGTCGGAGAATCTGATGTTGGGGTGATAGAGGGGCATGGGCACCGGCGGGGTTACAAGTTACAAGTCTTAAACACAAGGTTAGCTTATGTATCAGTGCAAAGGTACGAAATCGGAGGCGTAAAGGATAATCCGTGAAACAGTTGGCTTGCTTTCCTGTAAAACATTTTTGGAAAAAGGAAAGGGAAAGAAAAAACAGAAAAAAAAGAAAGAAAAAGAAAAAAGGATTGCTTTCTCTGACCTCAGTCTGTGACTTGTCAAGGTTTTGCCGGTAAAAATACTACCGCCGGCATCCAGAAGAGGACGAGCCGCAGGCTCGTCTGTCCCGGCGGTGGAGATTTTTACCAGGCGAACCCGAAGGGCCGAAGGACCTTTACAAGGCATGGACTGGGGGCTACCTTTGCGGTCTTTTTGATTTTTTGTGATTGATCTGGTCTGGATTTTTTTTGAAACCTGAATCGCGAGGGTGCGATGGCAGCGAAGCGGAAGGAGCACGCTCGCTCTGGTTTCCGCCCTGCCAGTGAGTGGAGCCAGGGGGAAGTGTGGAGCGGAGCAGACCGGAGGTCGTGCAGGCAACGCAGTGGCCGGAGCGTTCACCGGAGGGATGCGAGACGGAACATTTCCGTTCCAAGGACGGTGCCGGGTGTGTCCGCTGCGGAGCAGCGTGAACACAATGCCGCTCTCTCCTCTGGGGCGGCTTGCCGACACTGTGGAGGCCTTAATATGCCAGAGGTGATCAGGAACACAGCAGATATGTGGAGCAGAGTATCCCGGAGGTTGTGGAAGTCACGCAGTGGCTGGAGCATTAACCGTTGGGATACGAAACGGAACATGTCTGTTTTCACAAGTGTAGAATCGAAGTGTTTGCTGGTAAGTGGCATGGAGTGCAATGGAATTCAATGAACGCTCCCGCACAAGATGGGCACAATGCTACAGTAATTCCAGAAAAGCAAATGAAGCTTCTCATCCTATTGGATTTTCTTTTTTTAAGAAATGATTTGGAATTAGTTGAATAAGTTCTATCTTTACACTATTCTGTCCCAGAAATAGTTACAATTTCCAAATGCCCGTACAAAACGTCAATTTTTTTGACATTTGTCAATCAAAGAATTTACTTTTTCACCTTGCCTTATACCAAAGCAAGACAAGGCAGTGTGGTGCCGGTATCTTGACGTATTTAGCTTACCATTTATAAGCATCTATACCCCCAAATTTGAGGGTATAGAAACATATTTATTGAATCAAAAAGCAAGGTTGGCGGTAATGTAAAAAGACGATAGAACAAGCAATGGGAACACATCAATTAACAACGATAAATAATAATGACACTTTTGAAGATTCTATCTGTGACTTATTTAATCATTTAGAGTCTACATACACCTTTAAGCGATTCGGAAAAAACGGACATAATCAAAAAGGGATAGATATTTTTTCATCTGAGAAGAATTGTGCAATTCAGTGCAAAAAGAAAGACCTAAGCAGAAAGGATTTAATTATAAAAAAGGAACTACTTGATGACATTGAAAAAGATGTAAAAAAAGTCATTAATGATAAATTGAAAATTAAAATTGACAAAATATTATTTGTTTCAACCTATAAAGATCACCCTGAAATTGATGAATATTGCGAGATTTTAAAGGAAGATTTGAAAACGGAATTTGAAATTATTTACTGGGGTTGGGATACCCTTGAATCGAAATATCTTGGCCAAAAGGAGTTACTTAATAAGTATTGGCCCAATTTTGTAATAAATACTGATTCTAAAGAAACTCTATTTAAAAGAAACCTTGATTTAAAAAAGCAAATTGCAAAAGATTTTGGAGACTGGGTAAACTATGCTCCAGAAAATAGAAAAAAACGTTCCAGAATGATATTAAGAGCGTTTGATGGCACTCAGTATCCACATGAAAATGAACCTGATGAATTTGGAGAATACTCATGGTTTGGAGCAGAAATAAAATCTCTTTATCACAAAGGAATGGAGTTTATAATAGGAATTGAAGAAATTCAACTCTTTGAGGATTACACATGGGATTTGGTAAAATCTGGAAATAAACCTACCGGTGATTTAATTAAAGTTGCAAAAGTTGGACAAATAAATTTTGCGGATATTGTTGACTATGATATTGATGGAGATGAATATTATGTATGCCCTCATTTGTTTTGCAGGTTTAAATATAAAGGAACACCATTTGAAAATGTTTACTACTATAACTTGGATAAGACTTATGAATATTTTGAAATTAAAGATAGGAGAAAATAAAGCTCATACCGCCAACACTGAATATACAAAATGGGCTGAATAGTAGTAAATTCAAGGACTGTGGCACGCTTTAAAATTTTCACAGTTTGATAAGTTTAAAGCACGCAATCAGCAACTTTTCACACTCCTGAACGATAGAGCTATCGTTATGGGAAATATTGACCCGAGCAACCCAAGCTTAAAAGCATAATAAAATGAAATACGACAAAGAAAAATACAAGATTTGGAACTGGAAAAATCCTGTGATATTACATTGGATTATCAATCCTGGTCTTGTAATTAATGAGTTGATTTTCGGACAGACAATCCCGAAAGTGATGTTAATCGAAAGGGAAGGAAAAAAGCCTTTTTATCAACGTTCATTGATACCTTGCCCTCATTGTGGAACAATGCACAGCGGACTTAAATGGTCAATGAAAAATAAAACAGCATTTAAAAATTGGTTTGGTTACTATTGTGATAATTGCAAAGAGATTATTCCTGTCCAGAGAAATTTGACAGCTTTAATAATATTGACTGTGACTTTTCCTATTTGGGGTTGGTTTAGAAAGATCTTAAAACAAAATTGGTTAGACAAGCAACCTGATAGATACAAAAACATAAATCTTGAAATTCCGGAAAAGAAGAATTCAACAAAAAACTGGCTTAAATCAGGACTCTTCTTTGGGATTTTCATGTTTGTAAGTGTGGTAATTATTTATCCATTGATTAAAGGAAGCGAAATTACATCGAAAAGCATTTTGATTGGAATTCCTCTATGGTTGATTTGTGGTCTTGTTTGGGGATATACTAATAAAATATTGATGAATAAAAAAGGAAAAGAAAATAAAGATCATAACAATGTATAAAATAATTGCCGTAATAGAATTAAATTCAAGGGTTATAGCCCGCTTTAACTTTCGTGTAATTTGACAGGAAATCGCCCGCAATCGGCAACTTTTCATACCGCCAACCGTTGGTGGCAATAGTAAAATAAAGAACACTTACTAGACTAATAAACAAATAATTGGAATCCTCAACATCAAAAGGGACTAAATTAGAGAATCAAGTCTATGATTTAATAAAAGGTTTCATTGCTGTCCGGAGAAATTTTACCATAAATTAAGTTGCCCAACCAGCTCTCCCTCCGGAACATTAACAGAGAACGCAGGTTGATTGAATATATCACGGATATTGCCTCTTTTGAAGAGGATTTGCC
>Ga0334882_1000982_pt1 | contig 38053 bp, 35 predicted proteins | sample GraSluR1_MG_5_FD_207226 | JGI IMG/M metagenome (GOLD analysis project Ga0334882, IMG submission 207226) | Sludge microbial communities from methane-producing bioreactor in Wageningen University, Netherlands - Granular Sludge_15_04-R1 | ecosystem: Engineered > Bioreactor > Anaerobic >... | reverse complement strand
CATCGTGTCCCACTCACATGCCCACACCGTCACCGCACCGAGCACCGTCGAGGGTGCCCTCCGGCACCGCCGCGCCTCCCAGATCCTGATCGTCATCCTGGTCCCTCTGGCGATCTGGACGCTGGTCGGTCTGGTGCTGCTGTGGCCGACCAACCTCGCCGCCCACATCCAGAAGGACGTCGCCCAGTTCTCCGTCGCCGGCCTGACCATGCCCAAGGGCGAGGTGCAGGCGGTCAACGAGATCAGCTGCGCCGGGCTGGAGGGCTCGACGTCGGCGACGAGCCAGGTGTGTGCCGCGCTGACCGTCAAACTGCTCGACGGTGAGGACGCCGGCAAATCGGTCCAGGTCAACGCCACCGCGGCGATCTACCGATCCGGCATCCACCCGGGACAACGGGTGGTGATCTATCGGGTGCCGACCCTCGACGGTCAGGCGAACTACCAGTTCGCCGACTTCGCCCGGACCGCGCCGGTGATCTTCTTCGCCGTGCTGTTCCTGCTGGTGACGGTGGCGGTGGCCCGGCGGCGCGGCCTGCTGTCGGTGCTCGGGCTGGCGTGGGCGGCGTTCATCATGGTCGCTTTCATCTTCCCCGCCCTGATCGCCGGATCGAACGCCATCCTGGTCACCCTCGTCGGCGCGTCGGCGATCATGTTCGTCGCGCTCTACCTCACCCACGGGTTCAACACCCGGACCACCACCGCCCTGTTGGGCACTCTCTTCGGCCTCGGCCTCGCGGCATTGTTGTCGTACGTGGCGCTGAACTGGGCCCACCTCACCGGGGTGGCGACGGAGGAGGACTACACCCTCGGCTCCGCCGCCCCGGACATGAAGCTCACCGCGGTGGTGCTCTCCGGCATGATCATCGCCGCCCTCGGCGGCCTGAACGACGTGACCATCACCCAGGCCTCCGCGGTGTGGGAGCTGGCCGACGACCCGGACAAGTCGGCCGGACAGATCTTCCGCCAGGCAATGCGGATCGGGCGCGACCACGTCGCCTCGACGGTCTACACGATCGTCTTCGCGACCGTGGGCACCAGCATGTCGGTGCTACTCCTGCTGGCGATGTACGACCGGCCGCTCTACTCCACGATCATGACCGAACAGTTCGCCGTGGAGATCCTGCGGACCCTCGTCGGCGCGATCGGCCTGACCCTGGCGATGCCCCTGACCACCGGGATCGGTGCCCTGCTGGTGAGCCGGCGGGGCGGCACCGGCGACGAGATCGACGCCGGTCGGGCGACCGTGCCCACCACCAGCGACGAACTGGTCGATGTCGACGACTACCATCCGCGTCCCGAGGGCTCCCTGGCCGCTGACTGAGGAGACATTCAGCGTCGGGGGTTCCCCGGAGCGGAACGACTTCCTAGGCTGTGTTGTATGCGTCACAACCGACGCACCACACCAGGAGGAGCAAGCCCATGTCATTGCCCGCCCCCTACATCGCCTTCCACGGCCAGGCCCGGGAAGCCATGGAGTTCTACCGGTCCGTCTTCGGCGGCGACCTGACGCTCTCCACGTACGGAGAGTTCGGATTCGAAGGCGGCCCGGCCGACGGCATCATGCACAGCACCCTCAAGGGCGACAACTTCGAGTTGATGGCCTCCGACACCCCTCCGGGCGCGCCGCACCGGGAAGGCGGCCAGATCTCGCTCAGCCTCGCCGGCCCCAAGGGCGACGAGGAGAAGCTGCGCGGTTGGTTCGAACAGCTCGCCGCCGACGGCTCCGTCAACATGCCCCTGGAGAAGCAGGTCTGGGGAGACCTCTACGGCGACGTCACCGACCGCTACGGCATCACCTGGATGGTGGACATCGGTCAGGAGTGAGTAGCCGGGGTCGGTGATCCTCACGGACCTTCCGACAGTCCCGGCCATCCCCGTGGGGCGAGTTACACCACTGTAGTTATCCACAGGAGTTATCCCCATTGTGGAGAATCACACGTGTGTAAGACGTGGTCCATTGCCCGGGTGGCCCCCGGTCACCGATGCCCGGTCCCGCTGAAGCTGGCAGTACTGCCATGCAACCTGTCAATTTAGGAAATGAAGCGCTTTTGCCACGGAGTTGGCAGATCGGGCTCATACTCGAGACGTGGAGCCTGGGGGCGAGGCCAAGGCGGTGATCTGGGAACGGACGGCGGGTTGACGGTCGAAGTCCTCCAGGGTCTTGCGGGCGGGCAGCCCCGTTGCCCGGATCCGGAGTTCGGCCCCGGAGGCGTCGCGGGCGTGGTCGGCCAGCCTGGCCGCGGCCTGGGTGATGCGGGGTGCTTTCAGTGCGGCGGCCAGGTGCTGGAGCTGCTTGAGTGTCTCCTCGGCCGGGCTGGTGGGCGGGGTCATCGCAGGCCTGCCTGGTCGAGTCCGAACGCTCGGTCGTAGTCGGCCAGGTCCCTGGCCAGGCACTCCTCGGCGGTGACGCGGGGTCGGGGGTGTTGGTAGTCGTGGCGCAGGCGTGCGGCGGTGGCGAGGTGGGCGGGGTCGGTGATCGTCAGGCCGCGGGCCCAGCGGTGGTCGTGGTCGGCGACCAGGCGCCCGCTCGCGGTGACGCGGACCTGGTCCAGGTCCGCGGCGCGGTCGGCCTCGACCAGATCGACCGGACGAGCCTTGGGGGTCCGCACGATCCGGTGGTTGGCGCCGGTGAGCCAGTCGGCGAACTGGCCGTTGAAATCGGCCGGGGAGGCAAAGACGCGCCCGGGCATGAACGAGGTCTCGAAGAACCCGTTGCGGCGCTCCACCACCCCCTTCGATTCGGGATCGCGGGGCTTGAGCAGCACGACCTTGGTCGCCAAAGTACCGGCGAACTCCGCAACCCCATGGGCGCGGCGCCGCCCGCGGCCGATCCCGGCCTCGTTGTCCCAGATCAGCCGGCGCGGGACCCGGCCCAACTGCTGCAACAACTCCCAGGTCCCCAGCAACAGGTCCTCGGTCGTGCGCGTGGGGATCATCCGCCCACACATGAACCGTGAGTGCGCCGCGGTGATCACCAACACCGGCAACAGCGTCGACGTCGCGTCCTCCAACGGAATCCTGGCCGGGCGGGAACCACAGATCACACTGCGCCGCGTCGCCCGGCGCCCACGACAGGCGGTCGGCAGGATCGGGCCGGCGCGCCTCGCCCCGCACCCGGTTCACGTTACGCGGAACCACCGGATCGAACCGGTCCAGCCGACCCGTTCCGCGACCACCGTCGCCGGCATGTCCGGGGTCTGGTCCAACAGCGCCCGGACCCTGGCCTCGAACGGGGTGAACGACGTCGGCCTCGCCGCCCGCTCATACCGAGGCGGACCATCGGAAGCCACCGCCTTCACCACCGTCGTGCGCGAGACCCCCAGCCTCGCCGCGATCCTTGCCTTCGGCACACCCTCAGCAGCGAGCTGCCTGATCAACGCCCAATCCTCCACAGTGATCACACCCCGATCGTCGAGAGAGTGTTCACTTTTCGAGCGCCGTTACCGACCAGTCTTCAACCGCCGCCGACACAGGAGCCACCCTTCTTGTCAGAGGGAGCCTCTAACCTTCACAGGGAGTTCCTGTCTCGCCTCTTCGAGTTCAGTCCTCGGCAGATCGCGTTGACCACGTCGGTCTCCTGTCGACAGTTCTCTTCCGGCGCCTCGACGAACTCGCACCGGGCCAACACGGTCCGGCGAACAGCTAGTTTCGCCATCACGGCGAGCCCGCAACCAAGGGGGAGAGCGTGTCGAAGAGGAAGTGGGAACCGGAGCCGGTCGGCACCTACGAGTGGCCGGCTGAGCTGGCGGCCCAGTTCTCCAGCGAGAACGGCATCCACTTCTCGCAAGTGCCACCGGGCTACGCGGGTCGTATCTGGGTGTGGGAATGTGCGGCGGGTCATCGCTGGGAGAAGCCGGCCTCACTCCGGTTCTACGCCAACACGCGGTGGCAGCGGTGGTTCGGCACGTACGCCTGCCCGTACTGCGTCGTCGCCGAACACGGGCCGCTGCGCTCCTGCGGACATCCCGACCCAGAGATGGACATCGGCTTCGCCCTAGGGAGAGTCCGCAAGGAGGGCCGTGAGGACTGGGGTGGCGTGTGTCCCGCCTGCAACTCGAAGCGTGACCTCCACTGGGCATGCGGCCTGCAGGCACGCAAGACCCAGGACGACAACTCGGTAGACCCCACCCATCGGTGCCCGGCCTGCGAGGAGAGCGATGCGCTGCTCGAACTCCACCCCGACCGCAGCACGATCATCACAGCACTCCACCTCACCCCTCACGGCGAGGCACGCCCCTACTGGTGCGGCATTGAAGATCACCCGCCCGTGGACCTGACCTACTACGGGGTCGCGCGCGGGTACAACTGCCACCCATGCTGGAAACGACGCCAGTCCGCAGGCTTCGACACTCCCGTCGGAGAGGTGCTGAAGGTCGACCGCTACCTGCCAACCTCGAAGCTGGAGCAGCAGGTGCGTCACCACCTGTCGCTGAGCCATCCGGTAGCCGATCCGTTGGTCGCCAACGCCATCTCGACCGACGGATTCCTGTTCAACCGGGGAGAAGTGACTCCGGACATCCTGATCGCCGACGGCCGGGTAACTATCGAGGTCGACTCCCCCGGCAGGAACGGAGAGGGCCACCGCGGAACCCGAGAGGATGCCGACAGGTTGAAGGACGCGGCGCTGGTGGGTGCCGGCTGGTCGGTCGTACGGCTGCGACTGGGCGGGTTGGAGAGCTTGGACTCGGCCACCGTGAACGTGTGCGCCCAGAGCGCGACCAAGGACGCCCTGACGCGGCTGGACGACGCCGTAACAAGACTGCGGAACCACGTCGCCACGGGAGGAAGGTGATGGCTGTGGATGCCGTCGAGCTCATGCTGGCCGACCTACGCGAGCAGCACGCAGAGGACACTGTCCCTGATGCCTTCACGCGGCTGTATGCACAGGAAGACCGCTTCACCGGCGTCTTCGCGAACCTCCACTTCCGCTTCCATGGGCACTTCGTGGCGATCAACGACCGCATCCGCAGCACCCGTCACTACTGGGCGGACAACAGCCGGGATCTCATTGCTGTCATCGACGAACTCAACCAGACACTGGGCATCCTGAGGAGCGCTGGAATCGAAGTCAAGCTCTCGGACGAGTACCAGCAGGCACTCGCCGGGTGCGACTCCTGGCTCAGCTCGAGCGGCGGCAGCACGATCCCTGAGGACTTTCCTCTCCTACCTGTCGACAAGTACCGCCCTGTCTTCTCCCGGCTGGACACGACGATCCACCTCAACGGCGAGAACACAGCGGTCAAGTTGAAGCAGGTCGGTGAAGGGTCGTACGCCCGAGTCTACTCCTACATCGATCCGAAGTACGGGATCAGGTTCGCGGTCAAACGAGCCAAGAAGGGACTGTCGGAGCGTGACCTCGCACGGTTCAAGAAGGAGTTCGCGATCCTCAAGGAGCTGAGCTTCCCCTACATCGTCGAGGTCTACCAATACAACGAGATACGCAACGAGTACCAGATGGAGTACTGTGACGAGACGCTTCGCGACTACATCAGGCAACGCAACAACCGACTGTCCTTCGGTACACGCCAACGGATCGCCCTGCAGTTCCTGTACGGCCTCAACTACATCCACCATCGTGGCTACCTGCACCGCGACATCAGCCTCCAGAACGTGCTGCTCAAGGTCTACGGCGACAGCGGAGCTGTCCTGGTGAAACTCTCCGATTTCGGCCTCGCGAAAGACCAGGACACCAGCTTCACCCGCACACGCACGGAGATGCGCGGCACGATCATTGACCCGCTCCTGGAGGACTTCAAGGCCTACGAGGTCCGCAACGAGATCTACGCCATCGGCAAGGTCCTCACCTACATCTTCACCGGCCGAGAGCAAGGCAGCCCCGAACAACCCGATGTGAAACGGACCGTGCGAGCCTGCACGGCACCAGAGATCAACCAGCGCTACCCGGACGTGTTGTCGATCATCCGCGACGTCGAAGCTCTCAACGCCACGCCGACCGACACTCCCTCCTGAGGTGACTGGGCGACGGCCGCCTCCTCCAGTTGTCCACCGGCACACAGGACTACTTGGCGCCTCAGCCGACCCCCATCGAATACGAGACCATCATGACCTCACCGGCCACTCAGACCGCCTGACCCACCCTGTCACCGAATCATGCAGCAGTCCCGTGCGTTGGACAGATTTGATGGCACCAGGCACCACCCCTCACAGATCCGGAAGTTATTGAAGGATCCACGACCTATGGAATTGACAAGTGCGATGTCACGACTTGCAGCCATCTGTGACTCTGCATCTGTCAATCACCTAGTCAGAGCTCTGTGGATGTGACAACTTCAGCGGCACCGGGCACAAGTCGGGCAGCAGCCCATGAGACCGATTCGGCCGTCACGCAGCCCGAGGCGCTCAGGACGGAAGCCATTCGGGTCGAGAGCTGCCCAGCCGGGGCGTGGTGCGGGCCCAACGGGGCGGCGTCTCCGACATCCGGATGACCGGCCCGAGGCTCTTCAGGTCCCCGTACACGGTGTCGGTGTCAGTGACCGCGTACTGCTCGAACTCCTGGCGGCTGAGCTCGCCCGGCGCGTCGTCGAAGTCACTGAGAAGTCCCTGGCGCTGCATCAGCATGGCCGATTGGCTGAGTGACACCTGGACTCGATAGGAGCCGCCCTCCCGCGCACGGCGGGCGAGGGCGAGCATCGCTCCGTATCCGCCGAGGAATCCGGTGAGGAAGTCGCAGAGGTAGACGGGCGTGAGGGTCGGCCGACCGCTGTTGGTCGCGTCGCCCTGGATCACACACATCCCGGTCACCGCCTGGGCCACCTGGTCCCAGCCGGCACGATCGGCGAAGGGGCCGCCCGAGCCATAGCAGTTGACGCTGACGTGGACGAGGCCGGGCCGCTGCTGCGCCAACTCCGCCGGGCCGAATCCGTGCGCCTCGAGTCGACCAGGGCGATATCCCTCGATGAAGACATCCGCGCCCTGGACGAGGGAGCGCAGCCGGGTTGCCTGGGCGGGTCGGGTGTAGTCCAGGTAGGTGCTGCGCTTGCCGTGGCTGGTGTCGCGGACGAAAGGCGGAACCTGCGGTAGATGGGGTGCTGTGACCATGAGAACGTCGGCACCGTGCTCGGCCAGGGTCAGTCCCGCCGTCGGCCCGGCCAGGATCCGGGTGAGGTCGAGCACCCGGATTCCGGACAGCGGATCAGGGCCCGGGGGCAGCGGTTCCGGATCGCTGTCGCCGATCCTGGCGATCTCCACCACGGGATGACCCGCAAGGTAGGCACCGTGCGGGTGCTCCAGCCACTCCCGTGCCGTACGTACGATGCCGCCGCAGGCCCGAGCCTCGGCGATGGCGTCCTCCAGATCGGAGGCGTTCCAGGTGCGGACGGCTGTCTCCACCGCCTCCGGCGTCGGCCGGCACCCCAGCACGTCGAGCACCCGACGCTCCAGATGAGGAAGGTTGAAGTGCGGCACGAACCACCGATCGTCGGCAGTGCGCCAAGGCTGGGTCAGCGAGACCATCCGCGTGACCGAGGGGGACAGGGGTGCCGGGCGGTAGGTCCCTCCCCCCTCACGGATCTGCGTCATGTCCTCCCCACCGAGGGCGGTGGCCGCCGCGGCGCGGCGGTCCACCCCGATCAGCTGTCGGCGGCCGGTGCGGAGTTCCCACAGGTCATTGGCGGCGACGGCACGGGCTGCCAGTGCGGCGGCGATGGTCCCGCCGATCCGGAACGGGGACCGGAAGAGCGGATCCGACCCCGTGAAGGTCACCTCGGAGGGTGCGATCGGCGTGCCCCCTCGGATCGACATCAACTCGTCGAAGGCCGGCAATCCTGCGGTTGGCATCTGGTGTCCTCTGCTCACTGACAGCGGGGACTCCGGGCCGGGCGGCGCGGTGAGGCCCCTGGGTGACGGACGGGCCTGCCACGACCTGCTCGCCTGCGCGCTTCGGGCAGCCCGACCATCGCCGACGCTAGTGGGCCTCGATCTCCACCGGAATTGCCTGTTGAGAAACACCTATGTCACGGATGCATGGATTCGGGTCGATCAGATGTCGCCCGACCAGGTCCAGGGCGGAGCCGACCCGGCGGCCGACCAGGTCCAGAGCGGAGCCGATCAGGCCGGTGGTGACGCGGGCCCGGAATGCGCCAGCGCCACTTCCGCGAAGCGTCGCAGCAGCGGGGTCGCACGTCGAGGGAGCCACGCCAGGGACAGCGGCACCGGAGGCGCCCCCGGCGCGGGAAGGAAGACGACCCCGGCATGTGCGTACGTCCGGGTGGCGGAGCGAGGGGTGGCCCCGACACCCCGGTCGGCCGCGATGAGAGCGATCCATTCGTCGTAGTTGCCGCACTCGATCACCCGTTCGGGCCGTTGGTCCGCCGGCCAGAGCTCGGGGCGGGTGTTGCCGCTGGCGGTGTTGATGACGACCGGGTGCTCTCCGAGGTCACGCCAGTCGATCTCGCCCAGGGCTGCGAGGGGGGACCGGCTGCTGACGGCGGCGTAGCGCGGCTCCTCGAACAGTGTCAGGACCACGACTTCGGCATCGGCCAGCGCGTGCCGCACCAGCGCGACATCTACCTCTCCTCGGGCGAGTGCGTCCGCGAGGTCGTCGCGCCGCACCAGGTGCGCCGTGGCCCCGGTCTCGGCCTCGAAGGCGGCGATGGTGTCGGCCGCCCACGGGTCCGGAAGCACCCAGGAGAATCCGATGCACAGTTCACGCTCGCCACGCGCCTCGGCGATGGCGAGATCGACATCGCGGAGGATCGCCGCCACCCGGGTCAGGAACTCCTGACCGGCGGCGGTGAGGGTGACCGTCCGGGACGTACGCTCCAGAAGACGGACTCCGAGGGATGCCTCGAGCTGCTGGACGGTGCGCGACAGCGCCGGCTGGGTGATCAGCAATCGCTTGCTGGCTGCGGTGAAGGACCGATCCTTGGCCACGGCCGCGAAGGCACGCAGGTGTCTGAGCTCGACATCCATACCGCAGGAGCATAGGTCACGCGCACCTGGCAATTCTCCGGGGACGGCGGTGTGCGTATCGTCGGTTCCGGAGACGGCTCCCGACCGGCCGTCCTGACCGGCCGCCCCCGACCAGAATCAGGAATTCCCGATGACTTCATTCCCCGCATGGATGGTGCGCAAGACCGACGGCGTCACCACGGTCGGTCTCGAAGACCTCGACACCAGCCTGCTCGATCCGCTCGACACCACCGTGCGCGTCTGGTTCTCCAGCATCAACTACAAGGACGCGCTGGCGCTGCACGGCCGTCCGGGCGTGGTCCGGCGTTTCCCCCTCATCCCCGGCATCGACCTGACCGGCGAGATCATCGAGTCGCGCCACGACCGCTGGACACCGGGGGACGTCGTCACCCTCGATGGGGCCGGGCTCGGTGAGGAACTGCACGGCGGGCTCGCCGGGATCGCGCGGGTCAACGGCGACGACCTCGTCGCCGTGCCGACGGAGTTCTCCCCGGTGCAGGCGGCGGCGATCGGGACGGCGGGGTTCACCGCGGCCCTCTCGTTGCTGGCCCTCGAACGCCACGGGCTGACCCCGAAGGACGGCCCCGTACTGGTCACCGGCGCCGGAGGTGGCGTCGGGAGCGTGGCAGTGGCTCTGCTGAGCCACTCGGGGTACGACGTCGTGGCCGGCACCGGCAGACCGGAGGCACTGCACGACCAGCTGACAGCCCTCGGCGCCGGCCGGATCATCCACCGCAGCGAACTCACCGGGCAGCGACGCCCGCTCGGCTCGCAGCAATGGGCCGGAGTCATCGACTCGGCCGGAGGATCCACCCTCGCCGGCGCGCTCGCCGGTCTCCAGCAGGGTGGGGTCGCAGCAGTGTGCGGCCTGGCGGAGAGTGCGGAGCTCACCACCACGGTCCTGCCGTTCATCCTTCGGGGCGCCGCCATGCTCGGTATCGACTCCGTACGGACCGCACCGGAGCTACGCCGCACCGCATGGCAGCGCCTGGCCCGGGATCTCGACCCGCACCATCTCGATGCCGTCACCCGCACTGTCCCTCTCGAGCAGGCGCAGTCCGCCGCGGCGGAGTTGCTCGCCGGCCAGGGGCGAGGGCGAATCGTGGTGGACGTCCAGGCATAGCCGCCGTGGCGGGGAATCCCGCCACATATCCGGGCCTGTTGCAGTGGTTGGGCGGATTGGGGGATCCCGAGGTCGATGCCGCGCTCGCCCGACGGGCGACCGCCTCTCCTCCCCAGGCGCCCCCAGCCCCCGGCTCCGGGACGGTTCCGGGCCAGACATCGTTCACGGAGGGCCCGGGCGCCGGCCCGACGGGCATGCCGTACGTCCCGTACGTGCCGGCCCAGGTCCCCTCGCACTCGCCGACGTACGCGTCGTACCCACTCGCGTACGCCCTCGCGCTGGCCGAAACGCCCGAACAGGAAGCCGCCCGGAGGAAGAAGCGTCGGCGGATCCTGATCGGCATCGGTTCCGGGCTGGTCGCCGTGATCGCCATGGTCGCGGTCTACAGATGGCAGACGGCGCCCAGCCCCTACCTGTATGGCGGGGGCGCCTCTCGCGTGGTGCTCGGTCCGGACGAGGCGAAGACCTACGTCTCCTTCAGCGACGGCGACACCGTCAGGGTGTATGACAACAGGACAACCGGCAAATCGACGATCGGCGTGGGCCGGGGACCCGAGCCACCGGCGATCGGACCCGACGGCACCGTCTACGTCTCCAACCGCCTGTCCGGGACGGTCTCCGTGATCCGCGGGGATCACGTCACCGCCACCATCCCCGTCGGCACACAGCCTGGGACGCCGGCAATCCGTACGGATGGAACGGTCTACGTCCCCAACGCCGGTGACGGGACGGTCTCCGTGATCAACGGCGATCGGGTCACCGCAACCATCTCCGTGGGCAAGGGTCCCACGATGCCCGCGATCGGGTCCGGGAGCTCGGTCTACGTCCCCAACAACGGCGACGGGACGGTGTCGGTGATCAACGGCGGCCGGGTCAGCGCCACCCTTGCTGTCGGCCCGAATCCCACTGTTCCCGTCGTCGACCGTGATGGCGCGATCTACGTCGCGAACAGCGGCGGCGCCACAGTGACGGTGATCGAGGGCATCAGGGTCGTGTCGACCATGCCGGTGGGCAAGAGCCCCCTGACCCCGACGATCGACTCGCGGGGACGGCTCTACGTCCCCAACAACGGCGACGCCACGGTGTCGGTGATCACCGGCAGGACGGTGACCGCGACGATCTCGGTCGGTCAGAGTCCCCTTACCCCGAGCCTCGGCACCGAAGGACGCCTTTACGTGCCCAACAGCGGTGAGCAGACCCTGTCGGTGATCAAGGATGAGCAGTTGATCGGCACCACGCATGTCTGCCAAGGTCCCCGCACGCCGACCGTCGAATCCTGGGGTTGGGTCTGGGTCCCCTGCCCGGAGGACGGAACGGTCTGGGCGTACCCCGAGTGACCTGTCCGGAGCGCCCGCCGACGACGCCTGCCGTCGACGGGCGGGCAGTGATCAACTCCACTCCCACGATGCCTCAGAAGGTCATCCGGAGCCCTTGACCTCGTAGCACGCCCCTGGGAAGATCGACCCGCACCGATTAATCCGATGACTAAATTTACTCTTCGAAGCAACCTTGTGACGAAGAAGCGGATGCCGCGACCGGCGAGGTCGCGGCTCGGTGACAGTCGTTTCGTCTCAATGAGGAGAGAAAGCGTGAAGAAGATCACGATCACCGCGGTCGGAGGCCTTACGGTCGTGGCGCTCGCGCTCACCGGATGCTCCGGTTCGAGCGGCAGCGGCGGGGCCGGAAGCTCGGGACGTGGCCCGATCACCTACGTCCAGGGCAAGGACAACAGCAGCATCGTCCCGACCCTGATCAACAACTGGAACGACAAGCACCCGAACGAGAAGGTCACGCTGAAGGAGCAGTCGGACAACGCCGACCAGCAGCACGACGACCTGGTCCAGCACTTCCAGGCGAAGAGCACCGACTATGACGTGGTGACCACCGACGTCATCTGGACCGCGGAGTTCGCCGCCAAGGGCTGGCTGACCCCGTTCGAGGGCGATCTGCAGCTCGACACCAGCAAGCTGTTGCCGGCCACGGTCAAGACAGCGACCTATCAGGGCAAGCTCTACGCCGGCCCCTACGTCTCCGACGGCGGCATCCTCTTCTACCGCAAGGACCTCCTGTCGACCCCGCCGACGACGTGGGACGAGCTCATGGGCGATTGCAAGGCCGCCCAGGCCGCGGGCATCAAGTGCTACGCCGGTCAGTTCAAGCAGTACGAGGGCCTCACGGTCAATGTCGCCGAGAGCATCAACTCGGCAGGCGCCGAGATCGTGAAGTCCGACGGCAAGACACCCGGTCTGGACGACCCGAAGGCACTCACGGGCCTGAAGCAGTTGGTCGACGGCTTCAAGAGCGGCAACATTCCCCAGGAGAACCTGACCTTCCAGGAGGAAGGGGGCCGCCAGGCGTTCGAGGCCGGACAGTACCTGTTCATGCGCAACTGGCCGTATGTCTACAACCTCGCGAAGACCGACAGCACCTCGACGGTAAAGGACACGGTCGGCATGGCCCCGCTGGTGACCAACTCCAGCCTGGGTGGGCACAACCTCGCCATCTCCCAGTACTCGAAGAACAAGGCGACGGCGATCGACTTCATCAAGTACATGGAGAGCGAGGAGGTCCAGAAGGAGGTCGTGCTGAAGGCGTCGTTGTCGCCGGTGGTCGAGAGCCTCTACGACGATCCTCAGCTGGTCCAGGCCGCGCCGTACCTGCCGGTGCTGAAGCAGTCGATCCTGAAGGCGACACCGCGCCCCGTGACCCCGTTCTACCCGGCCGTCACGCAGGCGATCCAGGAGAACTCCTTCCAGGCGCTGAGCGGGACGGTCACGCTTGACCAGGCGCTGAAGAACATCCAGGCGGCGATCACGGCGGCTACGTCCGGCCACTGATCCTGCGTTCCCCGCAGGTGCTCCTCGCGGGTGCGGTTCGGCTCTCCGTGCCGCACCCGCGATGCCCGAAGCCGCGCGCCCCGCATCTGCTGTGCCCGAAGCGGCTGACAAACCGATGCAGACCCACATCCGAAGAGAGCAGCCATGAGCAGCGTCGCCCAGGTGAAGGCCCCGCCCCGTCCCCCGAAATCAGCACGCCGAGCAACCCAGAAGGACAAGGAGCGCCGGTCCGCGATCTGGCTGATCCTCCCGACGATCACCCTCCTGCTGATCGTCATCGGCTACCCGATCGTGACGGCGGTCGTGGAGTCGTTCCAGAAGGACCCGGGACTGGATCCCGCGACCGGCATGTTCAGCGAGGGCGGGTTTGCCGGTTTCTCGAACTACCTGCACTTCCTTCTGCAGCAGTGCGGCACCACGACATGCCCCCCGGGCACCAATGGGGCGGCGTTCTGGGTGGCGATCGGCAACACCTTCCTGTTTGCGATCGTCACGGTCGTGCTCGAGACCGTACTGGGGGTGTGGATGGCGATCATCATGAACCGCACCTTCAAGGGGCGGGCGCTCGTGCGCGCGTCCGTGTTGGTGCCATGGGCGATCCCCACCGCCGTCACCGCGAAGCTGATGCTGTTCATGTTCTCGACCTACGGAATCGTCAACACCGTGCTGCACCAGCAGATCCTCTGGCTGAGCGATTCGTCGGCGGCGCGCGTCGCCATCATCGTCTCGGACGTGTGGAAGACGACGCCGTTCATGGCGCTGCTGATCCTCGCCGGCCTGCAGATCATCCCGGAAGAGGTCTACGAGGCGGCCCGCATGGACGGCGCGTCGACCGTGCAGCAGTTCTTCCAGATCACTGTGCCGCTGATCAAGCCTGCGTTGATGGTTGCGATCCTCTTCCGCACTCTCGACGCGCTGCGCATGTACGACCTGCCCGCGATCCTCACCGGGGGTGGGCCGGGCATCTCGACGACCACGCTGTCGATGCTCGTCGTCGGGCAGATCCGGCAGGGCTTCAACGCCGCCGCTGCGCTCTCGACCCTGACGTTCCTGATCATCTTCCTGGTCGCGTTCATCTTCGTCCGCTTCCTCGGGGCGAACGTCGTCGCGAACCAGGCCGGCACGAAGAAGGGCGACGCCCGATGAGCACCGCGACCACGTCCCACGTCACCGATCCGGCGGGCAAGGCCATCCCTGCCGAACTCCGCGAGGTCCACTTCACGAGGAACACCGGCGCAAGGCTCCGCACCGGCATCCAGGCGATCGTGATCGTGATCTGGTGCCTGCTGCCGTTCTACTGGATGATCGTCACTTCGTTCCGTCCGGTCGACCACACCTTCGACACGAACCTCCTGCCGCTCCCGCTCACCTGGGACAACTACGCGACGGCGTTCTCCACTCAACTGGGTAACCACTTGCTGAAGGCCATCGGCAACAGCCTCATCGTCTGCCTGTCGACGGTCATCGTCTCGTTGATCTTCGGGGTGACCGCGGCCTACTCACTCGCCCGCTTGGAGTTCCGAGGCAAGTCCCTGCTGGCCGGGATCATCCTCGGCGCGTCGATGTTCCCCGGCGTTGCCCTGCTCTCGCCACTGTTCCAGTTGTTCACCAACATCCACTGGAACGGGACCTACCAGGCGCTGATCATCCCCAGCATCTCGTTCGCCCTGCCTCTGACCGTGTACACACTCACCTCGTTCCTGCGCGAGATGCCCTGGGACCTGGAAGAGGCGGCGCGCATCGACGGTTGCTCCCGGTTCAGCGCGTTCTGGAGGGTCATCCTTCCGCTGGCGACGCCGGCTGTGTTCACGACGGCGATCCTCGCGTTCATCGCGGCGTGGAACGAGTACCTCATCGCGAGCGTGCTGTCCACGGACGCCACCCAGACCGTGACGGTCGCGATCGCCGGGTTCACCGGCGCGCAACCCCATCAGGAGCCGTACACGGCGGTCATGGCCGCGGGCACCATCGTGACCCTGCCACTGGTGGTCCTGGTCCTGGTCCTGCAGCGCAAGATCGTCGCCGGCCTCACCGCCGGCAGCGTGAAGGGCTGACATGACGCAGCGCTCAAGGGAAAAGTCACCGCAGTCGGCCGCCGACCGCGGCGACTTCCACCTCGGAATCCTGATCGCGATCGGTGTCGGGCTGCTGGTGGTCACGCTGGTCTGCGAACTCACCGGGCAGCCGGCGGTGCTCTGGGCGCTGATGACCGGAGCCGTCACCCTGATTGTCGGACGCATGCTCTGGACGCGCCGATCCAGGAGTATGACAGACAGCGCCGACCATGGGGAAGAGGTCCGATGAACCAGGATCCGCGCGTGCTGTACCCACTCCTGTGCGGCCTGTTCACTGTGCAGGAAGCCCTTCTCGGGCAGCGATCGCGGAGGTCCGGTCAGCGGGCGCTGTCGCGCAGGTAGGACAGTACCGCCGCGACCCGGCGACTCACGGACGGCTCCTCGGACAGTGCGAGCTTGGTGAAGATCGCACTGACGTGCTTCTCGATGGTCGACTCGGACAGGTGCAGCGTCTGGGCGATCGCGGCATTCGTCCTGCCCTCGGCCATCTCGCGCAGCACCTCCCGCTCACGCGGCGCGAGCGCAGACAGCGGCGAGGTCGCGCGCGCCACCTGATGCTCGACAAGGCGCTCCACCACCCCGGGGTCGACCACGGAGCGGCCGGCCGCCACCTCGCGCAGCGCGTGCAGCACGTCGTCGAGGTCCCCAACGCTCGACTTGAGCAGGTAGCCGAGCCCGTCCGTGCCATCGGCGAAGAGCCGGACCGCGTAGTCTGCGTCGGAGTACTGGGACAGCACGACCACGCCGATCCGTGGGTGAGCGGCACGGATCGAGTGGGCGGCCTCGATCCCCTCGACGGTGTGAGTGGGCGGCATCCGGATGTCGGTGATCACGACGTCGGGGAGCAGCCTCGCGACGGCGTCTTGAAGAGCGGAGGCCGTGTCCACCCCCGCGAGGACCTCGACCTGTCCGGAGTCCTCGAGCAGGCGCCGGGTCCCCTCCCGTACGAGGTAGCTGTCGTCGGCGATCACGATCCGCAGCAGGCCCCCCACGCGGTCAGCCATCCGTCGCCCCCGCCCCACCGGTGGGCAGCGACATCCGGATGCGGGCACCATCGAGCCCCGAGACCTCGACGGTCCCGCCGAGTGTTTCGACCCGGTCGCGCAGCCCCGCCAGACCCGTCCCGCGAGACTCGGCGACCGCCGGGTCGAACCCGTCTCCGTCATCGGCGACCTCGATGCGCAGCTCGTGCATGTCCTGGGCGATGTGCACGGTTGCGGAGCGGGCATGCGCGTGCTTGACCGCATTGGTGAGGCATTCCGAGATCGCGAAGTACGCTGCCCCCTCGACCTCAGCCGGTGCCCGTCCCCCGCGCGCACCGTCATCGCCGACCACGCGGACGGGGATCGGCACACGGGTGGCCCGCTCCTCGACTGCGGCGACCAGCCCGCGATCGGTGAGCAGGGTGGGATGGATGCCGCGTACCAGTTCTTGCAGATCCTCGAGGGCGCCGCGGGCATCGGTCCGTGCCTCATCGAGGGTGGTTCGCGCCAGCACCGGATCCCGGCGCAGCTGGTTGGCCGCGAGGCCCAGACGGGTCAGCAGCACCACCAGATCCTGCTGCACGCCGTCATGGAGGTCACGTTCGAGCCGTCGGCGTCCGCTCTCCTCCGCGCGCAGGATGCGTACGCGCGACGCCGCCAGATCGTCGACCTTTGCCGCCAGGTCGGCGGAGAGGGCCGCGTTCGCTGCGGTCAGGGCGGCCTGCCGCGCGAGGCTCTCGAGCAGAGCCCGGTCGCGGTCGCCGTAGCGGCCGATCTCCCGCGGCCCGCACGCGATCTCGCCGATCCCGACCGATCCCGACACTAACGGGACCGTCACCGCAGGCGCCGCGCCGGGGCGTCCCGTGAAGGCCGTGGCGTCGCCGATCCGCACCTGCACCCACTCGGCCCGCGCCCCCTGCCGCACCGCGTCGGCGACCGTCGCGGCGATCTCCTCCGGGGAGGATCCGTCCGTCAGGCGTCTGCCGACGTCGACCATCAACGCCGGTCCGTCCAGGCGCCTGCCGAACACAGCCCGGTCCAGCAGCGCGACGAGCCGGCGCTGCCCGGTCGCGGTGCCCGCGACCACCACGACGGTGGTCGCAACCGCAACGGCCAGCGGCATCCGCTCTGCGGCGAGCACACCCGCCACCCCCGATAGCGCTACGTAACCGAGCGCGATCACGACCCACAGCCCTGCGTAGAGCAACGACCGGCGCAGCACCACGCCGACATCGAGCAGGTCGTACCAGAGCATGCCGATGAGGATGCCGCCGGGCAGGACGAACGCGACAGGCAGGTATAGGAGGGTCTGTAGCCACAGCGGCAGCGGCGGCCCGAAGCTGGTCAGCCCGCCGAGGCCGATGTCGAGGACCGCCATCGTGGCCGCTGCCGCGAGCGGCCATTGGATGCGGCGGCGATCGGCAGGACCGGATGCGCGCCAGCGCACGAGCAGCAGTACGGCGCCGCACAGGATCACGGCCGGGGTCACGACGCGCACCGCCCAGGCCGACACCGTCCCCAGCCCCGACAGGGCCGGCACGTACGAGGGGTTCGGAGCGGTGACACCATCGCCCCAGACGAAATCGGTCGTCGCAATGACGGGCGTGCCATACAGGATGCCGAGCAGTACGAACGGCAAGAGGACCGCGACGCATCGTACGATCCACCGGTCCAGCGGTGCGCGGTAGTGCCCGTCCGGGAAGACGACGATGAACGCGAGCGCCGCAGAGGCGCTCGCCCACGACAGCGCGTCGATGGCGAGGACCCCGAGCCACCCCCAGGCGGGCGCTGCCCCCTGCGCGACGACTGCCGAGTACACCGTGCCCCAGCCGAACGCGATGCACAGGAGCGCGCCCCACAGAAGCATGCGACGGGCAGCGCGGTGCCCAGGGCGCCGGAGAGTCGCGTACCCACCGATGAGCAGATAGCTGAGGGTGTTGGAGACGGGCAGGAATGAGGCTCCGAGGCGCCCGGCGAAGATGCCGCAGACCGGCATCGCCACGATGCACAGCGCGCCGGCTGAGAAGACGGCGATGTCGATCGGACGGATGCTCACGAGGTCATTATGGAGCCGGCGTAGCGGGGTGCACAGGAGGTCAGCCGCCATCACGACGGCGGAGATCCGCCCCTCCGCCCAGAGTGGATCGTGCGCCACACCGGGTGATGCAGACGGCACCGGCACCCGTAGCTTCGGGCATATCCGTCGAACCGACGCGGCATCCGACCGTAGGAGAGACCATGTCCACCACGCCGTCGCCCAGCATCCTCCGCCCCGCTCTGCGCACTATCGGCGCGGTCTGCCTGGTGCTGGGTCCACTCACGTTCACGGTCGCGGACCTGACGAGCCCGGACGCGTCCGGGACGCCAGGGCAGCTGCTGCGATCGCTCGCCGGGAGCGGCGGCGCGGCAGACGCCGCGATCGTTGCTTCGCTGGCATCCGCGATCTTCTTCATCGCTGGCATGTTTCTGCTCCTCGCGCGGCCGCTGCAGCGCGGGCAGTCCCTGCTCGCGGCCGGCGTCGGGCTCGCCCTATACGCGCTCCTCGCGAACACGGTGCTGCTGGGGGTGAACATCGCCTTCGTTGCGATGGCCGATCCGTCGCTCGATGGCGATCAGATGACGAAGCTCATGGGGATCATCATGTCGAACCCGATCGCGCCGGTCGTCCTCGGCGGACACCTGGTGCTCGTCGCGGCGTTCCTGCTCTACGGGCTCGGATTGTCGCGCGCCGGCATCGGCCCGGTATGGGGTGCCGTCTGCATTGCCTTGTGCGGAGTGGTGGATGCCATCGGCGGCATGGTCAGTGACGCAGCCGACACCTGGGCCGGCCTCGCATCGGACACGATCATGATCACCGGCTTCGCCACGATGGCGTGGTTCCTCCAGCGCGAGCACCGCAGCACTCCCGCGCCCGACAACCTCGAGGTCCCGGTCACCGACCGGTCCGCACCTTCTCGGTAACGACGAGGACGAGGGACCGTACATCTCGGACGCCCCGATGTGGCGAACCCCCAGACGTGGCACGGTGTGCTCATCGCCTGCTGAACGAGCCAGATCAGGCGGATTCGGCGAGCCGGAGATCCAATGCGTGTGCATGAGCAAGGTCCAGGGCAGTAACGACCGCACCCGTGGTGACGATGTCGACGCCGAGCTGGGAGATATGAAGCTCCGGGGCGGGAAGGTCGAGTTCGGCCGGGAAGGCTCCGCGCGCTGTCTCGACCACGGCGCCGATGCCGGCGGAGATGGCGCCGCAGACGATCACGCGACTCGGGTCGTACATGCTGCCGAGAACGCTCACGATACGGGCCAGCATGAGCCCGACCCGGTCAGCAATCAGTTGCGCGTCGGGATCACCCTGGGCAGCGAGTTCGAGCACACGACGTCCGTCGACATCATCGGGGTCGAGCGCCGCGAGCAACCCGTCAGGATCGACCCGCCCCTCGGCGATCGCCTCACGCGCCCATTGGGCGGCACGGTGACCGAGCCCGATCGCGCCATGGACCTCTTCGACGTGATCGAACGCCAACATCTCACCGACGCCACCATGGGCTCCCTTCAGTAAGTGTCCGTCAATCACGACGCCGGCGCCGAGCCTCGCCCCCGCAAGGAGGGCGACGTAGTCGCGGCATCCCGCCGCCGCACCGACCGCGCCTTCCGCTGCAGCGGCAAGGGACGCGTCGTTCTCGATGCGCACGTAGGGCGCCCACTGAGCAAGCAGCTCACCCAGATCGGGGTTCATCCGCTGCCAGAACCCGGCGGGGTGTGACGGCGACTCGCCGTGCCGGTTGACGGGTGCAGGGACCCCGGCGCACAGGGCCACGATCTCGGACCTGCTTCGGCCTGCGTCTTCGAGTGCGGCGGACACGGCCTCGACAACCGCGCGGCGGCGGCTGTCGGCACCGTCGTCGCGCAGATCGAGGGTCCGACACGCGTGCGCCACCGCGTCACCTCGAAGGTCCGCGACGGTTACCGCCATGCGTCGGTGTCCGGCGTCGATCCCCACCACGACGCCGGCGTCCGCCCGGAGGCAGAAGCGGCGTGCGGGGCGGCCCTTACGGTACTCGCCGGCGGCGCGGGCGTTGGGAAGCTCTTCCAGCAGCCCGATCGCGACAAGCTCATCGATCGCGTCGATCGTGGTGGATCGAGTGAGGCCCACGCTCTGCAGCGCATCCGTCGCAGTGAACTCGCCGCCGTGCCACGCGTACCCGAGCACTGCGTCCAGGCTCGCTCGCCGGGTCACGGCATCTCCCGCTGATCTCACCACGCCAGACCTCTCATCAACTCCACTCCGAGGATGCGCCAGAACACAGCCCCGAGCGCTTGACCTCGCACCTCCACCCCTGGGAAGATCGTCCCACACGGATTAATCTGGTGATTAAATCTATTCACCGGAGAAATCCGTGTGGGGGTGATGCCTGAGAGAGGACAACGATGTCTGTTCACAAGCGACGGCGGAGTACGCGTGCGCTCGCCGCAGGTCTGGCCTCTCCGGTCGCGGACGGCATGCGCGTCGACCGGGCTGGAGCTGGTGATCATCGCCTACCTCTGCACCCAACGCCGGGTGATGGACGGAGGGCGTCACCCACGGCGCTGTCGAGGATCGACACGATCCAGACCTCTGGGACCGGGGCTCCGGCAGGGACCCGCGCCCGAAACCTCGAGATGAGACAAGGAGTCTCCACCCGCATGTCCGACACAACCGTCGTCATCGCATCCGACCCCACCGTCACTGCCCCGTGGTGGCGTCAAGCCGTGGTGTACCAGATCTACCCCCGCAGCTTCTCCGACTCCGACGGCGACGGCCGCGGCGACATTCGCGGCATCATCGACCGAGTCGACTACCTCGCCGACCTCGGTATCGACGCGGTATGGCTGAGCCCGTTCTACCCGTCCGCACTCGCTGACGGCGGCTACGACGTCGCCGACTACCGCGACGTCGACCCCAGACTCGGCACTCTCGCCGACATGGACGAACTCATCGCGGCCCTGCACGCGCGCGGCATCCGGATGGTGGTCGACATCGTCCCGAACCACACCTCGAACCTGCACGCATGGTTCCAGGAAGCCCTCACCGCCGGACGCGGCTCCACCGCACGCGATCGGTACATCTTCCGCGACGGCGGAGGCGAGAACGGCTCTGAGCCGCCCACCGACTGGGTGTCGATGTTCGGCGGACCGGCGTGGACGCGCGTCGAGGACGGACAGTGGTATCTCCACCTGTTCGCACCGGAACAGCCCGATCTGAACTGGGCGAACCGCGACGTTCACGACGATTTCATCACGACTCTCCGGTTCTGGTCTGATCTCGGCGTGGACGGGTTCCGCATCGACGTCGCCCACGGGCTCGCGAAGGACCTCACCGAGCCGCTTCGGTCCTGGGCGGACCTGTCATCGCTTCCCACCGACACCGGCGACCATCCGCTGTTCGACCGCGACGAGGTGCACGAGATCTATGCGGAGTGGCGCGAGGTCTTCAACTCGTACGACCCGCCGCGGACAGCTGTCGCTGAAGCGTGGGTGGACTCGTCGAGGATCCCCCTGTACGCGCGACCGGAGAGCCTCGGCCAGGCATTCAACTTCGATCTGCTCGAGGCCGACTTCGACGCCACGCAGTTCCGGCGCATCGTCACCGACAACCTCGCCCTGTCTGCCCGCTCCGGGTCGTCCAGCACCTGGGTGCTCTCCAACCACGATGTGGTGCGCCATGCCACACGATACGGTCTGCCCAACCCGCTGCGGACGGGCGGGTGGCGGCCGGACGAGCGCCACGGCGCCGCATGGCTTCTCTCCGGCGGGACCGACCCCGTGCTCGACCGTGATCGTGGAGAACGCCGCGCACGCGCGGCGACCCTGTTCATCCTCGGCCTACCCGGTTCCACCTACCTCTACCAGGGGGAGGAACTCGGTCTGCATGAGGTCGCGGAGATCCCCGCCGACCAGCGTCAAGACCCGACCTTCTTCCGCACCGGCGGAGCGGAGATCGGACGAGACGGATGCCGCGTCCCCCTGCCCTGGACCTCCGAGGGCACCTCGCTCGGCTTCGGGAGCAGCGGGAGCCACTTGCCTCAGCCGGAGTGGTTCGCCGCACACTCCGTCGAGGCCGAGAGCCACTCGAAGGACTCGACGCTCGGGATGTATCGCCATGCTCTTGCGCTGCGACACATCCTCCAATCCGCGGAGCAGCTCGAGTGGATCGAGACCGGCCGCGACGACGTGCTGCACTTCATCCGCCCGAACGGCTGGCAGGTCATCACCAACTTCGGCACAGAGGCGTACGCGTTCAACGACGTCCCCGCGCTCATCACCAGTTCCCCGTCGCCGCTCGGCATCGTCCCTGGCGAGACGACCGCATGGCTCGTACCGGCGAGCGCCAGCTGAAATGACCGGGGTGGGTGTTGTTGCCGAGAGCCCGCCATACCGACTTCGGGTTCGTCATGGATCCGGTTTTGTTCTTCTCCATTGTGGATCGTCGGGCGCGTTCCTGCCCGTGGAAGGAAGTTTGTGATGACTACTGTGACGTTTCGTGGTGCGACCAGGGTCTATCCCGGGTCGGATCGCCCGGCGGTGGATGGGTTGGACCTGGAGATCGGTGACGGGGAGTTCGTCGTCCTCGTCGGCCCGTCGGGCTGTGGGAAGTCGACCTCGCTGCGGATGCTCGCCGGACTCGAGGAGGTCAACTCCGGCCGGATCTTCATCGGCGACCGCGACGTCACCGACCTCGCCCCGGCGGATCGTGACATCGCCATGGTCTTCCAGAACTACGCGCTCTACCCGCATATGACGGTCGCCGAGAACATGGGCTTCGCCCTGAAGATGCAGAAAGTGGCCAAACCGGACCGCGACCAGCGAGTGATGGAAGCAGCCACGCTCCTCGGCCTGGAGGACTACCTGGGCCGCAAACCCAAAGCCCTCTCCGGCGGCCAGCGGCAGCGGGTCGCGATGGGACGGGCGATCGTGCGCCACCCGAAGGTCTTCCTGATGGACGAACCACTGTCCAACCTCGACGCGAAACTGCGGGTCACGACCCGCACCCAGATCGCGGAGTTGCAACAGCGTCTCGGCGTGACGACGGTCTATGTGACCCATGACCAGGTCGAGGCGATGACGATGGGCGACCGGGTCGCGGTGATGAAGGACGGCATCCTGCAGCAGGCTGATTCCCCGCTGGCGCTCTACGACCGGCCCGCGAACGTGTTCGTGGCCGGGTTCATCGGCTCACCCGCGATGAACCTCATCCCGGGCGAGGTCGCCGAAGGCGGCGTACGGGTCGGGGACCACCTCATCGACGTCCCCCGCGAGGTCCTCGCCAGGGCGGGTGGTGAGGTCGCTGTCACCGTCGGGTTCCGTCCCGAAGCCGCCCGACTGTCCAGCACCGAGACCGGGATCCTCCTGAACGTGGAGACAGCGGAGGAACTGGGCGCGGACTCCTACATCTACGGCACCCTCGCCGGGAGTGCTGCTGGTGGGGGTGGTTCCCGGATCGTGGTCCGGCTAGCGAGTCGGCGTCCCCCACAACGCGGCGCCCAAGTACGTCTCCAGGTCCAGCCCGCCGACATCCACCTCTTCTCGGCCCACACCACCCAACGCATCTCCTGACCAAAGAAGGGACCGATGCTCACTCCGCCCGATGCCTGGGTGTGGGAAGCCACGACCACTTCAAGGGACTTCCATGCGTAACCAGGTTCAGTTGATCGCCTACGCCGACCGGTTCGGAGGGAGCATTCCCGGTCTCGCCGAGTTGGTCCGCGACCGACTCGGCGACGCCTTCGGCGGCGTCCACATCCTGCCGTTCTACACGCCCTTCGACGGGGCCGATGCCGGCTTCGACCCGACCGACCACACCACAGTCGATCCTCGACTCGGCACCTGGGAGGACATCCGCGAACTCGCCCGCACCCATGATGTGATGGCCGACCTCATCGTCAACCACATCTCCTCAGAGTCCGCTGCCTTTCGTGACGTCCGAGCCCGCGGCACAGAATCCCCCTGGGCGTCCATGTTCCTGACCATGGGAACGGTGTTCCCCGACGGCGCCCACGAAGAAGACCTGGTCCGGATCTACCGGCCGAGGCCCGGGCTTCCGTTCACCGCACTCCGGCTGGGCGATCGGCTCCGCTACGTGTGGACCACCTTCACTCCTCAACAGATCGACATCGACATCGCCTCCGAGACCGGCAGCGCCTACCTCCGCTCCGTTCTCGACGTCGTCACCGACAGTGGAGTCTCCCTCGTGCGGCTGGACGCCGTCGGCTACGCCGTGAAGACCCCCGGCACCACCTGCTTCATGACGCCGGAGACCTTTGCGTTCATCGGCAGGTTCGCAGAGCAGGCCCATGCCCGTGGCGCGGAAGTGCTCGTCGAGATCCACTCGCACTACCAACGCCAGATCGAGATCGCTTCCCAGGTCGACCTCGTCTACGACTTCGCGCTGCCCCCGCTGGTCCTGCACGCCCTCTACACCGGCGACGGCGAGCCCCTGGTGCGCTGGCTCAGCATCCGCCCGACCAATGCCGTCACCGTACTCGACACCCACGACGGCATCGGCGTCATCGATGTCGGCCCCGACCAGACTGTCCAGCCCGGCGACACGCCACGACCGGTCTGCTCACCCCCGATCAGATCGACGCCCTGGTCGAGGGAATCCATGAACGTACCGGCGGCGTATCCCGCCTCGCGACCGGCGACGCCGCCGCCAACCTCGACCTCTACCAGGTCAACTCCACCTTCTACGACGCCGTCGCAAACGACGACCAGTACCTGGCGTCGCGCGTCATCCAGTTCTTCGCACCAGGCATCCCACAGGTCTACTACGTCGGCGCACTCGCCGGTTCCAACGACCTCGAGCTGCTCACCCGGACCAACGTCGGTCGCGACATCAACCGCCACCACTACACCCCCGCCGAGATCGACGAGTCCCTCACCCGGCCCGTCGTGCGCTCCCTCCTGGCCCTGTGCCGGCTGCGCTCCACTCTGCCGGCGTTCGACGGGCCCCTCACCACAAGCCTCGACGGCACGACACTCACCCTCACCCGGACCGGGCACGAACGCCCAGACGCATCGGCGACTGCCGTCATCGATCTGGCCACCGGGCAGACCCAGCTCCGTTGGAGTATCGGAAACGACCAGCGCGCCGTCGACACCCTCAACGACCTCCCCCGCCAGCTCGGACCCGTCTCAGGACCCATCTCGTGAACACACCAGTCACCGTCGTGGGAGAAGCCCTCATCGACATCGTCGTCTCGCCCGACGGCAGGATCGCGGAGCACGTCGGCGGCAGCCCGGCCAACGTCGCGATCGGGCTCGCCAGACTCGGCCACGGCACCACCCTCATCACCCACATCGGGGTTGACGAACGAGGACAACGGATCGCAGACCTACTCGCCTCCGAGCACGTCCTGCTGTCCCTCGGGAGCCGATCCGCCGATCAGACCCCCACCGCCACAGCCACCTTGGACACCACCGGAGCCGCGACCTACGAGTTCGACCTGGCCTGGCGACCCGACGACACCGCCGTGGCCGAGACCGGGCATCTGCACACCGGCTCGATCGCAGCCACCCTCGCCCCCGGCGCGGCGATCGTTCGCCGGATCGTCGAATCGGCGCGAACCCGCTCGACCGTCTCCTACGACCCCAACGTCCGCCCCAGCCTGATGGACACTCCCGCCGCAGCACGCGCCACCATCGAAGCGACCGTCGCACTGGCCGACGTGGTCAAGGCCTCCGACGAGGACCTGCACTGGCTGTACCCGGGCATCCCCGAGGCCGAGGTGATGCGGACCTGGACGAACCTCGGTCCACGCCTCTGCATCATCACCCACGGGGGCGACGACGTCGTCGCCGCGGTCGGCAACGACCTGCACCGGGTCCCGGTCACCGCCACCGAGGTCGTCGACACCGTCGGCGCGGGGGACTCCTTCATGGCTGGCCTGTTGTCCGGCCTTCTGGACGCAGGACTGCTCGGCGGACCAGATGCGAGGACCCAGCTGTCCACGGCGAACTGGGAACAAATCCTGCCCGCCGTACTCCGCGGGATCGCGTGCTCCGCAATCACCGTCTCGCGGGCCGGGGCCAACCCACCGACCCGCGCCAACCTCAGAGAGCACCCCTGACGTAGACCGATCCCACGACTCTGTCTCTGTGTTCCCCTGCGCCCTGCTCCCACGCAACACCGCGCACCCCGCGAAACTGCCACGCCGCCATGCAAGACTTGACGTCACCCCCCGACGGTCCTCACGAGTACCCGTACCTCTCGCAAAGAAGGATCCATCCCATGGCGGAGACCACGTACGTCACAGGCAGGTTCGTGCGCACTGATCTCGACCCGTCGGACCCGGCGTCACGCGCCGAGGCGATGGTGGTCGAGAACGGCAGGATCGCCGCGATCGGTTCGCGTGCCGAGGTGCCGGCGCCTGTCGGCGCCTCGGTGATCGACCTGGGCGAGGGCTGGGCGATCCCAGGCCTGATCGAACCGCACGGCCACCCCTCCGAGGCGGCGGCGCTGATGGGCGACGGGGTGGTCGACATCCGCCCGGTGACGTTGGGCACCGGCGACGAGGTGTGGGCGGCGGTCAAGGGCGCGCTCGCCGCGTCGCCGCGGCCCGAGCGCGTGATTGCGAACGGTTGGGATCCGCTGCTGCAGGCGGGTCTCGTTCCGCCGACGATCCAGGACCTCGACGCGCTCGCCGGAGAGCTGCCGCTCATCATCGTGCACAACTCGCTGCACTCGGTCTATTTCAACTCGGCGGCGGCCCGCGAGGCCGGCGTGACCCGCGACACGCCCGATCCGGCGGGTGCCTCGTACGGTCGCGACGCGTCGGGTGCGCTGACCGGTGTCGCCTACGAAGCGGGCGCGGTGCTGCAGATCACCCGACCCGCGTTCGCGGCCGCGGAGGCCGAGATGCCGAAGCGTCTGGCGGCATATCTGCTTGAGCTGCGCCAGCTCGGCATCACCACGGTCGCCGATCTCGCCTGGAACCGGGATCTCGACCGGCTGGCGACGGGCATGGCCCGGGCGGGCGCACTGCCGGTGCGTCTGCGCGGCTACGAGATGTCGGCCCCCGGCGCGAAGGCGAGCGTCGCGCCGCAGAACGGTGATGCCTGGTACCGACAGGTCGGGATCAAGTTGCTGGCCGACGGATCGCCCTGGGTCGGCAACATCGCGACGTCTTTCCCCTATCTCAACTCGGCGGCGACGCGGGCGCTCGGCTTCGAGCACGATCACCGGGGCCACACGAACTTCACCACCGAAGAGATGGTCGCGATCGGCGAGCAGTACGCCGGCGACGGCTGGCAGCTCGCCTGCCACGCCCACGGCGATGTCGCGGTCGACTGCACGCTCGACGCCTACCAGGAGTTGATCGGCACGTTCTCGCTGACCGATCACCGTTTCCGCATCGAGCACTGCGGTCTGATGACTCCCGATCAGTTCCGTCGTGCGGCGTCGCTCGGGGTGACCACGAGTCTGTTCGTCGATCACATCACCTACTGGGGCGATGTGCTGATCGACGATCTCTTCGGTGCGCGCGGCGCGGCCTGGGCCGACGCCGGCGCAGCGTTCGACGCCGGCATCCGGGCGACGTTCCACAACGACGGCACGGTGACGCCGTGTGAGCCACTGCGCAACATGGCGGTAGCCGAGACCCGCACCTCGCGTACGGGCCGCCACCTCGACGGCGGCACCGGAGTCTCGCGCAGCGACGCGCTGCGGGCACACACCGTGAACGCGGCGTGGCAGCTGCGCAGCGAGCACGAGGTCGGGGCGCTCGCGCCGGGCCTGCTGGCCGACTTCACGGTGCTCGACATCGATCCGCTCACCGCGACTCCCGAGGAGCTCGCGAACGCCCGGGTGCTGACCACCGCAGTCGACGGGGTCCTGCTCGGGGAGGAACGCAGGTCGTGAACCGGGTGAGTGCCGCAGGCTGAGCCGGGTCACCACCGCCAGGCGGCCAGGACAGGTGGACTCAGGCGGCCTGGTATTGGGTCAGCAAACGGGCGACCTCCTGCAGCATCGCTTCGTTGGCCGGTCCGGTCCACTTGCGGGAGTCGACGACCTCTGGACGGTCCGCCAGGGTGACCTTCACAGTGTCGGTGAAAACCTTGTTGAGGTGGGTCGACACGTTGATCTTCGTCATGCCGGCCCGGATGGCGAGCCGCATGTTCTCGTCACTCACCCCTGAGGACCCGTGCAGCACGAGGGGCACCGGCACGGCACTGGCGAGGGCTCGGATCAGGTCGAGGTCGATCCGGGCATCCCGGGTGGTCATCGCATGGGAGCTACCGATCGCCACAGCAAGCAGGTCGACGTCAGTGTCGGCGACGAACCGGGAGGCCTCCTCCGGTGAGGTACGGACGCCGGGAGCATGAGCGCCATCCTTGCCGCCAACCTCACCGAGTTCGGCCTCGATGGTCACCCCGGCGTCATGAGCCCAATGAGCGACTTGGGCAGTGGTGGCACGGTTCTCCTCCTCGGGCAGATGTGATCCGTCGTACATCACCGAGGTGAAGCCGAGGCCGATGGCCTGACGGATCAGAGCGAGGTCCTGAGCGTGGTCAAGGTGCACACCTACCCGAGCAGAGCTCCGCCGAGCGATCGCGAGGGTGGCCAAGGCCAAGGGCTCGAGGTCGCCGTGGTGGAACTTCACGGCATTCTCCGAGATCTGCAGGACGACCGGGAGCTCGGCCTGCTCAGCGGCTCCGACGATGGTCTCGGCGTTCTCGAGGTGGATGACGTTGAAGGCACCGAGCCCGGCGTGTCGGGCGCGGCATTCGTTCGCGAGGGTCTTGAGCGGGGCGAGCATCACAGTTCCTTAAGGGTGACGTGGGTGGTGAGCCTGTCGGCGATGGTCACGTCGATCTCACCTGCGACAGGGGCGAGAACCGCGGCGGCCGACCATGCAACGGCGTTCGGCAGGCTGTGAATGAGGGCAGCGTGGACACTGCTGCCGACGGAATCGGCAAGGCCGGCGGCGAGAGCGGCAACGAGGGCGTCACCGGCCCCGGTCGGGTTGCCGTGCAGCACCTCGCCCAACCCCGCAGAGACATACCCGTCGCGGCCCGCAAGGAGCAGACCCTCCGCTCCGAGCGAGACGACCACGGCGGCGGCCCCTGCACTCAAGAGGGTCTGCGCGGCGGCGGAGACGTCGTCGAGACCAGTGGCCTGGAGCAGTTCGAGACGATTCGGCTTGAGGACGTCCGCGCCGGCGGTCGCGGCCGCTAGCAGGCCGGGGCCGGAGGTATCGACGATGATCCGGGCCCCCCGACCCTTGACCGCCGCGACGAGCGCAGCCAAGTGTCCGGGAGCGACGCCGGGCGGCAGCGATCCCGACACGGTGACCACGTCCCCGGTGTGGCAATGGCCGGCCAGGAGGCCGGTGAGCCGGTCCCAGTCGTCGTCGCAAACCGTGGGGCCGGCTTCGTTGAGCATCGTGGTGTCGACGTCATCGACCACAGCGACGGTGCGTCGGGTCTCGGAGTCGATCGCGGTCCAGCGCTGGTCGATGGCGGGCTGGAGGCCGCCCAGTAGGTCACGCAGGGTCTTCCCGGCGAAGCCACCGAGAAACCCGTAGGTGGCGACCTCGGCGCCCCCGCCGGCGAGGACCCGGGCGACGTTGATGCCCTTGCCGCCCGGCCGCTGGGTGACCCAGCTGACCCGGTTGACGGCGTACACGATGAGCGAGTCGACCCGGTAGGTCACGTCGACGGCGGGGTTCGGGGTGACACAGTGGATGGTCATGATCGGTCCTCTCCGTCCACCCGGAAGAGGACCTTGAGCCGGTGTTCCTGGTGGTTGCCCATCACCGCGAGGCCGTCGGCGACCTCGTCGAGGCTGAACTCGTGGGTGATGATCTCCTCAGGGTGCTCCGCATCGGAAAGAAGCCGCACGGCCCGGGACCATTCGCCACCCGGAAAGGGCGCGGAGTAAGACATCCAGGAGCCCCGCAGGGTCAGTTCCTTGCGCAGAATGTGCTCGAAAGTGTCGGGATCGAGGGTCAGGTCGGTCGTCGGGGTGCCGACAAAGACCACCGCGCCGTTCTTGGCGGCGACCTCAAGAGCCAGTCGCCGGGTGGGCGCCGCCCCGGCGGACTCGATCACCAGGTCGGGCGCGCCGACGGCGGCGAAATGCTCCATTGGGTCGGTGCGGCTGGAATCGATCGCGTACGTCGCCCCGAAACGCTTCGCCACCTCGAGCACCCACGGATTGACGTCGACCACGGTGACGGTCCGGGCGCCCTTGGCCCTCAACGAGATGACTGACATCAGCCCGATCACGCCGCTGCCCAGGACGGCGGCATCCTGGCCGGGTCGGACGCCTACCAACTCGATCGCATGCAGCGCGACAGTGAGCGGCTCAACCAAGGCGGCGACCCGCAGCGGCAAGTCACCGACCAGGACGACGTTGGCGGCCGGGACCCGCACGTACTCCGCAAGGGCACCCTGCTGACGGGAACCGATGAAGGAGTATCGGGGGCAGAGTGACGGGTGCCCGGCCCGACACTGCCCGCAAGCGTGGCACGGGACCAATGGGGCGACGGCGACCCTGTCGCCGGGCCGGACATCGGTGACGTTCTCGCCGACCGCGGCGATTGTGCCGGAGAACTCGTGGCCCAGCACCTGCGGGAAGCCGTGCACCGCACCGTCGAAGTAGCGCGGGACGTCGGAGCCGCAGATGCCGCAGAAAGCGACGCGGACCAGGACGTCCTCGGGACCGCAGTCGGGGATCGGGGTGTGCAGCATGGTGAGTTGCTGCGTGCCGGTGACGGCCACCGACTTCATGGTGCGGCTGTCGATTGTCGTCTCCATGGCTCAGTCCACCGCCGCCAGGTCGGCCTCCGGTGCAGCGATGTAGAGCGTGCGCCGGCGGTACTTGATAAATGTGTAGGTGAAGCCGGCGCCCCACAGAGCGAGGATGACGAACCAGCCGAGGGAGAGCTGTCCGGTGGCGCCCTTCGCCAGCAGGTAGGTGATCGGGCTTCCCGCCTGGTCGAGGGAGGAGACCTGGGAGACGTTGCCAAGCATGCCGGTGTTCTGAGCGAGCTGGGTCTGCAACTCGACCATCTGGTTGGAGATCCAGATCGTTATCGCCATGATCAGCGACCCGGAGAAGAGGGTCCGGAAGATGTTGCCCTTGTGGACGCCGACGGCCATCGCGACGAAGAAGCCGATGGTGGCAAGGTCCCCGAACGGGAGGACCCGGTTGCCCGGGATCAACGCGGCGATCAGCACCGTAAGCGGGACGAAAATCAGGCTGGCCGAAATGACCTGCGGATTGCCGAGAAGCAGCGCGGGGTCGAGACCGATCCGGTAGGTCGAGCCCTTGAAACGCTTCTGCAGCATCTGCCGGGCGGCTTCAGCGATCGGCATCAGCCCCTGCATGATCAGCTTGACCACCATGGGCATCAGGATCATCACACCGCCCATCTCCACGCCGAGCTGCAACGCCTTACCGAACGGGTAGCCGGCCAGCAGGCCGATAGCGACGCCGAGGATGGACCCGACGATGAGCGGCTGGCCCAGGACGCCGAGCCGGGACTCCAGCTTGTCGGTGTTGAGGGTGATTCTGCGGATCCCCGGGATCCGGTCGAACAGGTCGTCGATCGGCGCGGCGAAGACGCCCATGTAGGCGGAGGTGCCGTGCGGAATGGCGACACCCTCGAGGTCGAAGAACTCGTCTGTGACCTGACCGTACATATCGCCGAGTTTGTAGGCGATCGCCGCGTGGACGGCGACCCCGACGATGCCCCACCAGAAGCTGCCGGTGGCGATCTGTACGATCGCGCCGGTGAAGGCCATATGCCAGATGTTCCAGATGTCGACGTTCACTACCCGGGTGGCGCGAACGACGAGCATCACGATGTTGACCACGATGGCGACAGGGATGGCGATCAGTCCCATCGGGGAGGCCCAGGCCATCGGGGCGGTGCCAGGCCAGCCGAGGTCAACGACGGTAAGGCCGAGATTGAAGCGCTCGGCCATCGCCTGAGCGGCCGGACCGAGGGACTTCGTCAGGAGCCCGACCACCAGCCCGATGCCGACGAAGCCGACTCCGATCGTGAGCCCGCTCATCACGGACTTGCCGATGCCCTGCCGCAGGGCGAGGGCGATGATGAGGATGATCAGGGGCAACATCACCGATGGGCCCAGGTCGACGATGTACTGGATGACGTTCAGGAGCACGTGCATAATGGGGTCGTCCTTGAGAGAGGATGCATCGGTGTTGCCTCCCTGCCCGGAGGCAACACCTCTTTCTTTGTCTTTACTTTGTCCCAGAAGGGACTCTCAGCCCCTGAGGGCAGCGAGGATCTTGTCCTCGGTCTGTTCGATGTTGACACCGGAAATGAAGGCGATGCCGTGCACCACCGGAACGCCGTAGTCACGACCCACCTTCGCGGTGGTGACGATGAGGTCGACGCCGGCGGCGCGGCCGCCGAGCTCGCTGATCCGACACTGCTGGACGTCGGCTTGGATGTTGTTCTTGCGGCACAGGTCACGGACGGCCTCGGCCGCCACCGTTGAGGTAGCGACGGCTCCGCCGCAGGCCACGAGGATTCGCTTCATCGGGATTCCTTCGGGTGGGAGGATTGGGTTTACGGGTTGGGGTTGGTTGGATTTCTCCGCCAGTCCTGACTCAGGTCGGCTTGGTCCTCAGGTCAACGTCGTGGCGAGAATCCTGCACATCGCGGCCGGGGTGTCAGCGGTCCGCAGTTCGGCGACGAACCGCCCGTCCCGGAGCTTGCGGATCAAGGACGACAGCAGCTTGACCTGTTGGGTGCTGTCGGCGACCACCAGCAGGAACACGGTCGAGACGGCGATCTCGGAGTCGGCCTCGCCGCCCATCTCGTGGAAGCTGATGGGGTGGGCCAGTGTGGCACAGGCGATGGTGTTCGCCATCACCCATTCCGCCGAGGTGTGCGGGATCGCCACCCCGCCGGAGACCGGCAGTCCGGTGGGAAACGAGACCTCCCGGTCTCGCAGCGCCGCCGAGTACGTCTCCTTGGCGAGACCGGCTGCGATCACCGCGCCGCCGAGTACGCCGAGGAGCTCGTCGCGGTCAGTCACCTCCAGTCCGGGAAACATGAGGTCGTCACGAAATTCCATCGATGTCCTCCTGGGTGACGACGACTGTCGTATTCGCCATGTTGAGCGCCTCGCTCAGCTCGGGGCCGGGCTTCGCGGTAGTGATGAGGGTGTCAACCCGATCGAGATCGGCGACCTTGTTCGCCGCGACCGCATCCAGCTTTGCGGCATCGGCCAGCACGACGACCGCATTGCAATGGAGCATCGCCTTGTGGGATGCCGCCGCCTCGAAAGCGTGGGGATTGGTGATGCCCGCCTGCGCGTGGACCCCGGCGCAGCCGAAGAAGCCGATGTCCATGTAGAGGTTGTCGAGGGCCCGCTCTGCGATCGGTCCGTAGAGGGAGCGCTCATTGCGGCGCAGGATGCCACCCAGCACGATCGTCTCGATGTTCGTCGCCCCTGCCAGGAGCTGGACGATCGGCATCGCATTGGTCAACACGGTGAGACGGCGGCCATCTTGGACCAGACGGGCAGCCAGGGCGTACGTCGTGGTGCCGTAGTCGAGGTAGATCGTCGCGTCGTCCTCAAGGTCAACAGCCGCTGCGGCACCGATGGCCTGCTTGGCGGCCTGGTTCACGAACCGCCGCCGTTCATACGCGCTTTCCTGGCTGATGGCCTGGATCTGCGCACCACCATGGACCCGGATGAGGACCCCACGCTCCTGGAGCGTCTGGAGGTCCTTGCGGATCGTCTCGAGCGAGACGTCGTACATCTTGCTCAAAGCCAGTGCACGGACATGTTTCTGTGCCCTGACCAGATCGGCGATCTGCTCCTGACGGGCGTCGATGTCCACTCAAACACCTCCTCGTGCTACCCCCGGCCTACTTGGGATTGATTGGAAGTATGCCCTACTTCCAAGTCAAACGCAACTAAAATCCAACCACGAATCCAACTTGTCGCGATCAGCCCGTGACCCCAGGGCTCACCTCAGCAGTTCATCGGCCGTACGACACCCGAGGGCACCCGCCCCCCTGACACGACCGCTCCGACCTCTGGACATCCCCCGGCACGGTCTGGTCGGATTGCTCTCGACAGTGGTTCTTCGGGTGACGGGGGGCGTCATGTTCGGATTGGGACGGCGGAAGACCGACACCGTGCTCGACGGCCTCGCGCCCGTGGTCGACGGCACGGTGGACCGCGACGGGCACCTACGCGGCACCACCGGCGGCCGTCACGTCGACGTCTGGTTCGAGCGGCTGGACCCGACCCCGCTGACGACGGCGCTGGACAGTGCCAACCCGGTGTACGTGGACGTCATCCGCTTCCGGCTCGCCGCGACCGGAGCCACCCCCTGGTACCTGCGCTCCGAGCGGCAGCTGCGACCGGGCGGCGGCCACGCGTACGAGTTCGTCCGCCAGCCGGCCGCCGCGGCGCTCCGCCGCTTCAGCCCGTTCCCCGACCTCGTGCCGACCGAGGACCCGGCCGTCGAGGCCCGGCTGCGGCAGGCCGGCCTGTTCGAGGCGATCTCCCGGCTGGCGCCGGCGTCATCGCTGTGGCTGCCCCGGGTGCGCTTCACGCCGGACCCGCGCGCCGCGATGAGGGAACGGATGCGCGGGGTTCCCGTCCCGGCGGACGTGGCCGCCGGACCGCGGGACAGCGGCGCGGAGGTCGGGCTGATGATCGACACCCCGCGCCCCAATCTCGCCGGCCCAGCCACGGAGAGGTTCGCCGCGATGCTCACGGCCGCGATCGGCATCGCCGAACTGAACGAACGGGTCAACCCGGCCGCCTGAGCAGGAAACTCCCGACCCGGTGCTCTCCCCCGGTCAACGCCACCACAGCCACCCCGCCAGGAAGAACCCGCCGGCCGCGACGACCGCCCGCAGCACCTGCTCGGGGATCAGCCGCTGGATCATCGGACCGATGTTGCCACCGACCACACAGCCCAGGCCCAGGGCGATTGCCGCGGCCCAGTTCACGGGCCCGAAGCCGATGAAGATCAGCGAGGCGACGAGGTTGCTCACCCCCAGCAGCAGGCTCTTGATCACCATCGCCCGGGTGAACAGCTCCGAACTCGCGATCAGGGTCAGGGCGAGGTACATCACGCCCGCACCGGCCCCGAAGTAACCGCCGTAGCAGCACACCAGGAACAACCCGATCCAGTAGACGACCGGGTTCGGCTCGCCGGCTCTCAGCCGGCTGATCTGCGGGCTGAGCAGCAACAGCACCGACGCGAGGACGATCAGCCACGGCACCACGGCGGTGAAGCTCGACTCCCCGGCCACCAGCAGCAGTGCCGCCCCCAGACCGCCACCGACCGCGGCCACCACCAGCTGCGCCGCCAACGTCCGGCGGCTGCCGCCGGTCACCGTACGCAGCGCCCGGGCGGTGGACCCGACCCCCACGCCGACCAACCCCAGCGTATTGGAGACGTTCGCCGCGACCGGAGACAGGCCCGCGGCCAACAACACCGGGTAGCTGACCAGCGAGGCCAGCCCGGTCAGGTAGCCGACGAGGCCGGTGCCGATCCCGGCGAGCGCGATCAGCGCCAACACTCCCAGAGGAATCCCGAGAACCTCGACACCGCTCATCTGCCTCTCCTCACGGCGCCGGCAGCGGCGCCACCACGAACGTCCTGGATCCAGATGCTGTCGATCGGAGCGTAGCCCTCGTCGACCCGAGCATCGTCCGTACCCGAGACGCTGAACGGCGGGACGGCCGCGGCCTTCCAGGAGGCTGCAGACCGACGGCACCCTCGCGAAGGTCGCTGAGCCGGGAGTCGGGCCGGGCATCAGGGACCGAGGACCGGGAGACGTACGGCGATAAGGTGACGCTATGGCAGCACTGAGCATCGAAGGGCTGCGCTACGCGCAGGCCGTCGCGCAGAACGCATCGTTCAGCGCCGCGGCGCGGGCCTACGGGGTCACCCAGCCGGCCCTGTCCAACGGCATCGCCACGCTGGAGGAACGCCTGGGCGAACGGCTGTTCGACCGCTCGCCCAGAGGGGTCACCCGCACCGCCTTCGGGGCGCGGATCCTGCCGCTGATCGACCGGGCGCTGGCCGAGCTGGACACCATCACCGCCGAGGCCAGACGATGGACCGAACCGGGTCAGCGCACCATCCACATGGGCGTCTCCCCCCTCATCAGCCCGCAGCTGGTGGCGCGGGCCTATGCCGCGGTGTGCGCGCTGGACCAGCCACGCGACCTGGTGCTTCGCGAGGCCAACATGAAGGACCTGCGGGCGGGCCTGCTCGCCGGAGAACTCGACGTCATGCTGATTCCCTCGGTCGAGCCGCTGCCGGGCTTCGAGCACCGGATCATCGACTCCGAGCCGGTGGTGATCGTGGACTCCACCCCGGCCGGGCACGACCCGGTCGATCTCGGCGAGGCCGCCGACGACGCGTTCATCCTGGTGCCGGACTCCTGCGGCCTGACCACCTTCACCACCCAACTCTTCGACGCCCACGATCTCCCGATGAGCACCTACCCCGGGGAGGCGTCCAGCTACCGGGTGCTGGAGCAGTGGGCGAACCTCGGCCTCGGAACCGCGATCCTGCCGCTCTCGAAGCTCAGCTCACCCGACGCACCCCACCGCCCGCTGCGCGACGACGGCATCGAGGTGGAGATCTTCTACGAGGCCGTCTGGCACCGCGGCTCGGTGCTCGCACCGGAACTCGACGCCCTCACCACCAGACTGACCCTTGAGCCATAACCTTCGGTGATGGCCCCATTCGCTCCGCGCGGCTACCGGGACGTGGCGGGGAACCCTACCGTGAGGCCGTGGCCCGGACATCCGCCGGGCACAGGACCCCCACGAAGGTGAGGCACCACCATGGCCTATCTCGAGATCACCCTGACGATCGACGAGGCCGATCGTCCGGCTGCAGCAGCGGTGTATCAGCAGTACAGGCAACCGTTCCTGGACACCATCAGCGGCGCGACGAGCAAGGCCCTCCTCGTCCGGGAGAAGGACGTCCAGGTCCTCCACGGGTTCGGCTCCACCGACGAGGCCGAGGCCTACCTGTCCAGCGAACTGTTCACCAAGGACGTCGTCGGAGGCCTCTCACCGCTGCTGAAGGCCGATCCGGAGATCCGCATCTACGCCACCGCGTGACCGACCCCCGCACCGCGGCGGCAAGGTCGCGACCGCTAGTGTCGCCCTTGCCGCTGCGCCGAGGCGGGAACCACCGAGGAGCGCGCAGCCGGGGAGAGCACGCGGAACGAGGAGGCCACGACATGAGGGATCTTCTGGCGGAGTACGACACGTTCCTGCGCACCGAGGCCGAGATGCCGGATGCGGTGGAGGTGGCCCGGATCGGTCCGCTGTGGCTGGCCACCTTCCCCGGCGGACGAGGCTTCGTCTCCTACCGGGACCTGGCCGGCGCCGACGTGGAGATGTTGGTGGCACGTACGGTCGCACACTTCGGGCAGCGTCCCGATGTCGTCGAGGTGGAGTGGAAGACCCGGAGCCACGACGACGCTCCCGGACTGCACGAGGCGCTGGTCGAGCACGGCTTCGTCCCGGGCGAACCCGAGTCGGTGATGATCGGCACGGCAGCATCGCTCGCGGTCGACGTGCCGTTGCCCGACGGTGTCAGCCTGCGGCGGATCACCGCTGCGGACGACCTTCGCCGGATGGCCGTGATGCAGGGCGAGGTCTTCGGCTCGGCCGTGGATGTCGACGACCTGCTCGCCCGGGTCGCCGCCGATCCTGGCATCGAGTGCTGGGTCGCCGAATCCGGGGACGAGGTGGTGAGCGCAGGCCGGCTGCAGCCCGTGCGCGGCACCGTCTTCGCGGGCATCTGGGGCGGCGCCACCCGGCCGGCATGGCGGAGCCAGGGCATCTACCGTGCCCTCACGGCCGCCCGGGCCCGCTCGGCGCTGCGCGAGGGCAAGGAACTCATCCACAGCGACTCCACCGCCGACTCCAGGCCGATCCTGGAGCGCTACGGCTTCGTCAAAGTCACCGAGACGACCCCGTACGAACGCCGCCGGTAAGCGCGGTCGACGGCGGAAGCGCACCCGCCACAGCCACCTGATGTCGTGGCAGCCGCGCCGGGGCCACGCGGCGTACGGCCCCACCCGAGAC
>Ga0334882_1000981_pt1 | contig 38121 bp, 23 predicted proteins | sample GraSluR1_MG_5_FD_207226 | JGI IMG/M metagenome (GOLD analysis project Ga0334882, IMG submission 207226) | Sludge microbial communities from methane-producing bioreactor in Wageningen University, Netherlands - Granular Sludge_15_04-R1 | ecosystem: Engineered > Bioreactor > Anaerobic >... | reverse complement strand
CGTTCATCGTCTTCCTGATCCTGCCCTTCTTCCGCCGCATAGACGCCACCAGTGCCTACGAATACCTTGAGAAAAGATTCAACCTCTTCTTGCGTCTCTTCGCCGCCGCCTCGTTCGTCCTCTTTCAAATCGGCCGCATGGCAATCGTCATGTTCCTGCCCGCCATCGCCCTCGCCGCTATTACCCCACTGCACGTCTCCCACTGTATCCTCGCTATGGGCCTACTCAGCATACTTTATTGCACCTTCGGCGGATTCGAAGCCGTCGTCTGGACCGACGCACTCCAAACCGTCGTACTCCTTACCGCCGCATTCCTCAGCCTCGGCATGATTGTAAACGCCCTTGAAGGCGGGCTCGGCGAGCTTGTATCCACAGCCTCCGCCGCAGGCAAGTTCCACATGATCGATCTCGATTTCAGCTCTGCGAGTTTCACCACCACCGCCCTCTGGGTCGTCGTCATCGGCACCGTCGGCCAGAATCTCGTCAGCTACACCTCCGACCAGGCCGTCATCCAGCGATACGTCGCCACTGCCGACGCCCGCAAGGCAGCAAAAGCCCTCTGGCTTAACGGCATTCTCTCCGTCCCCGCGGGCATACTGTTCTTCTCGCTCGGAACCGCCCTCTTTGTCTTCTACAAAACCCATCCCCAGCACCTCGACTGCACCCTTCAGACAGATGCCGTCTTCCCGCTCTTCATTGCACGCCAACTGCCTCCCGGCCTTGCAGGCCTCGTCATCGCCGGCATACTCGCCGCCGCACAGTCCACCCTCTCCACGGGCATGAACAGCACTGCAACTGTCCTCGTCACCGACTTCGCGCGCCGCTTCGACATGTTCGCCTCCGATCGCGCCTGCCTCAACCTTGCACGATTCCTGACCGTCCTCATCGGCGCCGCCGCCACCGCACTCGCACTCATGTTCGCCTCCGGTGACGTCCGCTCACTCTGGGACCAGTTCCTCACCGTCCTGGGCCTCTTCGGCGGCTCCATGGCCGGTGTCTTTCTGCTTGGCATCTTCACCACACGCACCACTCCCGCGGGCGCCGCGTTCGGAGCCGTCGCAGGCGCCGCCGCGCTTTTCGCCGTAAAGACATTAACAGACGTCCACCTGCTCCTCTACGCCGCTGTCGGCATCGCCGCCTGCATGATCTCCGGACGTCTTGCAAGCGAAGTCTTCCCCAAACAATACGCCTCCCTCGATGGCCTGACAATCTACACACTCGACAAAACCACCCGCCCGGAATAGAATCAATCCAAACCTGTACTATTTGGCTGTTCCAGGAGAATACCAATGCATGAACATATCACAGGCCTCGTAGCCGCCCCCTTCACCGCCCTCAAGCCCGACGGCGACGTCAACCTCGACCTCGTAGAGCGACAGGCCGACTTCCTCAGCCGCAACGGAGTTCAAGGTGTCTTCATCTGCGGCACCACCGGCGAAGGCCCTTCCCTCACCACCGCCGAACGAATGGCCATCGCCCGGAGATGGATCGATGTCGCCGCCGGTTCATTGAAAATACTCGTCCACGTCAGCCATACCTCCATCGCCGACACCCGCGAGCTCGCCTCACACGCATGCCGGATCGGCGCCCACGGCGTCGGACTCATGGGACCTCTGTTCTTCAAGACCAGCGGCATCCCGGACCTCGTCGATTACTGTGCAGCCGTCGCCGAAGTCGCCGACCCGCTGCCTTTCTACTACTATCACATCCCCTCATTCAGCGGAATCTCAGTCTCCATCGCTGAGTTTCTAAACGCCGCAAAGAAAGAAATCCCCAACCTGGCCGGCGCAAAATACACGCACGAAGACCTCGCCGACTATGCTGCCTGCCTCGCCCTCGACGACGCCCGCTTCGACATGCTCTTCGGCCGCGATGAAATGCTCCTTGCCGCTCTCGCACTCGGCGCTAAAGGCGCTATCGGAAGCACATACAACTACAACGCCCCCCTCTATACCGAAATCATCAAAGCCTTCACCGCCGGCGACCTCCCCCGTGCCCGCACACTCCAGAACCGCGCCGCTCAAATCATTGCAGCCATCGCCCAAACCCCGTGCGGCTACCTGCCCGCCGCGAAGAGCACCCTCAAAATGCTCGGCCTCGATCTCGGCCCCGTCAGACCGCCGCTCAAAAACATTACACCCGAACAATATCAGAACCTCAGGGAAAAGCTGGAGATTGCTTCTTTCTTCGAGAATACCTGCAAATAGACCTTTTCTCTGCCATCGAACTCCGCTTCATTTCGCACAAAACTCCGATTTCACTGTGTGGTTCAGACTCCGTCAAGCCGATATAAACCGGCAGGTCCGGTCAAAGGCGCCGGCAGCAGTGAAGTTAAGTGCGCGCTTAAGGGGGGCAAATGGGCACTACGGCAGGGTTGAACCGTACTTGCAGGATCGTTCTGTTACTTCTTCTCGCCGTCTGCGGATCCGCCGAGGCTATAGAACGAGCAAGGGTGGATTTCGAATATGTCAAGGACCGCGCACGCCAACTTGCCGACAAGCCATACGAACCGCTCACTGCCGATATCCCTGACTTCCTCCGCAACCTCGATTATAATACGTACCTCGCAATCCGCTCCGATCCATCCAAGGCCCTTTGGGCTAAGGAAGAACTACCCTTCTACGTAACCTTCAGCCTCCCCGGCTATATCTACAACTACGCAGTCCGCATACATGAATTCACCCAAACCCACGTCCAGGAGGCGCCCTTTGCACCGCATTTCTTTGATTTCGGCAAACATGCAGATCTTGCACCTCGCATCCCAGCCTCCCTGGGATACGCCGGATTTCACGTCTTTTGCAATCAGTCTGCCTGCAAAAAAGACGAAGAGGTCGCCGTCTTCCTCGGCTCCAACTACTTTCGGGTTGTCGGAAGTGGGACGAGATTCGGAATGTCCACAAGAGGATTAGCGATAAACACCACCCGCGACGATGAGGAGTTTCCTCTGTTCCGTGAATTCTGGCTTGGTAAGCCCCGCCCCGACTCAGACAATCTGATCATTTACGCACTCCTGGACGGACCGAGCGTCGCTGGAGCCTATCGATTCAGAATAACCCCCGGCCCCACCACCGAGGTAAGGGTGCGAACATGCCTGTTTTTCCGCCGCACCGTTGAGCAGGTGGGCATCGCGCCTTTTTCAAGCATGTTCTATTTCAACGAAAACTCAGTTCACAAGCCGCTCGATTATCGGCCTCGCGTCCACGATTCCGACGGCCTGTTGCTGCGAACCCCCGATGGAAAATATGTCTGGCAGCCGCTGATAAACCCCGCCGACAAGCTGGTCACTACCTACCGATTCCCGCGACCGGCCGCATTTGGCCTGTGCCAGCGCCAGCGGAGCTTTGAAAACTACCAGGACATCGATCAGGCCTATCAATCGCGCCCCAGCTCATGGGTCGAGCCCGGCGCAGGCGACTGGGGCCCCGGTGCAGTGGTCCTGTACACCTTCGCCGCCGACTCTGAAACCAGTGACAATGTAGTGGCCTTCTGGCAGCCTGCGAAATCTCCCCCCCCCGGTCGCCCGGTATTCTTCGAGTATTCGCTGTTCTATTCGCTGCATGAACATTTGCCCGCTGGCTACACCGTCGCCACCCGAACCGGTGGACCTGTCTACCCGATCGACCTGAACCAGTACATCATAGACTTCGATGGCGAAGAATTGCGCAGCCTGGAACCGACCGATGGCGTCGAAGCCGTCACAGCCGCGGATCGAGGAATCAACCTTGAGCGGCCCATCCTCGTCAAGAACCACAACAACAATAACTGGCGCCTGATCCTGCAGTTCCGTGTGCAGGATCAAGCGATGAAAAGAGGCAGGTTGACCGCATACCTGAAACAGCAGCAACGTCGATTAACCGAGACATGGAGCTACGTATGGACCGAAGAACGGCAGTTTCCACAAACCCCGCAGCAGCAGGCGTTTGGAACGACGCCTACGCAAGAGTAGACGCATATCTGTCCTCCCTCGGCGTCGATGGACCAATGTTGCGCCACGATCTTGCACATCAGGTAACCGCCGCCGCCCGCGCCGTCGACGACATCCGACAACCTGTAAGCGCAGCCATGACGGAATTAAGAAATGCAATCACAGCTTGTATAGGCTCAGCCATCGACCTATCAGAACTGAATAAAGAGGAAGCGTTTCTGCAAAGCCGTCTGGCCCTTTTGCTCACCGATACGCCCCACCGATGGCCAACGCTGCTCATGTCCGATGTACCGTTGCCCCAAGCTTTCGTCACGGCCCTCAACCGCCGTTTCCCCTGGACGCCACGATTCTGCCCCGCCCGCATGGAGGTCCGGCCGTTGGAACTGGGCCTCGTACCCCATCTCGCCGAGGCGGCGCTGCAAACACTCGAACACACGCCCTTGTTGCGGCTTATCGTCATCTGGGGCTCTTTCGCTTCCGTGTTTGGGCTTCTGTTTTACTTGACAAGGTAACTTCCCATGCCCCCAAAAACAGGTGACGCCCAGTCAAGGCCGCAAAATGCGACGCTCTCACCCCGCACCCGAACTGTCCGTCGCACACTCTTTCTCTGTGTGTTCCTGCTGGTCAGTTGCACCGGCATAGTCTTCTTTGCCGATTACCTCTGGCGCACACAGTTGTACGGCCTCAAATACGCAATGCTCGCCCTCTACGCGATCCTCTTCTGCCTCATATCATTTCTGTTCTGCAACGCCCTCTTCGGCTTCATTGAGCTCCACAGCCCCGGCAGACGGATGTCAATCAACTCGCAAACACCCCAGGAAGACGAAACCGACCAGCCCCTGTCACCAACGTGTGTCCTCTTCCCCATTCACAACGAGGATCCATGCCGCGTTATGGCCGGAGTCAATGCCGTATGGGAATCCCTCAAATCAACCGGCCACGTCGACGCTTTCGATTTCTTCGTCTTGAGCGACTCCACCCGCCCCGACTGCTGGATCGAAGAAGAGATCGCATGGTTCCATACGACACGCCAACTCGACGCATCTGACCATCTTCATTATCGACATCGCCCCGACAACGCCGGAATGAAAAGCGGCAACATAAGCCACTTCCTCGAGCAATGGGGCTGCCGATACGAATACATGGTCATACTTGACGCCGACAGCCTCATGACCGGACCCACCCTCGTCCGCCTCGTTCGAATGATGGATGCCCATCCCAGAGCGGGAATCATTCAGACAACCCCCCTAATAGTCCGCGCAGAAACGTTCTATGGACGAATTCAGCAATTCGCCGCCTCCCTCTACTCCAGGGTCTTTGCCGCCGGCATGAGTTTCTGGCAGGGAAACGAAGGCAATTATATCGGGCACAATGCCATCGTGCGGGTAAAACCGTTTATGGCCAACTGCCGCCTCCCCGAACTGCCCTGGAAGGAGCCGCTCGGCGGCCATATCTACAGTCACGACTTCGTCGAAGCCGCACTGATGCGCAAAGGAGGCTACGAGGTCTGGCTCGCATACGACCTGCCGGGCAGTTACGAAGAAGGACCCGCCAACCTGATCGCGGGCGCATGGCGTCACCGACGATGGTGCCAGGGTAATCTGCAGCACTCATGGCTGCTCTTCTCAGGCGAACTGCCCCTCATGAGTCGGTGCCATTTCCTTCTCGGCATCCTTGGGTACACCAGCTCGCTCCTGTGGTTCCTCTTGCTGCTATTCAGCACACTCGTCGTACTTCAGTTCGAGCGATCAGGCCTCTCGCTGATTCCGAGTTCCGGCTTCACACGTTTCCTCAATCTCTCGCTCACTCAACACGGAATCCTCCTGTTCGCCCTCGCCTTTGCCCTGCTGCTGTCCCCCAAGGTGTTCGGCCTGCTCGACCTCTGTCTGGACCGAAGCCGCCTCAAGGTTTGGGGTGGCTTCTGGCGCACTGCCGCCGGCGTTGCCATCGAGACTGTCGTATCCATCTTCACCGCACCGCTGCTGATGCTCTGGCATGCGCTGTTCGTCGTAACCATCCCTATGGGAAAAGGCGTCAAGTGGATTTCTCAAAGCCGCGACCCCCGACAGGCCCTGAGCTGGCGCCTCGCCGCCTCCACTCACGCATGGGCTACGATTATCGGGGCGACCTGGATGTTCGTCGATTATTTGTACAACATGAGCTTCTTCCACTGGATGCTGCTCATCAACGGCCCACTCATCATGTCCATCCCGTTCAACATGCTCCTCTCATCACTCAACATCGGTACATGGCTCAAGAAAAAGGGCCTGCTGATGATCCCCCAGGAGCGACAGCCGGTACCTGAATTGCAGACGTTAGCTCATGCCGAAAAGTCACTACGCAAATCTCTCGACAAGCTCCCTCTGCCCGCGTCTTCACTTGCGATCATGGACCCCTACGTCAACGCCCTGCACATAGCCATCCAGCGCCGGACTGCCGCCTGTGTCGCCATGCCGCCGACGCAGGACCCTGCCCACAGGCTGATCGCCGACCCAAAAAACGATCAAATGCAATGGCTCGAACTGCTGCTCGACGACAAGGCCTGCCTTGCCCTGCACCATGAGTTATGGGATCGACCCCAATCCATGTTGTCCGACACGTGGAAGCAGCGACTCGCCGTCTATCAAACCCCCGCCCCGTCCCATTTCATGTCTCGCATCAACTGAACTGTCCAAAAAACCGCGATCGCCAGGCGCCACCACATGCAGCCGCTCCACCCTCGCCTGTCACGAATAACCCGCCCCCTGCCGCACATTCTGCAAAAGCGCTGGCTTTTGTGGCGAAGTTTGATAGAATCTGTCCCGCCGGGCGGCAGTCTGCCGCTTTCTTGCTTTGTCCAGCGACGCCGGATTAACCAGTCCGCGCCGCATGGCTTTTTCATTCAAAGGATACGCAGGCATGGAGAAAAAGAAGGTTCGGACCGGAATCGTCGGAGCTGGCTTTTCGGCGTCCTTTCATTATGAAGCGCTCCGCAAGGTACACGGCGTCGAGGTCGAAGTCGTAGGCGTCTACTGCCCGCCCGAGGACCAGCGACGCCAATACGCGGCAAAACGCGGAATCTGGGCTTTTGATAGTCTCGAAAGCCTCATCCAGGCCGTGGACGTGGTCCACGTATGCACGCCCCCCGTCGTCCACGAGGCGGTCGCCGTCGCCGCCCTGCAGCAAGACAAGTTCGCCATAGTCGAAAAACCTCTGACCGGCTACTTCGGGGATGGCTCCGAAGCTTTCAGCGGCGATACCTTCCCAAAACAGGACGCCCTCGATTTCGCACTGGCCAGCGTCGACCGTATGCTCGCCGCCGAAGCTGCCAGCAAAGGCCGAATCCTCTACGCCGAAAATTGGGTCTACGCGCCCGCCATCCAAAAAGAACGCGAGATCCTCGAGAAAACCGGAGCCCAGATACTCTGGATGCACGGAGAGGAAGCACATTCCGGCTCCCACGCCGCAACCTACGCATACTGGAAATTCTCCGGCGGAGGAGTCATGATCGGCAAAGGCTGCCACCCCCTCACCGCCGCACTCTACCTCAAACGAGTCGAAGGCCTCAAACGCAGCGGCAAACCCATCCGCCCTCAAGCCGTCAGCGCCCGAACCCACGCGATAACTCGCCTGCCCAGCTTCCGCGACGAAGGCCACATCCGCGCCGACTACCACGACATCGACGACTTCTCGCTGATGCACGTCATCTTCGAAGACGGCACTATCGCCGACATCTACGCCTCCGACATCGTACTCGGCGGCATTCATAACTGGCTCGAGGTCAGTGCCAACAACCACCGCACCATCTGCAACATCAACCCCAACACCGCCATGCAGACCTACAACGCCGTCGAGGCAAATTTCGCCGACGTTTACGTCGTCGAGAAGATCGGCACAAAGCAGGGATGGTCGATGCCGTCCCCCGACGAGGACTGGTTCACCGGCTACCCGCAGGAAATCGAGGCCTTCTACAGGACCATTGCCTACGGCGACCCCCTCGAAAGCGACAGCCGCCTGGCCGCCGACTGCATCTCGACCATCTACAGCGCGTATGTGTCGGCGGAAAAGAAGGGCGCCGAAACGGCGGTCAAGGCTTTCTGATGCGACTGCGAGGTTCAGCGTGATTCCACCGGAACGATTTGCAGCTCTCTACAAGGCAATCGATGTCGCGCGCAAGGCGGCTGTCGTTATTCTCTTTTCCTTCATCGTCGTATCAATGGGCTTGCAGATCATCCTCCGCAGCCTGGAATGGACCGACGAAATCCTCCGCTACATCAACATCTGGGTCATCTTCCTTGGCGCCGGCATTGCAGTGCAGAAGAGCGCCCACCTCCACGTAGGATTCGTCATCGACAAGATCGGCGGCCCCCGAACCCAGCGCGTCATCCGGACCGTCCGCCTCGCCCTCATTATCACAGGACTCCTGATCGTCGCCGCCGCAGGCGCCGTAAAGGCCTTCAGCCAGGCACGCGTGCAGACGCAGATGGCCCCGATGTCCATCACATGGTTCTACCTCGCCATACCCGTCGGCTGCATACTTATGGCAATCGATTACCTGCTCATTATGCTGTACGGGCGGCATCCGTTTGCAGACAGCGAAGACGCGGAGGAATCCGCATGCTGACGGTGGCGTTGTGCTTTCTCGGTCTGATCCTCCTGATCGTGCTGGGTTTTCCCATCTTTGTGGCGATCTGCCTGGTGGGCGCCGCCGCCACGATCGCGTCCGGCGATTCGCTTATGCTGGTGGTAACGAACATCTTCGGCGGAATCGACAGCTTCAGCCTCATGGCCATTCCGCTCTTCATACTCGCCGGCTACGTGATGACCGAGTGCAACATCACCGAGCGCCTGGTGGATTTGTCCGACGCCCTGGTCGGCCGGTTCCGCGGCAGCCTCGGGCACGTTAACATCCTCAGCTCCATGTTCTTCGCAAGCATCCAAGGCTCCGGCGTCGCCACCACCGCCGCCATCGGCCCCATCATGATCCCGCCCATGATAAAGCAGGGCTACGACAAAGACTACGCCGTTGCCGTCACCGCCTCCGCCGCGGTAATAGGCCCCATTATCCCTCCCAGCATCGCCATGATCATGTTCTCCTACTACACCGGCCTCTCTGTAGCGAGGCTCTTTCTCGGCGGCTTGATCCCCGGCATTCTCGTCGGCCTGGGACTCATGACCGTCAACGCCGTATATTGCCGCATCCGCGGCTACGATGCCGTACCGCGACCCCATGGAATAAAATCCGTGCTGCGGGCAGTCGTCCGATCGCTCGGCGGATTGATGATACCCGTAATCATCGTAGCCGGCATCGTCGGCGGCAAGTTCACACCAACTGAGTCCGGCGCCGCCGCCGTCATCTACGGCCTGATCTACGGGTTGGTCTCCCGCCGCCTCAAGCTCAAACGCCTCCCCGCCGTCCTTATCGGAGCCGCGCGCACCACCGCCGCCGTTATGATCATCCTGGCCGTCTCCAAGGTCTTCGCAAATGTGATGGTCAGGGCACAATTCCAGCGTATCGTAGTCGAGCAGATCGCCGGAGGAATCGGCAATCCCTGGCTTGCAACGCTGACGATCATGGTCTTCCTTATCTTCCTCGGCTCGTTTCTCGACCCGACTGTTTTGATCACTATGTTCGCCACCACCGTCGCCGCCGTCGGCGCCAAACTGGGCTTCGATCCCGTCCACTACGCCGTGCTGATGGCGATTACGATGCTGCTGGGGGCGGTCACACCCCCCGTCGGATCGATGCTGTTCGTGTCGTGCTCGATTGCACGGCTGCCCATTGAGCAAAGCGTCCGGGTCTTGCTGCCGTTCTTTGCCGTGCTGCTTGCCGTTGCGGTGGCGGTTCTTTTCTTTCCGCAACTGGTGCTCATTCCCGCGGGTTGGGCGGGTTGACGCGGCCGGGCCGCCCTGTTAACATGAATACCGAAAGGAGCATGCACATGCGTACATCCAAAAGAATCTTTCTATGCTTGACCGTCTCCGTCGTCCTCGCCTTGTTGCTCACGGCGGCATCCTGCCGCAATTCCGGAGAAAAGACATACCGCATGCGCGCCGCAACACCCCTTGCTCCGCATGGCACCGTCGGCAAAGCCCTCGCCCGCTTCTGCGAACTCGTCGAGGAAAAAAGCCACGGCCGAATACGAACCGAGCAATTCTACATCGGAGAACTGGGCAATCAGCGCGAACTCGTCGAAATGGTCCACGATGGATCGCTCGAAGTCGTCACCTCCCTCGCCTCGGGCACCGCAAGATACGTACCCCAGCTCGCCCTTTTCGAATACCCATACATCTACAAGGACGAGGCCCACCTTGTCCGCGTCCTCGACGCCCTCGAACCTGAAGTCTCAAGACTCCTCGCCCCCCACAACTTCATCGCCGTCGGCGGCCAGGGCATGGGCTTCCGCCACATGCTCAACAAAACCCGCCCCATCGAAAAGCCCGCCGACCTCAGAGGCCTCAAAATGCGCGGCCCGAATCCCATCTATGTCGGCATGTTCAAGGCACTGGGCGCAAACGCAACAACCACCGACTGGAGCGAAATCTACAGCGCACTCCAGACAGGCGTCATCGACGGCCTTGAGGCCTCACCGGACATGCTCCTGTCAATGAGGTTTCACGAACAGGCAAAATACCTCTCCAAGACCTCCCACATCGCCGCCTGCGTCTATTACATGATACGCAAAAATTGGCTCGAAAGGCTCCCCCAAGACCTCCAGGCAATCGTCCTCCAGGCCGCCCGCGAAGCTGCCGAGTATCAAAACGCGCTGGACGTAGAAGTTCAGATCGACGCCATGAAACAGATGCAGGCCGATGGCGTACAGATCAACGCCGTTGCCGACGTCGCCCAGTTTCAGGACCAGTTGGCCTCCTGGAAAGCGGACTACGTCAGGTCACAGGGCAAGGCATGGCAGGAGCTCTACGCCATGATCACCGCCGTCGAATAGCCGCAATCCAGCCCGAACACGACCCGCACTTAACGCGGACTGTTCAGTATCGCATGTGCATGCCGCGAGTAATACCCGCGGTAGTCCTTCTCATACGCCCTGAGTATCTTCTCCGCAAGCCCGTTATAATCCCCGCACTTGTACAGCGCCCGAGCCAGCACCAGTTCGCGAAGCGAAACGTTTCGCGTGCTCGTGTCGACCGGGCTCGCCGGCTGTTCCTTTCGCATCACGGCGATATCCGTATACGCGTGCCCGCTCATCCCCGCCTTGCCCAGCAGCTCCGCCAACGGCCGAACCGCCGCCGGATCTTTCAGCATCTCCAAAGCCACCGCCACCGCTCGATGGTGTGAAAACTCCGCATTTGCATCAAGCTGTGCCGCCTTGTCAAGGATCGGCTTCAAACCCCGCTTGTCGCCGGTACGCGCAAGCGCAATTATAAGCGTGTCAAGATAACTCAGGCTCCGCCCGAACTGCCCCATACCGGTGTAATTCCAGCCCTCGTCCCACTCCGATCCGCTGATCGCCGCGATAAGCGTCTCCGCGCCCGTCCCGTCGCCCAGCACGCCGAGGATATGCGCATAAACCAGCTTGTGATCGTCGTTCTCCGCGCTCCGCCACGCCGCCCGCAGCATCGGCAGAGCCGTCTCCGGCTGGGCAAGCACCGTCTCGATCTCTTCATAATCGTTCACCACCTTCTTAACCGCCGCTGCTACAGCAGCACTCGGCAGCGGGAAAGAATCCTTGTCAGTAAGCACCCGCTCCGGAAGCACGCCCTTCTCCACAAGGTGCCTCTGCAGCGCCTTTATGTCCACCGTGCGAGTTGTCAGGTTCTCACGCACAATCATCGCCGCTGCCACACCCGCGGCATAACCCTGATTCTGCACGTCCGGCTGCATCCGCAGGACCGGCATCGCGTCCCGGTGTGCGCTTATACCCAGACCCGTAACAAGGACCCCGTCAAGACCCTTCGGCAGCAGGCACCGGTAAGGCAAATCCGCAATCATGCCCGCGCGATCCGGAGGACGGATATAAAACACCGGATGAACCGTATAACCGTGCGAATCGAAGTTGCTCATCGCAATCACAATCGTGTCAGCAAAGCTCCGCCGCATGTAAATATCCACGGGCGACAAACAGAAATCCCCCACGACCTGCCGCCGCTCCCGCGTGTCGACAATTTGCCCCATGTCATAAGCGTTCTTGAACTTCTCCCGCCCCAACACAAACGCCGCCCAAACGTCCATCACGTCCCCGTCGTCGATGAACGCATAGTCCGTATTCGTGTAGCTCGCCCCCAGCTCGCGAGGCGGCAAACCCGTCCCCTGCACCGCAATGTGCGTATCGTCGGTCAGCACGCACTCCGCCCCCGCCGCCGCGGCGATCCCCGCGTTGCCTGTTGCATCGATCACACACCTGGCAAGCACCACCCCGCGACCCTCCGGCGTAGCCACAACAACGCCCTTCACACGACCGTCGTCGACGACTGCCCCGGCGCCAAGCACGCCGAACCATATATCCGCACCCGCCTTCCGCAGTTCCCGCCGATACCACTCCATCCTCATCTCGACGTTCCACGCCCCCCCCGAGCTAACCGCCTCAGGATGCATCTCACGCAGAGCCTTGTCGATCTCCGCCGTAAACCCCACGCGATTGCCGTGATAATACTTGCTGATCAGCCCCAGGGTTCCGATACCGCCCAGACCGTGCAGGTATTCCAACACCAGCGTCTTCGCCCCCTGCCGCGCCGCCGCAATCCCGGCAGGAGCCCCGCCGGTCCCCCCGCCCACGACCACAACGTCGTACTCGCCTATTACCGGCAGCCCCCGCTCCGGAAACTCAACCGTCTTGATAATATCACGCCGAGGGTAGATATCCGTAAGCAGCTCCGCCACGCGCCCTTTGACTGTCGCCCCGCCGCCCTGCACCAGCGGCTTGAAGCGCCCAGCCGCCCTCACGCCCCGCGCATCCGCCGCCGCCTGCCTGCCGACCCTCGCCCCAAGATCCATATACTCCACCGGCCGCAGCATTGCCCCGGCAGCCTCGCGCGAAACATCCGCGCAACCGCCAAGCACGTAAACCCGCCGCACTCCCGCCGGACGAAGCACGTCAAGACTCACCCGATCGCTGCCCGGCCAGCCGCCCCCAAGGCTCCGCACGCAACGAACCGCATCCGGAGGAACCTCGAAAAGAACCTCCGACGCGTCTGCCTGCGTCAGCTCAAATGTCCGATCGCGCGCAATCTGCTCCGCACGCGCAAAACTCGCAAACGAATTGTCCGCCATCTCAATATTCAGCGTATGCTCGAATGCCCCGAAGTCGCGCTTCTGACCCGGCCGAGGAGCCACGCGAACCGCCAGCCGCCTGCCGCTCGCCTTGTCCCCTTCCATCTGCTCCGCGATAACAATCCGCTTGAAAATCCGCACTCCGCCCGGCGAATCCTTCAATGCCGCACCCGCCATACGCGCCACTGCCGCCCGATGAGTTGCATCGATCACAACCTTCGCCTTCACCGCCTGCCGACCCGACCGATTGCTCATGACAATACCCGCGGCGTTGCCCGCCTCGTCGACAAGAACGTCCGTCGCATAGCACCCGAACAGAAACTGCACCCCCGCCTCTAACAGCGCCTCGTCAAAAACACGCTTCACCTGCATCGGCGTCACCATCCATGGAATCTCCCGCCCCGCATCCGCCTTAAGGCTCTCAGCGTCCTCGACGATGATCTCTCCCAGCAGTATCCGCCCCGCCTTCGGACCGCGAGTGCATTCGCACCTCACGTACCGTGCCGTCGTCTCCATCTTTGCCGACAAAAACACCGGCTCCTCTTCGTAACCCTGCCCCAACTTGTCGTTGTCGACAACCCCCGCCGCACGCCAAGTCTCCTTGTCCATGCTCACGAAAACCCGCACACGCGCCACCTCGAAATCATCGTTCCGCTGAAACGCCAGAACATGGACATGACGCAAATCACGAACCTGCCCCAGATCGATATCGATCGTCACGTCGCCGTCGTACTGAACGCTCTGCGTCGGAGCACCCGTCCAACGACCGTCCGTCAGCATCGGCCTGCTCTCCGAATCCCTGTGCAAAGCCGCCGAAGGAAGGCTCGCCCGATACGTAAAAGCAACCCCCTTCGAAACCCGCCTCACCGCCGGCTCTTTGTAAACCGCACGAGCAAGCTCGCTCACCGCCTCTTCACCATCGTCCAGCCAAAGTCGGTACGTCCCGCACATATCCTCCCCAAGATACGGACGCGGCGCAGCCAGGAACACGCTTGCCCCGCTCTTCGCCGCCTCCACCGCCGCTGCCACGCCCCCGCTCGTCCCCCCAACCACAACGACGTCCACGTCGTACGTAACTGGAATCGAATGAGCCGGCTCAACAACGCTCCGCCCCCCCGCAAACGAAACCACCGACAACACGGAAACCACCAGGGACAAGACAGTCAAATTCTTCATCGTAAAAACTCCTGTTCTTAATTCGCAGGCGTAACCAGATACCACATCGTTTCATAACGAGGCGACAACTCCACCGTCGCCAGCCCCCCCGCCGTATTCACGGCAACTTCCGCCCGAGCCGTCCCGTCCGGCCCAAGCGCCCGGCATCGCCAACGCCCCGCCGGCAATGCCACCCGCCCCGTAACAGGCTCGATCCCCACCGGCCCCCTCCCCCAGTTCCGACCAACCGTCCGACGGTCCTCCGAAAACTGCATATCCACATTTTCACACCGCCCGCAGGCCGCAATTAATATCCTCTTCGACCGCGACAAGTCAACCGCGTCCAGAGCCGTCACTGTAACCGCCGCAAAACCGGGCGACTCAATCACCACGCGACCCGATGTCGCCTCATCCGCCCGCACCGCATGACCCGTAAACACCAAAGCCCCCGCCGAAGCCGCAGCATACGCACCCCGCCTCTGGCCGTCAACGTCCCAGCGCACGCTCGTCCTCGCACCCGCCGAGGCGGCACTTCTGACCGACCGCCACGAAAGCCGCGACGCCGCCTGCACCCCCAGATAATCCTCCCATGCAAGGCTCGCCCTTTCACCAAGCACCCCGAACATGTTCCGATCATACTTGTTATGCAAACGAACCAGCGACCCCAGAACTTCGCCGCGCTCGGCAAGTCCAGCCGCCGCCATCCCGTCGAGCGACCCCATTCCGCCCAGCCGAAACATCGCCGCCGCACCCGCCATAAACCCCCACTTGCCCGGATTCGAATCCACATCGAAAAAGCTGTTCAGCTTATCCCGATCCCAGTCATCCGTCCCATGGCTGTAAGTGTAAAGCCACACCCCGTCCCAGTCCTGCGCCGCCGCAAACGATGCAATCATCGGAACACACTCCGCCTGCGAATCCAGCGGCGCCGGATGGTTGTATTCCGTAACCGTAAACGGCTTGCCCGCCAATCGCTCCGCCGCCATGCGAAACAGCGTAGCCTCCGCCGGATAATCCGTCATCGCCTTCTGATCGACCAGCCAGTTGCCGCTGTCCCACGGCCGCCCCGGAAATCGCGGATGCTGCCAGTAAGCATGCGCATCGACAAAATCCATGTCGCTCTGCCCATATAACCCCAACGGCCCAAACACAATCGTCCCCGTCACAAGCGACTTGCTGCCCAGGTCCTCCTTCACATACCGCCGCATCTCATCGAAATACGCTTTCTCGGTCTCCGCCAGAAAACGCATCCGATCCTCAACCCGAGCCGGCGTCTCCGTCTCTGAATACAATCTGACGCTGCCGTCCTCCACCTTCTCGCTCGCGCCCAGCCCTTCAAGCCCCCCTGGTCGAAGCCGCACGTCCGCCAGATAAACCGCATCCTCGCTGTTGCCCAACACAAAACTGAGCCGAACATTGCTGTCGCCCGCCCGAGCCGTAAACCCCAAACGATACTCCTTCCAATCCTCTCCAAGCTCAACCCGCCGCGACAGCCCAAGATTGCTCCACGGATCATGCGCCATCGTAACATTGCACGTAACGCTCCGCCCACGCGCCGCCGCACCCGCGAACGTCGCCGTATAATACCGCTCGCCCTCGACCGCAAATCCCCCCTGGTTGAACTGAATATGCCACTCCGTCCCGCTCAGCGCCGCGGGCTTAATCTCCAGCGCACGCCGACCGCGATAGCTCGTAACTGACGCCTGCGCCTTCGCACCCGAATGCTGCTCCAGGTTCCACCCCGTCGGCACACCCGACGCCGACCGCCCACCGCTCCAGTCCCCGTTCTTCAGCATATCCGCACCGGGCGCCTCCGCCTGCCGGCTCCACTCCCTCCGCACACCCCCCGTATCCCCGTACCGCCGCGCAAGCCATGCGTTGTACTGCTTCTGCAAGACTTGCGCATAGTACTCCGGCAGCCCCCGCAGATTCTGCTCCGCGCCCCACATGAACAAACTGTTCTCATTGGTGATCTCGACGATCGCAATCGCCGGATCCGCCGCCCACGTAATCCCGCGATACTTGTTAACCCGCCTCATCAGCTCCCGCGCAAAACCCTTCTGTGCCTCCACAAGTTCCGGCGTAAAGATATTGATCATCTTGTCGTAGCTCGTGTTGCCCTTCGGCAGTCCGAGGTACTCACTGTGCGCACGCCCCACGTGCAGATTCAGATTCACGTAAACGCCGTGTTTGGCCAACTGATCGATGAAGAAATCCAGCTTGTCCAGCGCCTCAGGCTCGATCCCCTTGCCGTCCCGCGCCGTCCATATCCCCCGCGGATAACGCGACGTATCCAGATGATGAAAACGCACCGTATTAACCCCAGCCGCCGCAAGACGCGCTGCCACATGCGGTGCATCCGCATGAGTCGGAAGATTAGCCCCGAATGAAAGATTCACCCCCCACAGCCGTACACGCTTCTCCCCCCGATAGAAATGAAACCCCGACCGCACCACAAGCCGATCCGCCTCACCCTCGATAGGTTCGGCCTCAAAAGCTATAAGCGACTCCGGGTTTGACCGCGCCGGTATAACAAACGGTACAAACTGCTGCGCAGCCGCCGCCCCCGCCAGACAAAAAATCACGCTCGTCGCAAGTGCTGCATGTCTCACGTCAGTCCTCCGAACAAATAACACCCTCTCGGCCGCCTCGCCGAAAAGCCCGCGGGCAAACCCTGCACCCGCGGCATCTCACGACGCCACCGCGAACTAATCCGCTCAAAGCAGCGGCCCAACCGCATTCTACCCGCTGTCGCCGCCTATTTCAACCCCGGCAGAAGACGCACAAGCCCGTCCGGCTCACCCATCGAAGCATCATACGGTCGAATCCGAAAACCATAGCTGTAAGCCTGCGCCGCAAGCATGTACTCCGGATGGGTCCGGGCGCCCCAACTGTCGTCGCCGCCAACACCCATTTGTCGATAGTCGATATTAACGGTGACATTGCCGCTCCGAGGCAGTTCATGAATATGCGTCGCCTTCTCGAGCGCCTTGGCCGTATAAGGCCACGCACTGAAATCGACCGTAGGCATACCCGCAACAAGCAGCCCCGCACCATCGCCGTTGGTCAGCGTAAACCACCGCACGTCGCACCGGTTGCCGTTCTCCTGAGGACGAACATACTCGTGTATAAGCTGCTCGACGCTCGCCGAATACCGCCCAATAGCAGCACCCGTCTTGCGATCCCAGTAGTTCTCATGCGGCCCGCGACCCAGCCACGAAACCTTGTCAAAGTCGCCCGGAACCTCCATCGTCATGCCGAACCGCGGCATCTCCGGCAACTGTCCCACCACCTCGACCACCGCCTGCACTGCCAACTCACCGTTGCCGAAAACCGTATACGTAAACCCGCACGCCGACTGTCCGGCCCCAAGCATTGCTATCACGCCGATCTCCACCTTCCCGGGTGCAGGCTGCTCCACCTTCACGCTCGTAACCGTCCGGTTCGCCCCCGCATCCTTCCAGACGCCGTGCCGAGCGGGCATCCCGTTGCCGCGGTCGTTATCGATCGGCACGCGCCAGAAGTTCGGCACAAGCGGCGATGCTATGAGTTCCTTGTCCTTGTACGTAAACGACTGGATCGCCCCGTCCGCAACTCCCACCGTCAGCAAAAAGTCCGCACCTTTAACAGTAACCGCCTTCTCCGAACGAACATAAGTCAGCGGCGCCATCCCGTCCACCGACGCGGCAGTCGCCGCCGGCACGTCCAAAGGCAATTCGAACTGCTCCCATGCCACAACATGACGCTTCGGCGCCCAGCTCGTATCCTCAGCCAGCGCAAATGTAAACTTCAAATGGTACTCGCGACCCGCCTCAACCGCCGGCTTCTCAAACGGCGCCCTCAACTCCTGCTCGCTCTGCGGCCCAAGGTTAAGCTGACCCAGATACCCGCTCTGAACAACCTTGCCGTCCTCGGTCAGCTCCCACAATGCGTTGACAAAGCTCAGATCCTGAAAATAGTAGTCATTGCGAACAAGAACCTTCCCCTCAGCCAGATCGACCGGCCTTACCTGTATCTGCTGATAGACCTTTTTCACCTCATGCAGCGACGGGTTCGGCTTCCGGTCCGGCCCAACCAGACCGTTGCAGCAAAAGTTCCCGTCGTTGGGCTGATCACCGAAGTCCCCCCCGTACGCCCAGTACTCCTTGCCGTCGGGCGACATCTTCCTAAGTCCCTGGTCCGCCCAGTCCCAGATGAATCCCCCGATCAGCCGCTCATGCGCACGAATCGCATCCCAGTACTCCTTCAGGTTCCCCACCGAATTGCCCATCGCATGTGCATATTCGCACATCACCACAGGCCGATCGTCGTCCTGCCGAAGACCAAGTTCCACGAGCTGATGTATTTTAGGATACATCCGGCTTATCACGTCCACGTAAGCATAATCCTTCGGCTTGCCTTCAGCCCCTTCATAGTGAATCAGTCGAGTCGGATCGTAATCTTTGATCCACCCCGCCATCGCCGCATGATTCGGCCCGCACCCGCTCTCGTTACCCAACGACCAGAATATCACCGACGGATGATTCTTGTCGCGTTCAACCATCCCGATAGCCCGCTGAACAAAAGCCCCGTGCCACTGAGGGTCGTTGGCCAGGTAACCACCAAGCCCGTGACTCTCAAGGTTCGCCTCGTCGATGACGTAAAGTCCGTACTCGTCGCAAAGATCGTACCATATCGGATTGTTCGGATAGTGCGACGTCCGAACCGCGTTGATATTGTTCTGCTTGAGCAGCTTGATGTCCTGAATCATCCGAGTAACCGGAATCGCCCTGCCGTGATCAGGATCGTGCTCATGACGGTTCACACCGTAAAACAGAACCGGCTGACCGTTGATCAGCACCTGCCCGCCCGCAACTTCTATACGCCGAAAGCCCACGCGACAGCTCTCCGCCTCCACAAGCCCCCCGTCGCCGTCATGCAGCGTAATCACTAATGTATAGAGATTCGGAGCCTCCGCCGACCACTTCTTAGGCGACTTGACTCTGCCCTCAAGAAGCGCAAACTTCACGTTGTCCCGCTGAGGATACCGCTCATTGATTATCTGCTCTACCGGCCTGCTGAGCGCCGCCCCGAATACGGGCTTGCCCCCGTCATAGAGCTGTGCATGCACCGTCCACCCCTTCGTATCAACCTTCTTAAACTTGCGAATCTTCGGACGAATCTCCAGCAGCCCGTCCTCATACCTGTCGTCAAGACCGGCGCGCACGTGAAAATCGCTGATATGCACCGCAGGCGTCGCCATGAGGTGCACGTTCCGGAATATCCCGCTCAGCCGCCACATGTCCTGGTCTTCGAGATAGCTCCCGTCCGACCACCGATACACCTCAACCGCTAAAGTATTGGCCCCCGCCCGAACGTACCGCGTCAGATCGAACTCCGCCGCAAGCATGTTGTCCTGGCTGTACCCCACCCGCTGCCCGTTCACCCATATATAAAACGCGCTGTCCACCCCCTCAAAATGAATGAATACCTGCTTGTCTTTCCATTCCGCCGGCACGTAAAACGTCCGACGGTAAGACCCAACGGGATTGTAGCTGTCAGGTATATACGGAGGATTCACTTCGAACGGATACTTTATGTTCAGGTAGATCGGTATACCATAGCCATGCATCTGCCAGTTGGCCGGCACTGGTATGCTTTCCCATCCGCTGTCGTCGAACTCCGACCTGTAGAAATCCGCCGGCCGATCACTCGGCTTGCCCACCCAATGGAACTTCCACTTCCCGTTCAGCGACAAATAGTTCGGCGAGTCGTTGCGAATCCCCCGAAGCGCAAGCTCCACCGTCGGATACGGAATCAGCGTTGCATGAGCAGGCTCCTTGTTGATCCCGAACACCTCCGGGTTCTCCCAGTCCCGCCGCCCCTCGGGCGCGGCTATAACCGCCGGCGCCGGCGCACTGACAGGCGCAGCCGCGGCAGCGGCCCCCTCATCCTCGCCGACTGTCGGCATCTGCATGGACCCCGCCAAAGCCGTCTCCACCTCAGACTGCGCCTCCATTTCGCAGCCTGCAAAAAACGCCATACACACAATCAGCAAACCCGTTAAGCACCGGACCATACAGGGCCCCCTTTCATATTCTTGACGATCTCTCCACATCACAGCCTCCCTTACAACGGAAGCCGCGACAGCAATCCCTTACCGGGCAAGACCTATCGGGCTGAACAGCACATAGAGCACAAGCGTAACAATCACCACCGCGATACCGGCCGTCCGGGCCCCCTTCGAGCCCTGCAAGTCGATTGTGCCCTGCTGCTTGAACTCCACCGGCTCAGCCAGCGGCCTTGCCTTCGTGATGATCGACATCACCACAATGCACACCACAAGACTGATCGCCATCCTGTTCAGGAAGTTCCCGATCAGCGTGCTCATCAAATCATTTTCCATCAGCCGCGCGAACGTCGACAGATACTTCAGCCCCCCGTACATAATCACATTCGTGATCAGACCGACCGCCCCGCAAACACCCGGCGCACGCCTCACAAGCAGCCCGAACACGAACACCGACAGAATCCCCGGAGAAAGATACCCCTGGCTCTCCTGGATAATCGTGAAAATACTGTGGCTGAACTTCGGGTTCCCAAGCGCCGGCGCCAGAAACACCGCGATGACGGAGAACACCACCACGCATATCCGACCAAGGAATACAAACGTCCCCTGTGAAGCGTCCGGCTTTACCCACTTCTTGAAGATGTCCATCGTAAAGATCGTCGACGCCGCGTTCAGCATCGCCGCTAATGAACTCACAATCGCCCCCAACAGAGCCGCCAGCACGAAACCAACCAGCCCAACCCGACGAGGAAGCACGTTCGCCAGCAACTGAGCCAGAGCCGAATCGTACTTGTACCCGATAAATTTCTCCGTCGTAACCTTCGCCCCCGCCGCCTTCGCCGCAGCCGTCGTAGCATCGTTGTACTCGCCCAGCTCCCCTGCCATCGCCGAGAAAACCTCCTGCCACGATTTATCGTCTGATTTGAAAACGGTATAAGGCTTCGTCTCCAGCTTCTCGTAAGCCTCCCCCGTTATCGGAAGAACAAACTCGCTGCGTATCCTGTTAGCCTTCAAAGTCGCGATGTCCGGGTAAACCGCAATGGTTATCACGCCCTCCTGCTGGACCTCACCTGCCGACGGCGACTCCGCCACTCGCACATACTGCGTATCAGGATTCGCCTTCAGGTACTTCGCAAAAACCGCCGCATTGTCGTCCACCGCCTTCAGCTTCATGCTCGGCGCAAACAGGTTAAATGCAATTATACCCGGTATCACGATCACAAACGGAATCAGCAGCTTCATCCCCGCCGCAAACACGATCCCCTTCTGACCCTGAGCCAGCGACGCCGAACCCAATGTCCGCTGAGTGATGTACTGGTTCAGACCCCAGTAATAAAAGTTCGGTATCCACAAGCCAAGAAGCAGCGCCGTCCACGGAAGAACCGAATCGTCCTTCGGCAAAAACATATTCAGCCGCACCTTGTTGAGCGACACAAACCGCTCCATCGTCCCCTCGTCCCCCACAAAAGACTTAAGCCCCACCGCACCCGTGCTAACATCCTCGATGTAATAGGCCTCGCTCGCCCCGCCCAACATCTTGAACGCAAAAATCATCACTATCGCCCCGCCCACGATCAATGCGCTGCCCTGGATCAGATCCGCCCACGCACAAGCCTTCAGTCCGCCCGCCGCAACGTAAACCATCGCGATCAGACCGATCACCAAAGACGCCTGCGCCAGCGACGGAACATACGGCATCTGCATCTCCTCCGCCATCGTATTCACCGTAAGCGCACCCGAATAAGTAACCGCCCCCAAAAGCAGCATGTAAATCAGCAGCATCATGACCGCCATGATCAAACGCGCCGACGGATGATACCGATACTCCAGAAACTCAGGTATCGTATATATCCCCGCACGAAGAAAATACGGCAAAAACGCAAACGCAACCACAACCAGAGTAATCGCCGCCATCCACTCATAGCTGGCAATCGCCATCCCGACGTGGCTCGCCGCGTTGCCGCTCATCCCCACAAACTGCTCCGACGAAATATTCGCCGCGATCAGCGAAAAACCGATCAGCCACCACCGCAGACCCCGACCTGCAAGAAAATACTCCTCGCTCGTCTTCTCCTTGCGGCTCTTGAGCAGACCGACCGTAACAACCGTCACAACAAACAACACGAAAACCAGCGGGTCAAGAATGTTCATTCGACGCTCTCCTGAAATTAATCATGAGCTAAAGCTGTTTGATGGCTTCCTTTTCCACACGCCGCAATTATCTCCATTTGCAGCCGTTTGGCAACACGTTTCTCACCGCCCCGACGTCCCGCTCCCCAACAGCTCCCGCTCCGCCTCAACGTCCCACTGCTCCACCATCCGCAGCGGCATCCCCTTCACATGCGGATAAAGAATCGCCTTCCCGTCGATCCGCGTCTCCTTGATCATCTTCAGCACGTCGATCGCGTTGTCCAGCGACCCCACCGCCGCAACATAATTGCCCGCGTCGATATCCTTCGCGTGTATCGCCTCCAACGTCGCCGCCATATCGCTCGGATCCCCCCCGCTCGACCCCACCAGCTTGATCTCGCGATAGTGAACCGCCAGCGCATCCAGCTCCAGAATATGGCTCCCCTTCGGCAGCCCCCCAAAAAGATTCGCCACGCCGCCGTCCGCCAGCAGCCCGATCGCCGCCTGCTGCACCCCCCGCACCCCCACCGCCAGGATAATATCGTCCGCCCCCGCACCAGCCGACTCCCGCCGCACCGCCTCCTCCAGACGCCCCGCCTCAGCACACACCAGCCGCGTCCCCCTCTCAGCCGCCTTCGCCCCGATGCACTGAACCGTCCTGTCCAGCCGCTCCCTCTGCAAATCCGACACGATCAGCACACGCGGCCCAAACCGCAGCGCAAGCTCCGCGTGCATCCGCCCCATCGCCCCCGCCCCCACGACCACCGCCACGCCTCCCGGCAATAGCCCCAACTGCCCCCGCCGCGCCCCGTGCGGCCCATCCTTCACAATATGATAATTCCGCTCCTGAGCAGAGTAAATACAACTGATCGGCTCCGCCATCGAAACCTCGAAGTACCCCATCTCCTCCGAAGGCAGCGGCAAGAGACACTCCGCCGCCAATACCTCCTCCTGAATCAGGATATACTCCGCCAAATGCCCCGGCAGCGTATACCCCACCGCGCACTTGTGCATACCCTCCCCGCCGTTCCTGTACCTCTCCCGATGCAGCATCGGCCCAACACCCACCGCCGGCTGTATCGCAAACCGCTCACCCGCCGAATACCGCCCCGCCAGATTCTTGCCCACCTTAACAATTGTTACCGCACCCTCATCCCCCAAAATCACCGGCCACCTCCCCATATCCCAGCCGTTAATAAACGTATGCTCCGGCCCCTGCGCGACAAGCTTCAGAATGCTCGTACAAACCCCCGCCGCGTCAACCCGAGCCAAAAGCTGATCCGCCCCCGGCTCCGGCACCGCAACCGTCGCCACCTCCAGGTTCTCAAACCCCGCCCCTTTCGCCACAACCGCCTGCATCGTCGCAGGAACCCCACCCCCAACACCAAAACCGCCTGCATCCATCTTCATATCATGGTCCTTTCCGCACGAATAATAACCCAAAAACCCCCGCCACGCCAGAAAAACTCCCCCACAACCGTAGCGAGGGCATCCTGCCCTTGTAACGTAGCGAGGGCATCCTGCCCTTGTAAAGTGCCAAGCCCATCCTGCCCTTGCAAAGTAGCGAGGGCATCCTGCCCTTGTAACGTGCCAAGGCCATCCTGCCCTTGTAAAGTGGCGAGGGCATCCTGCCCGCGCAAGCCCAGGCGCCTTGCCCAGGTCAGGCCCAAGCAAAATAGACGCAGAAAAACATTTTCCCGTTTTCAAACCCGAACAAATACCATATAATCGACACAACAGCGGGGGAGGACCGTTTGCGGCACGTTAAGCAGGAAAACGCCTGATGAGTTTATCAATCGTAATACCCGCCTTTGAAGAAGGCAAGAAGATCGCCCGAGACATCCGCGCCGCCACCGCATTCCTCAAAGACCACAACATCCCCGGCGAGATCATCGTCATCGACGACGGAAGCGAAGACGACACCGCCAGAGCCGCCGAAAAAGTACCCCCAACCGTCGGCATCCCATGCCGAGTCTTCCGACTCGAAGCCAACCGCGGCAAAGGCTACGCCGTACGCACCGGCGTAAAACACGCCATCGGCGAATACATCATGTTCGCCGACAGCGGCTGCTGCGTACCCTACACCAACGTCCTGCACGGCCTCGAAATGATCCAGAACGGCGAGTGCGAAATTGCACACGGCTCAAGAAAAATGGCCGGCTGCAGAATCAACCGCCCCCAAAGCCGCTGGCGCAGAATCTGCTCAAAAGCATTCCGATTCGTTGTCCACGCATGGCTCAAAATGCCCCCAGACCTCACCGACACCCAGTGCGGATTCAAAATCTATCGAGCCCAAATAGCCAAGAAGCTCTACGCCGAATGCGTAACCGAAGGTTTCAGCTTCGACGTCGAGATCATCGTCCGTGCCCACCGCTACGGCTACAGAATCAAGGAATTCCCCGTCGAATGGACCTGCGACTGCGACAGCAGAATCTCACTCAGCCGCACCTCGCTGCGAGTCTTCCGCGAATTGATCAAAATAAAAAGAATCCTCGGCAAAGAGCAGCTAAACGCCGCCGCCCAAGCCGTAAAAACCTGACCCCAAAAAAAAGGCTCAACGCCGCCCCCGTCCACCGCCCGCCATTACGATCCCGGCACAGATGGCAGCCCCTGCGTGTTCCGGATCATCTCGCCGACCTGCCGGAGCGTCTCCACGTCAATCTGGCGGAGCTTGCCCTTGTAGTCGGGACCCACGTTGATGGAGAAGATATTGCCGTACTTCACCGCCCCAAGGTAATCATGGTAGAGTTTCTCCGCCGGATGCGCAAGGTGATCGTGCTTCGGCAGCGAATAAAACCAGTCCGCGCCGCCGGCGCGATGCGGCCCTTTCGGCAGAAGGGGGTAAGTGAACTCCGCCACGAGGTAGCCCTGATAATCCTCATCGCCGGTGTCACGACCCACGCCGGTTCTCTGGCTGACCGGAGCGGGTCGACCGTGCTCGCCCAAACGAATATCCCCGGCCCTCTCGCCATGATTGAAGCCGATGAAACAGCCCGGCTGAAATTGCTTGCACCACTGCACAGTCTCAGCGTGGCCAAGGCCGCCATCGGTTTGCGCATGATCAAACCAGATGTATTCGATCACCCCGTATCGCGTCAGCAGTTCCTTGAGCTGCGCCTTCTTCAATTCGCCATTCTTCATGTCGGGCCACGTCCAGTCGCCTTCCGAATAATACAGCGCAAGCTTGATGCCGTATTTGTCGCAAGACCTGCGCAACTCCGCCAGCACGTCACGACCGAGAGGCGCATTGGTGACTTTCCACTCGGTCGTCTTCGTGTCCCACAGGCAGAAGCCGTCGTGGTGCTTCGTCAGGAACAGGATGTAACCCATGCCGGCCTCCTTGGCGGTGCGAGCCCACTGGTCCGTATCCAATTCGGTCGCCCGGAAAAATGACACATCCGTAACGCCGTGCGTCCATTCTCTGCCCGAAAAAGTACTGAAGCTCCAGCAGACAAACATGCCCCACTTGAGGCCCTTAAGTTCCTCCGTGCGTTTCATCATGTCCGCCGGCTCAGCCCCGGCCGCAAACACCACCAGAGGCAACAATGCCATAAAGGTCCATTTCATACCAACTCCACTCCTTTTCTCCAAGACTTCTCGTCCATTTCGTCCATCGTCCATTAGTCCATCACCCTCCGCGCCGCTCACCCCGCCCAAGGTCCACGCGTCCACCGAATTACGCGTTCCCATCCCGTCCAACCCTCCATCATCCCATGTCCATCCCGTCTATCCCGTCCATTTCGTCCATCGTCCAATCCCGTCCATCGTGTCCATCAAGTCCATCTCGTCCATCGTCCATGTCCCCTCCCCACCATATCCACGCACGCCGCACCTCCAAACAAAAAACACCACACAATACTCTATCTCCTGCCACTCCCACCCCTCACCGCTTCACCCGGAACTGCCCCTGACAGTGCGGACATACGTTTTCCCCATCCACCAGCGTATTCAAGAACAGCACCCCCTTGCACCGCGGGCATTTCGCCGTAAGCCGCTTCTCCGCCGAACCCCCCAGCACCTGCCGCTGAGACACCCCCCGCCATAAGAATAGTACGCCGAAGGCGTGGCCGCTGCATTCAACGACGCGAAGCGGCGCCCGCCCTCAATCCTCACCCAGGCCTCCACGCCTGGCCAGAAGCCAATCGCCAAACGCTGCTCCTCTTCCCCCGCCGCCGCCGTCCCCCATACCGAGCATCATAATGCCCGGCATAAGTCAATATCGACTCCCGTGTAACCCGCATCCCCACTCGGTCACTCCTCACGCGTCGATCGCTAACTTCCACCCTTGGCACTCTGCTAAACCGTCAACCGGACCTCGCCGTCTCCCGGAATTCATCGTACCACTTCAGTATCCGCCCCGCCGTCCCCGTCCCGTTCAGCAGCGCTTCGCCCTCCTTCATCACCCCGCTGAACGTCGACAGAATATACTCCACGTCGTCCCGCTCAATACCGTACAGCAGAAAATACGCCGCGTCCAATTCCGCCATCAGCTTCGCCCGCTCCGCATCCTTCCACTTGTGAACCCCCTCCGCAAACCCGGCCGCCTCAGCCAACGGCCGCATGTCGTCGCTCGTGCAAGTCAGCTTCAACACACGTTCCGAAATCCACGTCTCAAGCGTTTGTCTGCGGTTCCACGCACATCTGTCGCCGTAGAAATCCGGCGTAAATATTGGGAACTGTTCTACAAGAAAGAAGTTAAGCGTCACGCCTCCAATTTTCTGTCTGATCACAAAATCAAGTGCAAAACTGTTTAAGTTCGCCAGCAGGCACATTTGCCCCTTCGCACTCATGCTCGAGCGCACTAATACGAAGTGGTTCGTGACGCCGGCAAATGGCATTGCAGCCGCGATCATGGTACGCTGGTTGGTTGGGCTTGTAATATCTTTGAAGCCGACAAAGAACGGCGGGCGCTCCTTCAGAACTTTCTCGACCGCGCTATCATCAACCCACCACCGAGGCTCAACCGTATATTCCGGATTCTGATGGCTGACCAGCGGCGTGCCCACGGTCTGCCCCTGTCGCATCCAGTTCTCATCCTTCACAACAACGCTCGCCGCCCGATGATCGTACATCTGAATCATCTTCGCCTCGTACAGCGGCACGAATATCTTCTTGCCCCTCGTCCAGTTCGCCCCGACCCGTTTGAACTTCTCGCTCTGCAGTTCTTCCCCCGTCCTAAACAGTTCCGCGTCGTTCGTCTGGTGGAACATAGTAACAAACTTGATGCCCCATGGGTTACCCCCATGCTTGCGACTGCGGTCCCACAGAACCGGCGCCCGCCGATAGATCGCCTTTGTAATCTCCGCATCGCGGCTCGACCGGAAAACCGGACACGTATGCGTATTCGGGTTCAGCAGCCGGATATCCTCAGGAGTCAATGCCACGTGCCGACGGTCGTCGCGCACCTCCTCCATCTCATGTGCGAAGAATACGAAATCCATGCTGTCGTGCTTGACGTTCTCACCCCCAAACAGCAGCACCGAGAACTTAAAGCGTCCATCTACATCGCTGAATATCTTTCTGCGGTTCTCGAAATCATAAAGTCCCCCAAGCGACTTGTTCTCCACAAGTTCACTGAAAAAATCCTTGGTCGTGTTATCCGTCGCAATCCCCGACGGCACCAACAGTCCCACCATCCCGTCCTTGTCTACGAGCCGTCGCGCCAGTTCCGCGAACACCGCATAGGTGTTGATATCTCCCTTTCCCGTCAGCGGAAACTCCCCGCACGCGCGAATATAGGCCAGGTTCGCCTCCGCCTCTGAGCCCGCCTCCGCGTAACGCGCATACAGTTCCGGATTCCCCTCCTTCAACTGCTCAATCAGCTCGCGACGTCGCGCCGCGCTCACCGCCGCCGCAATCTTGTCGTCTCGCCCGTCGAAGAACTCCCGCTCCTGCAGTTTCATCCGCTCCCACGGCGGATTGCCGATCACGCAGTCAAATCCGCTCCGTCCGTTGCCGAAGACTTCCGGGAATGCCTCCTCCCATTTCATCGCCCGCGGATGAACCGCCCGATCGCTCACAAGGCTGTTGCCGCATACAATATTGTGCGACAAGTCCGCCAGCGTCTTGCCCCGGTTCGCCGACCTCAGCCACAACGCCAACTGCGTGATCTCCACGGCCTCCGGCGACAAATCCACGCCATGTATGTTGTCGTGCAGAATCATATCCGGCACGGCCTCGCGCAAATCTCGAATATCGACCCCCTGGTGCGCGAAATGCTCCAACACGTCCACGTACAGATGTTCGAGCACGTCGTAAGCCTGGATCAGAAACGCTCCACTCCCGCACGCCGGATCGACGACCTTCATCGCCCGCAGTATCCCAAGGCACTTCTGCCAGTAGTCCCGTGCCCGCGCATCCTCCTCGGCCGCCTCTGCCTCCATCCGCGTAAGACCCATGTTGGCCGCAAGCGCATCGAATCGCTCGCGTGCAAAACGTTCAATCGTGTTATACGTAATGAACTCCGTGAACTCCTGCGGCGTGTAGTAGATCCCGAAGCGTTTCCGCTCCGCCGACTTGCCCATCTTCGGACCCTTTTCCCCGTTGGGGATTTCCCCGAAAAGTCCCCCCGTCCGAATCCGTTCCACGTCGTGCACCGACCGCTCGAACAAATGCCCCAACACGTCCACGTTCACTTCGTGCTGAAAATCATACTCCCCGATATGCCGAAACATCGTCGTATGTTCGTCATCGAGTTCGAGATCGTCCACCTCCTCTTCCGCCCGAAACAGTCCACCGTTGTACGGCGAGATACCAGCCTGCGGATTTCCCTTGTCCACGCTGCGGAACAGATTCAAAAAATTCTGCCACTTCGGGTTCGTCGCCCGCGCAAATGGCGCTATGATATCCGCTGCCCTTTTCAGAGACTGCCGCGGCAGCAGGTCGCGATCCTCACAGAACGCTATGAAGATGACTCGGTCCAGAAGCCTCTGCGCAATGTAAATGGCCCGTTCGAGGCTCTTGTTGTGCGGCTCCATCATCAGGTACTGAATCAGCCGTATGCGGTTTGCGTGATACTCGTTGTAGAGCCGGTCCCCCACCTCGCGCTCCCGGTTCACGGACGCCTCGAGCAGCACGTCCGCCCGCGGTTCCTGCCTCATCGCGCTGACAAGCAGCCCGTCGTGCTGGAACAGGCAATAGAATTGCGCGAAAACGTCCGGCTTGCGCAGTTCCTGCAGCGTAAACCGCTCGAAGACCCGTGGGGTATGGTTGCGGTGATACAGCCTGAAGCTCACGTAGTTGCACACGATCCCCCACGGGCACTCCGGCAAAGCGTTGAGATAGTCCCAGCACTGCTGCACCGCCGTACGCCCGTCGAACCGGTCGCGATCAACATTGACGCGGGGCCCTTTCAGTTCAATGACCGCCCGAGGCGTTACTCTGCGCCCCTGCTCGAACCGTCCGATCGCCGCATCCGCAATCCCCCCGTTCACGGAAAACTTCTGCTCGATCTCCCAGCGAGGCAGATTTTCGCTAAACCGCTTGTACCCCAGCGCCTCCCCGAACACCTCCCCAATGAACTCCCCCTCCAGATTGCTCTCCGTCCGCGTATGAAGCTTTCCTTGCGACTCCAGGTCGGCCCATCGGCACACAATCGCATGTGCCCGCGCAAAAGCGTCGCTGTCCACAACTATCTTGCTTCTTGACTCCCGATCCAACAACCTTGGCAGGATCAGCCGCTTCTGCCGCCGGCTCTCCCCATAACGCGCCGCGTCTATTTCCGGAAACAGGTAATTACCCTTCGCGCTCACGTCCATCCTTCCCTGAAAAACGCTACCATGTGCGTTGCCCCCTCAGATGCTCCGTATTGTAGCCGTTTCCCTCCTCCCAGCAAGTCAAATGCCGGCGGACTAACTAACAACAAACTAAGACTACTTCCTCAACAGCCCAGCATTATACCACCCCCCACGCCAACCGCAACAAACCAAGAAAAAAACCTCGCCATCCCCAAAGAACATATCCCGCCCACCCGGCAGCAGTCGGCGCCAACCCCACAGCGCCCACCCCCGCCACCTTCCATCGCACCACTCGCCGCTCCCCACAGTGTCCAACTCCCCATCCCACCTCCACAATCATGCCAAATCTCCACTCCCTTAATCTCCTTAACTATCTCCTTCTCATCCGTTATTAACTTCTTCATTCTCTTCAATACCTTCATGGTGCAAGCCCCCGCCGCCAAATACACATAGCCTGCCCACAATAGCAGATAAGCAACTACGAAATACTAAACATACCCGACCCCCCGCATCCCCTCCTCCCGCTAAAACCTAACCGCTAATAGGTAACCACCGCTTTTCGCACTAATCCGAAAAAAACACCCCCTTAAGAAAACTCCTGCGCAAAAATATGAAAAAACGCGCACTTCTGCGCAAAAAAACACCCCCCATTTCAGCAAAAATACGCAAAAACAAGCACAAAAACCCCCTCCCAACCCCATTTCGCAGGGCAAAAACCCGAAAAAACCCCCTCTCAACCGCCCCCAAACCCCCTTTTACCCCGCTTTTCACGCCAAAACCGCCCCTACCGCCTCCCGCGATTAGTCCAAACCGCCCAGTAGATCGGCCCGCTCATCCGCCCATGGTATTTGTTTATAACACCCCCCATATAATGCTCATCGATCCCCGCCTCAAGCGCCATATGGTGTACATCTCCCGCCCGAAAACGCCTCACGTTGCCCCCGATCCCCTTCACACGTGCATCCGCCGCTTCCCAGCGGGGCTTCAGCGGATTATAATGCCCCACATATATTATATCCTCCGCCAAAACCCCTCTTTTCACGCTAAAAACCTTGTATTTCAGCACAAAAGCATAGTCGTACATAGCAATAGCAGGGAACTTATCCGGGATCTCAACCAGCTCCGCCACCACCTCAATTGCCCCCCGCCGCCCCACCTCCTCATCGGCCACCTCATCCCGCCGACAGGAAATCCCCAATAACAACACCGCAATCACAAGCCCGCAAAGCAAGCATCTACAAACACTTGCGCGCATCAGTACTCCAGCTCCGCATACGTCCAGTGCGGCTCCCAACCCCGCCCCAACAGCAGCACCGGCCCATCATTTGTATTCGGATGCAGTTTGCGCAAGGCAGCACTCCGCCCGCGAATCATCGGCACATCCTCCAGTCGCATCAGATGCAGCGCCCCGCCGGCCTTCTCCGACCCCCCGCCATCCTCATTAAAACGTGAAAAAAGCACATATTTGTCATCCGGCGACGTCGCCCCTCCGTAAACATGCGTCCCATCTTCACCATAGACCAGCCTGTGCCCCCCGCCCGTCGCGTCGGCCATCCACAACTGAGTCCACCCATAGCCGCGATTGGCCCGCTGCCCAGCCGGCCGACATGAGTAAATCACACGCCGCGAATCGGCGAACCAGTCAGGCGTGCAGCTCTGGAAGCTGTTGATTTCATTGGACTTGCCGCTCTCTATGTCCACCCGAACGATCGTCCAGATCTCCCCGCGATAGTTCGCCACTCCGCAAAGCGACCTCCCATCCGGCGACCAGTACATCTGCTGAAAGACCCCCTGCCGGTCGATCTGCCGCACCACTCGTCCCGTCTCCACATCCACAAACTGAATGCCCTTAAGTGTCAAGCAGGCAACCTGGTTGCCGTCCGGCGACCACGATGCCCACGGGAAATCCCCCTCTCCGCCCAGAAGACGCCGATTTCTGCCGTCCCAGTCGGCCACAGCCAACGAACCCAGGAATCCCCAGTGGTCGTGATCCAGCACGGTCCCCCGCTTCATAACGCGATAGAGCAGCTTGCTGCCGTCCGGTGAGTATCGCGGTGCGGCCTCTTCAAACTCCGGCGTGTCCGTCAGCGCTTTGCGCCCCGAGCCGTCCGGGCGCATCACGAACAGGTCCCAAGACCCGTTGGCTGACCGAGCACTGAAGACAATCCAGCCCTTGTCGCGCACCTCTTCGGCGAGCTCCGTGCGAGGATTGCCCGCGATTGCATGCAGCGCCAGCAATGCAAGCAAAACCGCCTGCAATGCCCCACTATTATGCATAAAGTGCGTTTTCATGCGAAAAACCTCACATTCACGCCGGACGAGGGTACTGTGGAATGGGCAGTTGCTGGCCTTCTTTCAGTGCGGAGGCATGGGCGATTATGCCCGGGACGGTGCAGGCCAGCGCCTCGTAGAGGTCGATGGTTGGTCTGCGTGCGTGGGTGAGGGCATCGATGAATTCGTGCGTCAGGAATGTGTGGGAGCCTTCATGGCCCGTGTCGTGGCGGAGGGGTTCGGGGAGCATGTCTGTCTTCCACCATTGGGGCTGGTCGTATTTTTCGAAGTTCGGGAGGTTTCGGACGAAGCCGGCGTCGTCGGTTTCCTGCTGGGCGCCGGTTCTTACGATGACTGGACCGATGCCGTTGGGGTGGGCTGAATAGAAGCTCATCTTTGTGCCGATCCATTCTGCGCGTTCGCAGCCGCGGTGGGCGCCTTTCCACCAGACGTTTACCCGGAAGGCGTGGCCGCGATCGGTGCGGAACATGGCGGAGGCGTTCCAGAAGGGGTTTTTGTAAACGTTGTCTTTGAGGATGGGGCTGTCGTCTCCCCAGCCGTGGCAGACGACCTGTGTGAGTCGTTCTCCGGTTACGCCGACGAGGTGTGCAGTGCAGTGGGTCGGATAGAACATTGGGGGGTAGGCGTATCGCCAGGTGCGTTTGCCTTTGGGGTCGCCGTATGGCTCGTGGAAGAGGTAGTCCAGTCCGTCGTGCTGGTATTCGCTCTGGCAGTAGAAGACCTCTCCGAAGCGCTTATCTTCAAAGAACTTACGTGCGGAGATGGTGAACTGCTGGTAGTAGCTGGTCTCGGCCATCATGTAGGTCAGGCCGGTCTTGCGGACGATGTCGACAAGGCGGTCGGCTTCGGCTGTTGACTCGCAGCAGGCGGGGACGGCGACGATTACGTGTTTGCCGTGTTTCATGGCTTCTACGGTGTGTTTGACGTGGTTGGGGGCTTCTGTGAAGATGGCGACGGCGTCGATGTCTTTGTCGAGGACGAGTTCTTCGAGTGATGGGTAGGATCTGGTGCATTTGTATGTTCGCATGAGGGCGTCTCGGCGGTCCTGTCGGAGGTCGCTGACGGCTTGGACGGTGCAGTCGGGGTGCTTGTGCCAGTGGAATGAGCAGCCGAAGCCGCCGCCTACGACGCCGATTCGGATCTTTTTGGGGGCGGTTTCGAGTGCGAGGGCAGGGCTTTGGGCCAGTGAGAGGCCGCCGATGGTCAGGGAGGTGTTTTTCAGGAAGTTTCGCCTTGAGAGCACGGGCGCGGGGTTATTTTGGGTTTGGCCGGTCGCCATAAGTCCTCCATCTCTATAATGATAGAAAGTGGACCTGAGTAAAATGTTTTGATCAGGCCGTTAATGTAAAGGATAACGCAAGTGGCGGCAGATGGCAAGCGGTGAGCTGGAGGATTGGGTTTGAATGGGTTTGTTTTGGGGGCGGCTGCGGGGCCAATCCGGACAAACGCAAGCTAAGTGCTTGCCAAACAAGGACTTATGATGTTAGGCAATTGTTAAGATTGGCTTTGTTTCTGCAAAACGGGGGGTCGGCGGCATGGGAGGCGGCGTTTTTGCGGCAACGGCGCGGGTTTGGCGGCTGCAGCGGGTTGTGTTGTCTTGCAGATCCATGCTCTTCCCTCTTATTTTGGCGTTCTTTTTGGCGCACAGTTACATTATAGCGTATTTTCTGCAAATGTCAAACAAAACGGCAAGTTTTTTTATCAGTAATTCCGCTTTGGGATATTCAGGGACAAGAAGGCTTTCTGCATACCCCTTGGTAACGCGGGAAGCAGGTGGGGAAGATGGTTGATATTTGCAGGAATCCGTGCTATTATCAACGAACAGGATGTAACAAGTGTTTTATTTAGTGCTCATCAGCCAGGAGATGATTATGACTCCAGCAAGACGCATCAAAGCCGTGTTGACGGGGGCCGTTCTGGGGGCAATGCTTATTCTTGTGTGGGGCGCGAGCGAACTTGCGGCGCAGTCGCCCACAAGCAGTAGGCCGCTTAAAGTGTTTGTTCTTGCCGGGCAATCCAACATGCAGGGGCATGCACATGTCAGGACCTTCGAAGTGATCGGCCTGGATGCGAAGACGGCGCCGATGCTGAAGGACATGTGCACGGCCGACGGCACGCCGCGCGTTTGCGAGAATGTGTGGATCTCGTCGATCGGCAGTGCCGACGAGGAGCAGGTGGGCAAGCTGACGGCGGGCTTCGGCGCCAAGGCAGGCGGCCCCAAGATCGGGCCTGAGTTCACGTTCGGGATTTACATGCAGAAGCTGCTGGATGAGCCGATTTTGATTGTCAAAACGGCGTGGGGCGGCAAGAGCCTGCACACCGACTTTCGTCCGCCGAGCGCCGGGCCCTACGTGTTCAACGAGGCACAGTTGAAGCAGTTCGCCCAGCAGGGCAAGGATCTGGAACAGGCCAAAGCCGACAAGGCCCAGGCGACCGGCCGCTGTTACCGGCTGATGATCGAGCACGTGAAGAACGTCATGGCGGATATTCGGCGCGTTTGGCCGGACTACGACCCGGCCCGCGGCTATGAACTGGCCGGCTTTGTCTGGTTCCAGGGCTGGAATGACATGGTTGACGGCAGTGCCTATCCCAATCGCGGCAAGCCGGGAGGTTATGACCTGTACAGTGATCTCCTTGCGCAGTTTATTCGTGACGTGCGCAAAGACCTTTCGGCGCCGAAGCTGCCGTTCGTGATCGGCGTTATGGGCGCGGGAGGACCCGTAGACCTGTACTCGCCGGAGCAGCAGCGGTACCGCGACATTCATCAGAGCTTCCGCATGGCCATGGCCGCTCCGGCTGAGTTGGAGGCGTTCAAAGGCAGCGTCGTCGCTGTTCCGACGGAGAAGTACTGGGACATGGAACTGGTCGCTCTGAGAGCCAAAGACGCGAAGATCCAGCAGGAGTTGCGCAAGCTGCAGGAGGCCGGCACGCTCAGTCGCGAGGAACAGAATGCGGCGCTGGAGAAACGCAGAGCGGAGGTCTTTACCCCGCGTGAAATGGTGATCCTGGAAAAGGGCGTGTCCAACTTCGAGTTTCACTACCTGGGTTCGGCCAAGATCATGGCCCAGATTGGCAAGGGTTTTGCCGAGGCGATGTTTGAAGTGATGGACGGACAGAGGCGGCGGTGAACGTGAACGCAGGCCAATTTGCCGGCTGGCGTGTATGGCACAGACCGGGTGCGCGTGATTGACAACGGACATGGCCCGAAGAAAGCGGTTCGCGCGGTGGTTCCTGTTGTGCGTGCTGTTTCGCGGGGCAGGAAACAGGCCGTGCGGCGGGATGGGCGATTATTTTTTGTTAGGCGTTCCCTGGATGTCCATGTTGTTGTCGATGTCGTCGACGAGGATACCGCGGACGTCGCCGGGATCGTTGCATTGCCAGACGCGGACCGAGGCGATTGAGGCGGAGGACTCGGGCTCGGACCAGTATTCGTTCGCCGCCCAGCCGTGGTGATTCATGTGCGGGTTGTACAGCGGCATGTCGGCGGAGAAGTCGTGGGCTTTGTCCTTGTCGACGGCTACCCAGCGGTATGCATAGGTCCAAATTGCGGGGATCATGCCGATTGGCCTGGCGGGATTGTCGGGGCCTTGCGGCGCGGGGGCGGTTTGGCCGATCTTCATGACGACCTCGAACTGGCCGGACGCAAAGAACGGTTTCGAGACGATCACGCCGCCGACGCGGCGGGTGTCGCCTTGCCAGCCTTTTACGGGGCCATCATAGTCGTCGCCGTGTCCGCGGCAGACGAGGACGTTTTTATGTTGACCGAAGACGACATCAGGTACAATTGCGACGTTTTCGGGTACGACTCCGTTGTTGCCGCTTCCCCAACGTTTTCGCAGGAGGTACCATTTTGCGGGATCGATTCGGCCGGCGGCCCAGTCTTCCTCGAACACCAGGACGGCCCCGTCGGGAGGCGGGATTGATTTGTCGTCATAGGCGACGAGGGGGCTTTTGCAGCAAAGAAGCAGATAGGCCGCAGCTACAATGGCCGGTACGAAAGAGCTACCACTTTGTTTACTCTTCATTACGCTGCTCTCACGTCGGCAGATCACGGCAGGTCCGTTTCGAAGGACTGCAGTTGTGCGATGAGAGCGGGCAAGTCTTCCTGTGCGGTCTTCCAGAGAATGTCGAGATTGATGTCAAAGTAAGCGTGAACAAGGCGGTGTCGCATGGATATGATGTCCTGCCAAGGAATCACGCGGAGCTTATCGCGGGTGGGCGGGGTGACCTGGCAAGCGGCCTCGCCGATGATTTCGACGTCCTTGACGAGTGCAAGGACGAGCTTGCGGTCGGAGTTGAGGTCGGCGCGTACATGACCTTTTACGAACCCACGCGCCTCGCGGGCGGCGTCAAGCATGTGGCGGAGGCGGATTGCGTCATCCTTTTGCATACTGGACCACTGCTTGTTCGAGGACCTGCTGTCGAAAGTAGCGGCTGAGGTCTTCGGGAGTTCTGAGGTCGACCTTCCTGTCTCCGAGGAGTTCGGAGAGTTCGCGTTCCATGCGTGCGATGCCGAAGAGGCCGGGGATGTGGTCGGGTTCAAACTCGACGAGCAGATCGATGTCGCTTTCGGGGGTGAAATCATCGCGCAGGGCCGAGCCGAAGACAGACAGCCGGCGGATGCCGTTTTGGCGGCAAAAGGCGGCGATGGTGTCCGCGGGCATTGATGCGGCCGGGTTCATAGCTCGATCTCCATCGGTTCGGAACCAGTGATACTGTTTTATTATCGGGGTTTGCGGGGGCGGGGTCAAGGGCAAATGTGGAATCGCCCGGCGATGACTCTTCCAAGCAGATTCCTGGATTGCGATCAGGATGACCCTGATGGGCGTGCCGGGGCGGCTTGGGGCAGGATGGCCGTGGCGCTATAGTTTTCGGTCGAGTTTTCTGTAGCTTATGGCTTCGGCGATGTGTTCTGCTCGGATGTCGGCAGCGTCTTCGAGGTCGGCTATGGTTCTTGCCACTTTGCAGATCTTGTCGTGGGCGCGGGCGCTGAGGGCGAATTCGGACATGGCCTGTTTCAGGAGCTGCTCGCCGGGTTCGTCGAGTCGACAGTGTGCTTCGACCTGTTTGTGGGTCATTCTGGCATTGGTCATGACCTTGCCGTCGCCGAAGCGGCGGGTCTGGGTTTCGCGGACGTGGATGATCTGTTCGCGGATGCGGGCGGAGGCGGTCTGCTCGGCGCGGGAGCGGAGCTTGCGGAAGGCGACGGGGGGCACATCGATGTGTATGTCGAGGCGGTCCATGAGGGGGCCTGAGACTTTTGCGATGTAGCGTTCGATCTGACGGGGGCTGCATTTGCACTTTCTCTGGCCGCTGCCGAAGTAGCCGCAGGGGCAAGGGTTCATGGCTGCGATGAGTATGAACTGGGCGGGGAAGGTGATGGTGCCCTTTGCACGGGAGACGGTTGCTGCGCCGTCTTCGAGGGGCTGGCGGATCATTTCGAGTATGTGGCGCGGGAACTCGGCGAACTCGTCGAGGAAGAGGATACCGTGGTGTGCGAGGCTGAGCTCGCCGGGTCTTGGGTTGGTGCCGCCGCCGATGAGGGCGGGTCCACTTGCGGTGTGGTGCGGGGCTCTGACGGGTCGTGTGGCAATGAGGGCAGTGTTCTTTTCGAGGAGGCCAACGG
>Ga0334882_1000980_pt1 | contig 38153 bp, 30 predicted proteins | sample GraSluR1_MG_5_FD_207226 | JGI IMG/M metagenome (GOLD analysis project Ga0334882, IMG submission 207226) | Sludge microbial communities from methane-producing bioreactor in Wageningen University, Netherlands - Granular Sludge_15_04-R1 | ecosystem: Engineered > Bioreactor > Anaerobic >... | reverse complement strand
GTTTTCCAGCACCAGTTCTACAAAACCGATCACCGAGTTCAGGGGCGTCCTGATCTCGTGGCTCATGTTGGCCAGGAAGGTGGCTTTACTTTTGGCGCTCGATTCCGCCGCTTCCTTGGCGGCCACAAGTTCGGTTTCCATCCTTTTCAGATCCGATATGTCCCGCCACACCGATTGCCGGTAGCGGTTGCCGTTGATGAGAATGGTTCGGCTGTTAACCCAGACGTGGTGTTCAGATCCATCCTTTCCGCGATGGATGGTCTCTATAAACCCGGTGTCATCCTGACTGCCTGGCCGGACTTCCTGTGATTTTTTATCCCGGTTATCCTCGGGGTTAACGGGAAGGGAGAAGAGGGCAAGATCCAGTCTGGAGAATTCTTCCCGGGTATACCCGAGGTTCAGGCAGGCCGCGTCGTTGAAATCGATCAATTCCCCCGTCTCTCCATCCTGCAGGATGATGGCGTCTCCGGCCTGCTCAAAGAGGGCCCGGTAACGTTCTTCCGAGGTCAGCAGTTCCTCCTCCAGTACCTTCCGTTCGGTGATATTTTCCTTGATAGCCAGATAGTGGGTTATTCTGTTATTCTGGTCTTTCACCGGAGAGATGGAGGCGGATTCCCAGTAGATCTCCCCGTTTTTCTTTTTGTTGATAAATTCGCCCCGCCAGGTTTCACCCCGGGCGATGGTTTTCCACAGTTCCTCATAGACCGTGTCGGGCAGATATCCTGATTTAAGAATTCGGGGATTCCGGGCCACCACTTCTTCCCTGGGATAACCGGTGATTTCGGTGAAACCGGGGTTCACGTATTCAATGAGGCCCTCCCGGTCGGTGATAACGATGGAGCTGGGACTCTGTTCCAGAACCCGCGAAAGCTTCCGGACTTCGTTCATGGCCAGTCTGAGGTCGGAAAGGTCGGTTCCGGTGCCGATGATAAAATGCTGGCCCTCCATCTCCACCTGGGACATGGCGAAGAGAAAGGGAAGAGACCCTCCATTCCGTGTCAACAGGTCCGCTTCAAACTGAACCTTCCCGTGGGTCATGATTTCCATAATTTTCGCTTCGACAAACCCCCGCCCCTGAAGGAATAGGTCGGCGGCGTTCATCAGAGACAGTTCGGAATGGGTGTATCCGGTGATGGTTTCCAGGTTCCGGTTTACCCTGATGGTTTTACCCTGGGGGGAAGCGAGGAAGAACAGTCCCGGCAGTCCGTCGATCAGGGTGTCGGAAATTCTTTTTTCGGTAATCAGCACATCCCGGGCGTGATTCAGCTTCTCCGTCCGTTCCAGTACCAGTTCTTCCAGTTTATCCTTATACTGCGTTAATTCTTCCTGGGTCTGGTGTTTGAGCCGGATCTCCCGTCTCAGATCCCCCATCATCCTGCCCAGCACCAGGGGAACCAGGGTCATGAGAAGAATCCCGCCGTGGTAGGGGAGAAGAGACAACGGGGTCGAGGGAAGGTACGCTTCCGGGGGGCTCAGCACCAGGGGGAGAAGGGTCGAGAGGAAAACGGTGGGACTCGTATAATAGACGGTTATCCGGAATCCGTAGTTCGCCGCCACATAGAGGGGCACAAGGCCGATGAGCATCCAGAGGATCGGGGTCTCCAGGGAGTTCCCCGCCAGAAGCATCCCCGTCAATCCCAGGGTGAGTACAACCCCGGCTTTACGGGTGAGAACGGGGGTGACCGCCGAAGCGGAGGAGGCGGTTCCTTTAATAAAGGGGGCCGTCAACAGGGGGGGAGCCGTCAGCAGGAGCAACGCCATATCCGCCAGGATCAGCCCGGGAAACATTTCCCAGGCGGGCGAGCCGAGAAGGTCTTTCATAAGGATGAGGCGCAGGGCTGCGCCGATCAGGGACGGAAAAAGAGAGGCGAAAATAATGAATTCCCGCAACCCCCGGCTGTCCACCAGGCTTTTGCTGTTTTCCCGGACATGTTTGTAAAGAAACCAGGCCCCCCCGGTCTGGGCGGTTTCAATCAGCGCCCACCCCAGGGCCAGGGGCCAGGTAAACCCCCAGAGAGGGCCGCTGAGGAAACTGTTGAGAAAAACCGCGGGAAGAACCCCGGGCCCCCCTAAAAGGATCAGGGCTGTTCCCAGGGAGGAAGGAAAATACCAGAAGGGCAGGGGTGCCGTACCAGAGAATAACAGCGAGAGCCGGGTTCCTCCGTGAAAAACCAGGGCAGGCAGGATCAACCACAGCAGCGGCATTTTTTTAAAGAATTGTTTCAGCATTCACACCTGCCATCAGGGAACGACACCAGCGGAGTTGGTAATGAGGAAGGTCCCAAGCCGGTAAGGGGCCGTCCTTTTCCGTCCAGGGAGGTTACCGGGTAATCTTGCGGATCAGTCTTCCAATGGTTCCCGAGGTCTTCCGGGCTACCTCGCGCTTCAGGTTCCGGACGGCTTCATCTTTTATCATGTCGGTAAAACTTTTCCCTTTCGCATCGGTGTGCCGGCTTTCTGCAGTACCTGCTGACCCGCGGGAGGATTCGGGTATCTCTTCAGATCTCCAGGAAAGAGACGATTCCCAGCCGGCGTTCCTGTTTAAGTATCGGCTCAGAATTTCTTCTCCTTCAGCCAGGGAAACATCGGAGCGCTCCGAGACGTGCATGATACCGTCTCCTTCGGAGTATTCAAAGTATAAACCGTCACCACCGCCGGCGCACTGAATGAACCTTTCGCCGTCGGACAGGATGAGAAATTCGTTTCCCGGCCCTAAATCCTTCAGGGCCTTCCCTAAATCGGACTCAGAATTGATGGGGCGGCTTCCGCCTCGTTCCGTTTCTAATGTCATGGAAGCTCTCCTTATAAAAGATTTTGATCATTAAGACCTCTTCAAAAATGATGAGTTTTTGAAAGAACCTCATTATACCATAGTTTTTCCGGTTATGCGGCTCAAACCCGCAACTCCTCCGACAATCTCTGCATCCTGACTCCGGTTTCTCCATGAAGGATACGGCGGGATTCTCTGTCGGGGCTGTCACCCAGCCAGGTCCGGGCATTGAGGGGCTCTCCCGCCCTGACAACGGCGGTGACGCCCCGGGGATGGTACCGGCTGCTGATGTCTCCGCCCTTGAGCCGGTTCAGGATATCCAGGAGGTTCAGGGCATATTCGCAATGGCATGCAGGGCTGCAGGGGGCGTCGATGTAGGAGGGGTCCAGGTATTCAAGAACATCGACGATCTGGTTGTGCCGGAGCGCTGCTTTGGCTTCCAGGGTCCGGAAGTCAAGGATGGCCCGGTTCAAGGGATGATGGTCTTTGGGATTCTCTCCTTCGGGATAGATGCGGCCCATGGCGGTGTACCGGATCTGGAAAACCCGGTCCAGAATGGTTCCCCGGCCGGGTAGATGAAAAATACTTTCCGCCTCTTCCAGGGCGGAATGGCAGATCCGGTCTCTCCGGCTTGTCACATCGCCCTCGGAGCCTGCCGGGATCCGGTAGAAATCTTCCAGGATTTTCAAGGTGATGTGGGTGGCTTCTCTGAGCCGCTTTCCCAGAGAAGTCTCCCGGTCCAGACAGGTTTTTCCTCCCGTTTCAGCTTCCCATTTTTCCAACAGCTTTTCCGCCATCTCTCCGGGAGGGGTGGGATACCGGTACCCCAGAGCCACCGGCAGAATCAGTACCTCCTTTCCCGCTTCCAGGGTCCATTGGGCCATGGAGGTAAACCCCGGGGCCAGGGGAGCGCACTGATGGACGTGGTAGTTAATCTGGCTCTCCGGTGCCAGGGCTATGGGAAACCGGCTGCCGGTGAGCTCCCGGCGCAGCAGATTCATCCCTTCTTTATTGGTTCCCAGATTCTGCACGGGAATGTGGCCCAGCCGGGGAAAGGCAAAAACCGCCGGTGGTCCCGCCCAGCTAAGCACATCCTTTCCATAGAGAAACTGGGCGTGTGGAAGGCTGGGCAGGGGAGTTCCTTTTTTTGCGGCGGCCCGGGGGAGCAGGTTGTTAAGGGCATAGGCCAGGACCGGGGGATCCCATCGGGAAGGGTGGCGGAAAAGAATAATGAGCCGCGACTGGCCTTGCTGGAATTTTCTGAAACTGTCGATGAGGTAGTCTTCCCCCTCCATCTCCACCGCCGTGATTCCCTCCACCAGCTTCAGGTATCCTTTTCCCACCATCCGTACAAATCGATGGAATCCCGGAGAGTAGCGGGGTGAGTAGAAGCCCCGGCCCTCCACGGGGCGGGAAATGACCAGGTTATTCCGGGTGGTTTTCATGCTTTTTCGGTCATCATTTTGGCGTAGTACTCCCGGCTGATGGGATAGGTAGCCAGAATGAGGATCCCCAGAAGATAGAAAATGACCGGTCCGGGGCCGCAGATGATTTTGATCCCCATGATGCTGGTGCGGTCGGGAATCACCGAAGGGTCGTACCGGAAAAGGGCCAGGATCCATCCATTCAGCGCCAGGGCCAGGGCCTGACCGATCTTGCTGGAAAAGGTCCAGAGGCTGGAAAACACCCCCTCCCGCCTCAGGCCCCCGTTGTGATGGGCGTCATACTCCACCACATCGGGCAGGATGGAGTGGGGCATCACGTAGTGGGTGGAAAGGCCGATTCCTCCCAGCGCCATGGTGACGAACGCCCAGAGGGGGCCCAGCTGTTCCCCCAGGAGGGAAAAGGACAGGATCGATCCTCCCATGATGGCCATGCCGATGTTGTAGCACCGTTTCTTGCCGATTTTTTCCGATATCTTCACCCAGACGGGGATAAACACCAGGCTGAAGGTAAGCAGAAAGAGCAGGGCGATCTGGAAGAGTCCTTCGTCAAGGAAGATGTATTTAAAATAATACACCAGGGCGCCCTGGACCATGGTGGTACCGGTGATGAAGAGGGTCCAGGGAATCAGGGCCTTCAGGAACACCGACAGGCCCAGGGCCTCGACGTAGGTTTTGATAAACCCCACCTGCCTCGGCGGGGCGGCGGTATGATCCGGTTCCCGGATGGTCAGGATGGTAACCATCATGGTGGCCAGCATGATACCCCCCATGATGCCGCCCATGACGCTCCACCCCAGATGCTCACTGGTAAAGAGGTTCACCAGGGGCATCACCGCTCCGGCGCCCACGAAGGTGCCGAGCACGGCGAAGCTCATCCGGTACCCCGTCAGGACGGTGCGCTGGTCGAAATCGGCGGTAAGCTCCGGCAGCAGGGCCGCGTAGGGGATATTAACCAGGGTATAGGCCAGGGAGACGAAACAGAAAGCCAGGGTCATCGTCCAGAAGGTCCCGGCTTCCGTCCTGGTCCAGGGAACGGTAAATACCATGATCATGCCGAAAAAGGCAAAGAGGGAACCCACAAACATATAGGGCCTGCGGCGGCCCCACCGGGACCGGGTCCGGTCCGAAAGATACCCGGTCAGGGGGTCGGTGACGGCGTCCCAGATCTTGCCGATCATCAGCACCATCCCCGCCAGGGCGGCGGAGAGGCCCACCACATCGGTGAGAAAATACAGGAGATAAAACCCGATGATGGTAAAAAAGAGGTTGCCCCCCAGATCGCCGATGCCAAAACCCAGTTTGATTTTTCTGCTTAGTTTTTCCATGGATCCTCCCAGGGCTGAAGTGGCTGATGCCCGGTACTGCATTATAGAAAGCTGGTTTTCCTCTGTCCATATTTTTCTTTACGGATATCCCCGTTCAGGGGAAGATCCCCCGGCAGTTGCCTTCTTCCTATGATATTATTAGCTTTAATCCCGAGGAGTTTACCATGAATACAGACATCACATTAGGGAACGGGAATAAGATGCCCGCCGTGGGGCTGGGCACTTACCGGATAGAGGACAACGATGAAGCCGCCCGGGCAGTGGCGAATGCCCTTCAACAGGGCTACCACCACATCGATACCGCCGCCATCTACGGGAACGAAGAAGGGGTGGGCCGGGGCATCCGGGAGAGCGGCGTGGGCCGGGACCAGGTTTTCCTGACCACCAAAATCTGGAACGACGACCTTCGGGCTAACCGGGTGGAAGCAGCCTTTGAAGAGAGCCTCGCCCGGCTGGGAACCGATTATGTGGACCTGCTGCTGGTACACTGGCCCACGGGAGATTATAAAACCTACTGGAAGAGCTTTGAGAACCTCTACCGTCAGGGCCGGGCCCGGAACATCGGGGTGTCCAACTTTACCATGCGGATGCTCGATGAACTGCTGCCTGCGGCGGAGGTGAAACCCCAGGTGAATCAGGTGGAGCGCCACCCCTATCTGGTACAGAAGCAGCTGTTGAAATACTGCGATAAAAAAGAGATTGCCCTTACCGCCTGGTCGGGATTTATGGTGGGAGAGCTTCTGAAGGAGCCGGCGATTCTGAAGCTGGCGGAGAAATACGGCAAAACCGCCGCCCAGATTATCCAGAGGTGGAATTATCAGAACAGTGTCATCACAATACCTAAATCGGTTCATCCCGAAAGGATGAGGGAGAACATAGACATTTTTGATTTCTCCCTGGATTTTGAAGACCTGAAGTTCATCGACACCCTGGACAGGAATCAGCGCCGGGGACCCAATCCTGAGAACTTCGATTTTTAAGGGCCCCCTCCGGGAGAGCGGGTCTTCTTCTGAGACATCTCCGGGGGGTCAGTCGTCCAGGAGCCGCCGTTCTCCCACCCGGGAGCGCAGGGCGGTGGCATCCTGACTCACCTCCATGATTCCCCGATAGACGCCGTGGTCGAATAAAGGAAAATACTGGATGTGGATGAACCGGCCTTCCCGCTGGATCCAGAATTCCGCCTTCTCCCGGCGGCCCGATTTCAGTTCTTCCACGATCTTCTTGACCACCCCGACGCTGGAGGGGGGATGGCAGTTCTCCACTTCCCGGCCGATGATGCCCGGGGACCGGGGGAAGATCCGCTCTTTGCCTTCGCTGTAGTACCTGACCCGGCCGGTTTCATCCACCAGGGTGATGTCCAGGGGAAGGTTTTTCAGCATCAGGTCGATGAGGCCGGGGTTCAGTTCGCCCCGGGAGAGGGGGATGGTGTCCGGAGTGTTCCCCACCGGGCTGGTGCCGGCGGCGCCGTCACTCCCGGCTACGCCCGGATCGCTTCCGCCTTTCGGGGAGCCGGCGTCTGCCCGGAGTTCCCCGGCCATCCTGGAGAGGACCGCAGGCCCCAGGGCCCTGAAGGCCAGGGGGTAGAGAATCCGCTCTTCCCGGTAGATGAGCGATCCCGATTTGAGGAAAAAGCTGCCCAGCAGGCGGTTGATCCGCGCCCCATCGGCGGGACCGGGATGCTCCAGGATCTTCAGGGTTTCCTTTAGTTCCCCCAGGATTCCGTCCTGGATGTGCCACATCAGTTTGAGACAGCCGAACTCTCCGCCGCATTTTTCCAGGGCGGGGAAGAGGGTGTACTGGAGGCGGTTGTAGTGGGTGCGGAGAAGCGAGAGTCTCTTCAATCCCCGGGTCAGCCGGTTTTTTGCAGGATGATCCTGGGAATCCTCCGGGGAGAGGGCGTTGTATTCTTTGAAGGCCACGGCTACCTCGTTCCTCAGGTCCTGGAGAATCCTGTTTTCTTCGGTAAGGATCGCCAGGGGGTGGTCTTCGGGGTACTCGGGGGCTTCTCTTTTATCCAGGCTCTTGCCGGCGGCCCGGATAAACCGGGCCACCGCCTGCTCCAGCCGGGGATAGTCATCGGCCCCCGACAAGAGTGTATGGATGGCGTGATTGACTTCCCAGGGGTCGGCGTTTTCCAGGTCTTCCCTGAACCGGTCGTACCACTCCCGGCTGACCCTGCCTTCGTAAAGTCCCTGAAGATATTCTTTCAGTCCTGTGTCTTTCGCCAGTCCCGCTGCCATGGTCGCGCCTCCCGGGTTCATTCTGCCCCGAAGAGCCGGGAGAATCAACGCTTTTTTCTCCCCGTCCGGGGGCCCGTCCAGGAACCGCCTTCCGCCGTCCCGTCTCCTGGTTTTTCCCGATAAAAAAAACCGCCGAAGGGTGACTCCGGCGGCCTGGTAAAAGGGGGAACCCGTGAGGGATTTACGATTTTTTCAGGTATTTCTTGGTGTCCAGGGCCACCGCGGCGACGATGATGACCCCTTTCAGGATGTACTGAAAGTTCATATCCATCCCCATGAAGGTCATGCCGTAGGAGATGATGGTGAACATCAGAACCCCGGCGATGGCTCCGGAAACCCGGCCGATACCGCCGCTGAAGGAGATGCCTCCCACCACGCAGGCGGCGATGGCGTCCAGCTCGTAGCCGAATCCGGTGCCGTTGTTGGCCGAACCGATCCGGGCCGCTTCCAGAAACCCGCCGATGCCGTAGGTGACCCCCGCCAGAAGGTAAACCAGTACGGTGGTTTTCAGGACGTTGACGCCGGAAACCTTGGCGGCTTCGGGGTTGCCCCCCACGGCGTACATGTTCTTGCCGAAGGTGGTTTTGTTCCAGAGGAACCAGATGACCAGGGAGGTGAGGGCGGCGAATATGACGATGTTGGGAATCCCCAGGGTCGATCCCACCGCCAGGTTGGTGTAGCGCATCTCATGACCCCCGATGGGCTGGGGTCCCGGGGCGCCGCTGGCGAAGTAAATGGAGAGAATCCCGTAGAGGGCGATCATCATGCCCATGGTGGCAAGGAAAGGATGGATCTGGAATTTGGCCACCACCCATCCGTTGATGCCGCTGAAAAAGGCGCATACCACGATGGCGACGAGCAGGGGCACGATCAGGGGCAGCTGACCCATTTCGGGGAAAAAGAGGGCGGGGTAGTCGGGGCGCTGAAGCAGTGAGGCGGAAATGACCGCCGCGAAACCCACCGACCGGCCCAGGGAGAGGTCGGTCCCCTGGAGAATGATGATGCCCGCCACGCCGTAGGCCAGGATCAGCCTTACCGAGGACTGGGTGAGGATGTTCTTGAAAACCCTGAGGGAAAGGAAGGCCGGCTCGTTGATGATGATAAAAATGATGATGGAAAAAATGACGATGTAGATGGCATTGTTAACCAGAAACTCCTTCCATTCTTCCCGGGACTTTTTAAAAAAACCGCTCACCGCCTGGACGGGGTTCTTTCTTGTTTCGATCATACTTCTGCCTCTCTGGTATTGTTCAGGTATAGGGCGGAGAGGTTGAAAATCTCCGCCTGGGTTGTTTTTTCCGTTTCCACGATGCCCGCCAGCCGGCCGTTGCTCATCACCATGATCCGGTTGGTGATGCCCAGAAGCTCGGGCATCTCCGAAGAGACCATGATGACCGATTTACCGCTGTTGGCCAGGTTGATGATGAGCTGATAGATTTCATACTTGGCCCCCACATCGATACCCCGGGTGGGTTCGTCCAGAAGCAGAACATCCGGGTTCGTCAGGAGCCAGCGGCCGATGATCACCTTCTGCTGGTTCCCCCCGCTCAAGTTGCGAATCTTCTCCCGTCGGTGGGGAGTCTTGATTCTCATATTCTTGATCTGCAGGTCCGTATCGTCCTTCATGACCCGGTCCTGCAGCACTCCCAGCTTATTCTTGTAGGATTGAATGTTGGCGATGGTGGAGTTGAAGGTGATGTCCGCCACGGGGTAGATGCCCGTCTCCCTCCGCTCTTCGGTGAGCAGGGCGAACCGGTTGTTGATGGCCCGGTGGGGGTTGGCGTTGTTGATCTTCTTGCCGTCAATCAAAACCTCTCCGCTTATCCTGGTGCGGGCGCCGAAGAGGGCTTCCACCATCTCGGTCCGGCCGGCTCCCACCAGTCCCGCCACCCCGAGGATCTCCCCCCGGCGCAGCTGAAAGCTCACATCCTTCACCTTGGGGGCGTATCTGGTGCTGAGGTTTTTCACTTCCATATGCACCTCCCCGGGAACGTTGGTTTTGGGGGGAAACCGGTTCTCCAGGTTCCGCCCCACCATCATGTTGACGATCTTCTCCATGGTCAGGTTGGCGATGGATTCGGTACCGATATACTGGCCGTCCCGCAGCACCGTCACCTCATCGGCGATCTGAAAAATCTCTTCCATCTTGTGGGAGATATAGATGATTCCCACTCCCTCCTCCCGGAGGAAGCGGATGATGTTGAAGAGCAGTTCCACCTCGTGGCTGGTCAGGGATGAGGTGGGTTCATCCAGGACAATCACTTTGGCATCGTAGGAGACGGCCTTGGCAATCTCCACCATCTGTCTCTGGGATACCGACAGTTTGTCCAGCCTGATGTGGGGATCCAGATGGATATTGAGCCTGTCGAAGAGGGCCCTGGTGTCCTGGTACATCTTTTTTTCATCCACCATGACCCCCCGTTTGGGGTAGCGGCCCAGCCAGATGTTGTCGGTGATGGTCCGTTTGAGAACCTGGTTGAGTTCCTGATGTACCATGGAAACGCCGTTTTCCAGGGCATGCTTGGGATCGGTGAAGTTAAACTGTCCCCCCTGGATGTGAAACTCCCCGGAATCCTGCTTGTAGATGCCGAAAAGGCACTTCATCAGGGTGGATTTTCCCGCACCGTTTTCGCCCATCAGGGCATGGACCGTGCCGGGACGGACATTGAGGCAGACATTTTTCAGCACCTGAACACCCGAAAATGACTTGTTAACATCTTTTATCTGTAAAACATACTGGTCTTGCAAAGGGTTCCTCCGGCAAGAGTATTTAAAAAGGAAAAGCAGGGCATCACTTCCCTTCCGGAGGAAGATCTACCTCCGAGCCTTCATTCAAGGGGAGTTCCCCGAACCTGCCGGAAAACTCCCCTTGAAAAAAGGAATGCCGGAGTTCCCGGGGGAACTCCGGCATCTATTATAACCTATTTATCTCATAAACTCTTTATAATTGTCGGGGGTAACAGGAACGTAGGGAACCCGTACCGCTTTGGTCTGATTGTTGTCGATCTTCCAGCTGGTACCTTCGGTGATGTCTTTGCCCAGGGCAGCGTTGACCGCCAGGTCCAGGGTGGCCCGGGCCTGGTTGATGCCGTCGTTGAGAACGGTTCCGTCCAGCTCGCCGTCGGCGATGTGCTGAAGGGCCTGGTCCAGGGCGTCAACGCTGTAGATGGGGAGCCGTACACCGGCGGCCTTCATGGCGTTGATGGCGCCGAAAGCCATGGCGTCGTTGTTACAGATGACCAGCTCGATGTTGCCGGCGAAACCGGAGGTGAGCCAGGCAGCCATCTTGTCGTTGCCGTGGGTGGTGGACCAGTTGGGGTCCGCTTCCAGGGCCAGCTGCTGAACCTTGATGCCGGAATCGACAAAGGCTTTGACAGATTCTTTGGTCCGGGCTTCGGCGTCGGGATGTCCCGGTTCGCCCTTGAGCATGACGTACTGAACAACGCCGTCGCCGTTCTTGTCCCAATTGGGATTGGCTTTCCAGTCGGCCACCATCATCTGACCCTGGATGATTCCGGATTCGGCGGAGTTGGTGCCCACATACCATACCTTGTTATAGGAGGCCATGGCGCCCGCTTCGGTGGCCTCTTTGTTGAAGAGGATCAGGGGGATACCGGCGGCTTTGGCCTTGCCGATGATGGTGGAAGCGGAGGCGGGGTCAACCAGGTTGATGGCCAGAACATCCACACCCTTGGTGATGAAAACATCGACCTGGTCATTCAGTTTGGACTGCTGATTCTCGGAGTCCACGATATCCATCTGGACACCCAGTTCTTTACCATATCGTTCCATTTCCGGTTTGATACTGGCGTTCATGAAGTTGTCGGCGAAGGTGTAGATGTTGGCTCCAATGGTAACGGCACCATCGTCTTTCTGGCCACCGGCGAAAACCATGGGGGTCAGCATCAGCACAGCGAGAAGAATCAAAGAAATTCTTTTCATACTCTTGTCTCCTTGTTTTTAATATCCTCAGGGGATATTTGTTGATTATTGAAGACAATCTTAGCCGACCCGGGGCAGATAACAATGTAATATTCTCTTAAGTTTTTGGAAGATCTTACAAAGAAGCTCAGTTTTGCAGGAAACCCTCATTTGGTGGAAGGAATTCGTCGTGTAAAAACGAAGATTTACGAGGATATGTACCTGCGCTCAGAAAATTTTTTTATCAGCGGTTCAGCAGGAAAACCTGGTAGTCAATCCAGATATATTTATCCTGTTCCATGGGGTAGTCCAGATCTTCAAGATTTCTCCCTCCCAGAATAAACCGGGCCAGTTCAACGATGGCCCGGGCCTGCTCCCGGGAATCGTTGAGCACCGTCCCGTAGAGATAGCCCTTTTCGATCTGCTCCACCGCCCGGTCCAGGCCGTCGATTCCTACCACGGGAATCCAGCCCTCATCCTCGGCATCGATCCGGCCGTTACCGTTGGTGTCGTTGAACCAGTTGTGTTCTCTCAGGCGGCTGATGGCCCCCAGGGCCATGGCATCGTTGTTGGAGAGGATCACTTCAATCTCCCGGCCGAACCGGTTCAGGATGGGGTCCATCTTTTCATAGGACTCCATCTCGTTCCAGTTGGCCACCTCGGTGACCAGGATGTCCAGGTTAAACCGTTGGTTCTCGAAAGCCCTGACCACCTCGGCGGTGCGGATCTCCGCGTCCTGATGTCCCTGCTCTCCCTTGAGAATCACCGCCTGAATCCGGTTGTCACCGTTCCTGTCGTACCGGTTCAACCGGTCCGGATCGCCCCCGAAGAGTTCCATCACCAGGGCCGCCTGGAGCTGTCCCGACTGTTCTGCCCGGGCCCCCACGTAATAGGCTTTATCCCAGAGCAGCAGATCCTTCAGCAAGGGTTCCCGGTTGAAGAAGATCACCGGTATGTGGCGGTTTTTCAACTGCCTGATGATGGGGTAGGTTCCCAGCCGGTCCACGGGGTTGATGATGAGCAGATCCACCCCCTCGGCAACCATCTCTTCGATCTGCTCATTCTGGAGCATCTGGGAATTCTGGGCGTTTCGGCTGGTGAGCCGGAAGTGGTCCCGGGAGAACTCTTCTATCTGTCGGGCGAAGGTGTATATGTAAGGATCGTTGAGGTTATAACTGGCCAGGCCCACCCGGTCCTCGGATCCTCCGCAGGAGGCCGGGAGAAGCAGGAGGGGAAGCAGCGCCGGAATGAACCGGAAGGCCCAAAGCCGGGAAGGGCTGGTTTTTTTCATGATTTTTCCTCCTGGATACTCTTTATGACGGCGGGCATGATCAGTTTGATGTTGGTCATTTCATCCAGGATGCTGGAAACCTCGATGTTCGCTTCCTCTCCATAGTAGAGTTTAAGCCTCTGATAGACATTCCTCATCCCCACGCTGGTCTGCGCCGTGGTCCCCTCTAAAAGGGCGTGGATGGCGGCGATCCGCTCTTCGGTGATGCCGTATCCGCTGTTTTCCACTTCAAAGATGAGGAAGCCGTCCTGCTTGTATCCCCGGATGATGATATCTTCTTTCTCTTCCCCCACTCCGTGATAGATGGCGTTCTCTACAATGGGCTGCAGGATCAGTTTCATCACCTTGAAATCGTAGATGGCGGGATCAATCTCCAGGGTGTAGGAAAATTTATCCACGTAACGGATCTTCTGGATGGTCATGTAGTTCTTTATGTGGGATATTTCATCCTTCACGGGAATGAAGGTTTCCCCCTTGGAAATACTGATCCGGAAAAACCGGGCCAGGGCCACCACGGTGGTGATCACATCCTCGGTCCTCTGGTTTTCCGCCAGCCAGACGATGGAATCCAGGGTGTTATAGAGAAAGTGGGGATTGATCTGGTTCTGCAGGGCCCGCAGTTCGGTTTTCCGTTTTTCCCGCTGCTCGCTTACCACCCGCTGCATCAGGGTGCGGATCTGGTCCACCATGGAGTTGAACGAGGCAGCCAGCCTGATGACCTCCCTTTGCCCCGTCACCGCCACCTTGGTGTTGAAATTCCCCTTCTCGATGTCGTTCATGGTCTTTTCCAGCATCTTCAGGGGATGGGAAATCCGCCGGGAGAGAACCAGGGCGATGGAACCTGAGGCCAGGACCGTCAGCATGGCGATGGCTATGAGGATCAGGATGATCCTCTGTTTCGTCATGGCAATGTCGTCCACGTTATTTATTGTTACGATCCGCCACCGGGTGTGGGAGAGGGTGGTGATGTTCATGTACATGGCAAGGTTGTCTATGGTGGCGCTGGTTCCCCCGAAGATCTGCTTTTTCGCCATGGCGTAGCTTTCTCCTGTACGGTGCTGGGTGTAAGACCCGGAGGAATAGATCAAGGCATCGTCATCGTCCAGGATGAGGATGTGCCCCCCTTCGCCCAGGTTGGTCTTCCCCGCCAGGTCGGTGATAACCTGAAAATTCAACTCTATCAGGATCACTCCTTCCCGCCGGGTACCCCCCTGAGTATACTTTGCCGCCTTGGAGACGAAGATTACCTGGTCAAACCGGTCGGCGGAAACGCTCTGTCCTTCGGAATAGGAAAAATGGAAGATCTTCTTTTCTTCCGATGCATCAATGAACCAGGGCTGCCGGTGAATCGAAGATTTGCTCCTTTCCCTCACCTCGTTACCCAGCACCTTGTAACCCTCCTGGTCGAAGAGAAAGATGGAAACCACATCCTTTTTAAGGTCGGAATTCAGAAGGTACAAATTCTGGAGCGTCTCATAAGCCTGATCCACATCCAGGTTGAGGGAGGCCAGCTGCACGTAGTTGGCGGTTTCGATGATGCTGTTGATGTAGTTCTCGTAGTTCAGGACGATCTGTTTGTTGATCTCCCGGGACTGGGATTCCACCAGATTATCGGTGCTCCGGGAAAAGAGGGTGTAATGGATGATGCTGGAGGAAATAAGCATCACAATCACCACCAGCAGGGTGGAGAACATGATGCTCTGCCCAATGGACAGGTTACGGATGAATTTCTTCACGGTACCTCTTCGGGGAAACCCCCATAAATTTCTTGAAGCTGTGGCTGAAATAGTAGACGTCCCGGTAACCGCATTTTTCGGCGATCTCAATAATCCGGTGGTCTGTCAGGGTCAGCAGCTCCCGGGCCTTCTCCATTCTAACCCCGGTAAGGTATTTAACAAAGGTGGTGTCTTTATGTTTTTTGAAAAGCAGACTTAAATAAGAGATGCTTATCCCCAGGTATTCACACACTCCGTCCATGGAAATATCGGGGTTGGTATAGTTCTGGTCGATGTAGCTAACCGCCCGGTCCAGAAGCCGCTGAGAGTTGGTCATCTTTCGGTCCAGCTGGGCTTCCTTCAGTCTGAGAAGCACCCCCAGGACCCAGTCGAAGAGCTGCTCCGGGTTCCGGAAGGAGGTCATCTTTTCCAGGATGTCCCCCCCCAACAGCTCCTGGGGGTCTCCCTCCAGGGTTTCGGCAAAGTTGACCACAATGCCCGCCAGGTTGATGACGTAGAGCTTGAAGCTGGTGACATCGGGTCTCTCCCGGATGGCTCGGTCCTTCATCTGGCCCAAAAGATCCTCCAGGGATGCGGATGTTCCGAACTTCAGAGCGTATTCGACGGCTTTGATCTCCGGCTCTCCCAGGGAGATCATCCGGGGCTTCTCTTCCTCCAGCTGATCGATGTAGACGATCCGTCCGGTGTTGAGGAACTGACTGTACCCCAGGGCCTTCTCCGCCTCCAGGTAGGCCTCTTTCAGCTGGCCGAACCGGGTATGGAGGGTGCTGACCCCGATATCAATGCGGGCGGAGAGAAATTTCCGGTTCATCTGAACCATTTCGTAGAAGACGGTATCGATCTTTTTTCGGAACAGGGGGCCCTCTTCCTTGATGATGAAGACCAGGCCGTCGTTGAAGTGGAAGCTGTAGAAGCTGTGGTGGTTCCGCTCCAGGATGGTCTTGATCACCGACCGGACCGACAGCTTCCGTTTCTCGTATTCCATCACGTCTTCCAGGTCCGCCGACCGCTCCAGCTGGATCAGGGCCAGCAGATAGGATCCGTCATCCAGATAGACGCCGTAGTGCTTCAGGTTTTCGATATCCCCGGGAGAGGGTTCGGTGGAGGTAATGAGAAAGGAGGTAAAGTAGTTATCGATGATTAAGGGAAGGCTCTCTTCATACCGCTTGCGCAGGATCTCCAGGTTGTACTGTTTCTTGAATTCATCGTCCAGTTCCGCCTTGAGCCTGTCCAGAAAACGGGAGATGTCGTTCTGGGTCACCGGTTTGGTCAGATAGCTGGAAACGTGGAGCTCCACCGCTTCCCGGGCGTAGTCGAACTCGTCGTAGCCGGTAATGAAGGCCACCCGGGTGGCGGGGTGATCCCGCTTGATGATGGTGGCCAGCTCGATGCCGTCGATGAAGGGCATCTTGATGTCGGTGAGGACCACGTGGGGGCTGTGCTTTTCTATCAGCTCCAGGGCATCGTAGCCGTTTCCGGCGGCCCCCACCACGGTAAAGCCGCTCTCCTCGGAAATCTTGGAGGAGATGCGGCCCCGGACCTCATCCTCGTCATCCACCAGAATCATTTTGTAAAGCTCGTCCATGCCTCTATAGTTCTGGTTTTTGCCGAAAATTGCAAGATTTCCCTCCCCCGCAATTCCCGGAGGAGGGAAGAAACTTTTTTTTTAATTCAGTTTTTGTTCGATAATTTCGTCAAAGGTGATGCCCAGCTTTGACGCCTCATCGAAGAAGAAGCGCCGGGCCCCCTCTTCCAGCACCTCCGGGGCGATGCAGCCCTTCTGGGTTACCGCATCTTCCACCATCATCTTGGTGAAGATGAAGGCGCTTTGACCGGTGAGGTAGGCTTCATGGCTTATCCCCGCTTTTTCATACGCTTCGATCAGGCCCGGGGCGTTGACGTAGGAGGTGATGGTCAGGGGTTTTCCGCCTTTTTCTCCTTTAATGACCACCTGGAAGGCCCCCTCTTCGGTGATGAGACCCTCCTTGATGACCTCTTCGATCTCTTCTTTATATTTGGGCGCCGCCGGGGCGTGGTGGATCACCAGATCGAAGGGGGTGTATTTTATGCCCCTGAACTCTCGCTCCTGGTGGGAGAGAAAGCCCATGTTGTAGAGGGCCTGGGAGAGTTCCACGTGGGGGCCGCCGTACCGGAAGACGATGTTCTTCGCCCCCTTCAGGTACTTATCGGCGTTGATGCCCATGGTGATGGGTTCCTCGTGGTTGTGGTCCACCATCCTGATCTCCCGGTCCACCCCGGGGAACCTCATCATCACCGGATGGGCGAAGGGCTCGTAGGAAACGTGTTTTCCCTTTTCAAAACGGATCGGTTCCAGGGCCATGTCGGCGAAGGCCACATCGGGGGACCACCAGAAGGGGATGAACTTTTTAGCCCAGACCCCTTCGTAGACGTTCATCTCGATGGAATCCACGGCGTCGAATTTTTCCGCTACCTCACGGACCAGGACGTTCACCAGCCCCGGGGCGGATCCGGTGTTGGTGATGGCCAGAACCCCCGCTTCCTTGAACCGCCGGTCCATTTCGGTGAACATGTAGCGGGTGGCCTCCACCTCGTCCATGCCGTCGATTTCGGTCATACAGAGGTCCTGGTAGTTGGCCTTCACCGCCAGAGCCGCCTCCATGACGTTCCTGTTGAAACTGAGGGGCAGGCCGTTGACGATGATGTCCACCCCCCGGGCGGCCCGGATGATGTGGTTCACGTCTTTGGCGTTGACCTGTACCGGTTCAGCCTTGGAGAGTCCCGCCGCCAGAGTCTCTGCCGCCTTGGAATCGTAATCGGCGCAGATGATCCTTTTAACCCCCGGTTCCTTTTCCAGCAGCCTGGCCACCGCGCTGCCCTGGGCGCCCGAGCCCAATACCATTACTGTTTTCATAAAAATCTCCTTTAGTCGGCTCAGTTCATGGGATCAAGGCTGTAGTTATCCTTGATGAACTGAACGATGATGTACACCTGATAATCCAGGATCCCTTCGATGGCGCTGATTTTTTCGGTGAGCAGCCGGTGAAGGGCGTCCATGTCCACCACGCCGAAGTCCACCTCGATCTGGGAGGGCCCCGCAGTGTGGGCGATATACTCGATCTCCTCAATCAGCTTCAGCGCCTCCAGCACCTCGGTGATTTTGTGGATATCCGTCTTGATATGGATGTTCCCCGTCACTCCGTACCCCAGTTTTGTGTGGTTGGGAATGGCGACGATCTGGATGTAGTTTTCGTCGATCAGCCGTTTCACCCGGCTCCGCACCGTGGCCTCCGAAATGCCCAGCTGCTTGCCTATCTCGGTATGGGGGGCCCGGCCGTTTATCTTGAGAAGCCTGATGATTTCCAGGTCGGTTTTATCGAGAATGGGATCCATGGGGCTTCCTCCGTCACTGGGGATGAGAGAAGGTTATCATGGGCAAATCTGAGGGTCAAGATGAAAATTAGAGAAATCGTGGGAAAATGACGAAAAACGGTTATAAAAACCGATAAATAAAACGAAAACCGTTTTACGGCTTCGTTGTTTCGTAGATTTTTATCCATTCCTCCACAGACATCCTGGCCGCCAGTTCCCGGATCAATTCAAAAGGAATTTTAGCGGGATTTCGGAACCGCAGGCAGCTTTTTCCCATGTCCAGTTTGAGGCTGGAGTGGGAGTCCCAGGCTTCGGTGAACCAGGATAGAAGCGCCGGGTCGGAGTAGAGGCCCATATGGTAGAGGGCCACATGATTCTTCTGGCTGGCCAGGGCCATGAAGGGCAGGGGCAGGGCGGGATCAACGTGATACCCCGCGGGATAGAGGCGGTGGGGCACCACATAGCCGATCATGCCGTAACTCATGGTTTCCTCGAACCCCGGGGGCAGGCCCGCCAGGATGGCATCCCGCAGCTTCAGAAATCCGTCTTTTCGATCTTCGGGAATGGTCTTGAGATACTCTTCCACCGTGACGGCGTCGGACTGCATGGGCTTCCTCCTTCACCAAACCGGCTTTTCAGGCTAAAGGCACTTGTAGGTGGTTCTCACCCGGATCTTCTTTCCCCAGAAGGTGTCCTGGGCCTCCAGCACCGCCCCCTCCAGGTTTTTGTGAATGTTCCGGCGGATCCGGAAGGTGAATCCCCCCGCCTCTTCTTCCAGATCGTCCTCCAGGGGCTCCCTCATGTCCACCTTGAGGATGGGCCCCCCGCAGCCCGTACCGGAGGAGCAGAGGGTCAGCCTCAGGGTCTCCTGCCCGGCGGATTCGGTCAGTTCTGCAAGCAGGGGTTTTACGTCTTCGGTTAATTCAAACATGGCTGGTCCTTTGTGGGCAAATTATATATATAATATACCGCATTCATAAGGAAAATCACACCGTATGATGCTTGAGCACCTTCGACAGAAAGGCCTGGACCCGGGGGTCGGTGCTGTTCATCAAAACCTCGTCGACTCCGCCGTGCTGCCGGACCCCTCCGTCGGCCACGAAGAGGATCTGGTCCCCCACCTCCTGGGCGAAACCGATTTCGTGGGTCACCAGGACAAGTTCCATCCCCTCGGTCCTCAGCTCGCCGATCAGGTCGAGCACCTCCGAGGTGTACTCCGGGTCCAGGGCCGAGGTTGGTTCGTCCAGCAGCAGCAGCTCCGGCTTGGCCGCCACGGCCCGGCAGATGGCGATGCGCTGCTGCTGTCCCCCCGACAGGGCGGCGGGTTTCTTCAGGGCGTGTTCCTCCAGATTGAACCGGCCCAGCAGGGCCATCACCTCGTCCCGGGCTTCTTCCCGGTTCCATTGATGAACATGAACCAGGGGGAGGAGGATGTTTTCCAGGGCGGTGAGGTGGGGAAAGAGGTTGTAGTTCTGGAAGACGATTCCCACCCGTTTCCGGTACTCCCGGAGGTGCTTTTCCTCCCGCTCCAGCCGGTGGCTGTTGATCCTCAGGGTACCCCGGTCCGCCTCTTCCAGTCCCGCCATGAGCCGCAGGAGGGTGGTCTTTCCCCCTCCGGAGGGGCCGATGAGGACCAGAGATTGGCGGCCTTCGATCTTCAGGGTCAAATCTTCCAGGACCACGGTGTCTCCGAAGGCCTTGCTCAAGCCCGTGAGTTCAAGAGTCATAGGAAAACCTCGCTTCCAGTTTCCGGGTCAGCAGAGACAGGGGGATGGTCAGGGCCAGGTAGCCCAGGGCCAGGGGGATGTAGCTTTCCAGGGTGGAGAAGGTGGCGGCATTGATCTCCCGGGCCGCCATGGTGAACTCTTTCACGGCGATGATCGACAGGAGGGAAGAATCCTTCACCAGGGAGGCGAACTGCCCCGCCAGGGGGGGCAGCACCCGGGTCAGCACCTGGGGAAAGATGACCAGCCGGTAGGTCTGGGCGGGGGTGAGCCCCATGGCCCGGGCGGTTTCCCGCTGGGATTTTCCCACGCTGTCCACCCCGGACCGGATGATCTCGGCGATATAGGCGCCGGCAAAAATGGACATGATGATGATGCCCGCGGTGTACCGGTTCTGGACCCCCAGGGCGTTGGCGATGACGTAGAAGAAGATGAGAATCTGGACCAGCAGGGGGCTTCCCCGGATAATCTCGATGTAAAAACGGGCGAAGAGTTTCAGGGGGATGAGCCGGCTCCCCTGGGCCAGGCCGAAGAAGAGGCCGATCACCACACTCAGGGCCAGGCTGCCCAGGGAGAGGAGGATGGTCATCTGGAAGCCCCTCAGAAGGTTGGCGCGGTACTTCCAGACACTCTCCCAGCGCAGTTCATATCCCAGAGATCGTATGCCCCAGAAAACCGCCAGCGACAGAAGCACCAGGGCGGCGGCGAGGTTGAACAGGTAAACCCCCCGATCCGGCTCCCCCTGGCGGGGAACCAGGAAGAGCCGGGCGGCGGTGGAACGTAAAGCCATGGTGCCTTCCCAGGACTAAAGGTCGAAGAAGAAGGGAATACCGTTTTCTTTAAAAAGAGTCATGATATCCCCCAGGAAGGGTGAGGCCACACGGTCAAAACCGCCGTTTTTGCGGAAATCCAGGATGAAGCTGTTTATCTGCTCCAAAAGTTCCTGGTTGCCCTGCTTTACCGCCATGCCCCAGTCGCCTTCGCTTCCCGGGATGGGGGCCAGGTTCACCCGGGTGGTGTCGGGATGATTCTTATTGTTCTCAAAAACCGTCAGGGGATCGTAGATGAAGGCGTCCGCCTTCCCCTGGACCACCTCCAGAACGCAGGCGGAGACATCCTCAAAGACCCGCACTTCTGCCAGGGGCAGTTCGGCGTTGGCCAGGTTGGCCCCGATGGTGCCGGACTTGACCGCCGCCACCCGGCCGGGGCTGTTGAGGTCGGCGAAACTTTCCACATCGGATTTTTGCGATATGAGAAGGGCCAGACCCGCCCTGATGTAGGGGAGGGAAAAATCCACCACCTGAGCCCTCTCTTCGGTGATGGTCATGGAGGAGAGAATCACATCGGCTTTACCGGTCTGCAGGGAGGGGATCAGTCCCGTCCAGGCGGTGTTTTCTATGACCACGGGGCGTTTAAGGTATTCTCCCAGGGCTTTGGCTATCTCCACGCTCACTCCGGAGGGGTTTCCTTCGGCGTCGCTCATTTCAAAGGGGGGGTACTGGAGCTCCATGGCCACCACCAGGGGGGCCGGACCTTCGGATTCTTCTTTCTGACAGGAAACAAAAACCAGAGAACCGAAAAGAATCAGAAGAATTAAGGCTTTTTTCATATTTTTACTCCTTTTGGACATTCTTTCCCCTATAGGATAATGATTTTTTTCCCCTCCGGGGAGAAAAAAACCTCACTCCACCAGGAATCCCCTGTTCCGCAGGTTCTCCAGAGCACGGTCGAGGCGGTCCCTGCTGCGGGCGGTGATGGTATGGAGGTGGATTCCCCCGGTCAGTTCCAGGAGCAGTCCCGACGGGTTATCGCCCAGCTGGTTCATAAACTTCCTTACATCATCCCGGCCGGCGATGTGCAGGGCTCCGCGGATTTCACCATACAGCCGGTGCTCCACCGTTACATCCAGTACTTCCACCCCGGCGTCCACCAGAAGATTGAGTTCCTCTTCGGTTTCTTCAGGCCCGTGCTTAACCGCCACGGTGAGGGAGGGCCAGAGGCGGTTCGTTAGAATCCTGTAACCCTGGGGGCCGGCTTCCACCTCCACTCCAGCAGCCCTGAGTACTGCCATATCCTGGACCACCACCTGCCGGCTCACCCCGGTTTGACGGGCCAGCTCCGTTCCGGTAACAGCGGCGGTGGCCCCGGTGAGGATGCTGATAAGCTTCTTCCTTCTCTCTTCTGCGTGTATCATGGGTTTTTCCTCTTCAAAGCATACTATAAAATGGGTCCCCCGGGAAACCCGGTTATTCAGGGCTCCCCGGGCAATGAGCCGGGCCGCTCCAAGGCCGTTTCGCATCCTGGCCCCTTCCCGGTGTGCCGGAAACCTCCCGGTAAGGTAAATCACCTCTTTCTCCAGAATTTCGATCTCTTCCAGGGCCTTCTTCACGTCTCCTGTCCGCCTCTCCACTCCCAGACAAGACTCCATGATTCCCTCCAGCTTTCTTCCCACCCCATTCAGGGCGGGGTTGGGGTCTTCCCGGGAATTTTCGGTCACCCAGGAGGGGCGGGCGGGGGGAGGAAAGATATCGGAAAAAGAGGCGGCTCCCGTGGGGGAAAGCCTCGTTGACGGGATCCGCCGGGACAGGAATCCCGCCGTCCGCTCTGCCCATACCAGGGCTTCCAGCAGAGATGTGCTTGCCAGACGGTTGGCCCCGTGAACACCGGTGCGGCTGCATTCGCCTAGGGCGTAAAGCCCCGGCAGGCTTGAACAGCCCCAGGTATCAACTTTGATACCGCCCAGGGTGAAATGAGCCGCCGGTGATACGGGAAGCAGGTCGACGGTGATATCGGTACCAAGATCCAGGCAGCGGCGGTATATCGTGGGAAACCGGGACCGGATGGTTTCCGGGGGGATGTAGTCCCTGAAATTAAGAAACACCGAGGTGCATTTCTGGTTTCTCATTTCCTGAAAGAGGCTCCGGCTCACCAGGTCCCGGGGGGCCAGGTCGCCCCATCCGGGGGCGTAGCGGTTCATGAACGGCCGGTTGTCCCGGTTCACCAGCCGGGCCCCCGCCCCCCGGGCCGCTTCGGTGATGAGCAGGGGCGGAGCTCCCTCCAGGGCAAGGACGGTGGGGTGGAACTGGACATATTCCATATCCTCAATCAAGGCCCCCGCCCGGTGGGCCATGGCGATCCCCTCGCCCCGGCATTGGGAGGGGTTGCTGCTGCGGGGGTAGAGAGCCCCCGCTCCCCCGGTGGCCATGATCGTATGGGAGGCTGATATGTCGAGGCGGTCGCCTTCGGCGGTGATGATCCGGGCGCCTCGGCAGATTTTATCCTTCCCCCCGGGGGAGGCTTCGGTGAGCAGATCCACCGCCGTGCCGCCTGTGATGGTATGAACCAGGGAAGATTCCCCCAGGGCCCGATCCAGTTTCTCCATAACTGCCTTTCCCGTGGCATCCCGGACGTGGATTATCCGGGGACATCGGTGGCCGCCCTCCCTGGTAAGGCACAGTTCCCCCTCCGCGGTCCGGTCAAACGGGACCTCCAACCGCCGGATGAGAACCCGTTCCACAACGCCGGGGCCTTCCCTGGTCAGGATCCTTAGAGCCGGAATATCCCCGCACCGTGCTCCGGCTTCCCAGATGTCTTTCATGAGTGTCTCAGGAGAGTCTTCGGGGTTTCTGTATACGATGCCGCCCTGGGCGAGGTAACTGGAACCCTCTTCCGTCTCTGGCGGCTCTTTCAGGAGGACCACCGGAATACCCCGGTCCGTCAAAAGAAGGGCGGCGGTGCCGCCGGCTATTCCTCCCCCTATGACAAGGACGGGGTTTGTCACCGCCGGCTTCCCCGGTTCAGCAGCATTTTTTTTACCGCCGGGGAGGCTTGTTTTCGTGTCTCTTCATCCATCGACACCTCCCAACGGAGGCACCGCAGCGCCTGAATGGTATTCTCCAGGGTTACCTTGGCCATGTAAGGGCAGCGTGGCTGTGACAGAGGAACAAAACGTTTCTCCTGGCCTCCAAGGTTGATATTTCTTTCAAACGCCGCCTCGGTGAGAAGGCAGAACTCCCGGGAGGGGCTCTCCCGGATGCGGCGGGCCAGATCCCCGGTTCCCCCGCTGAAATCGGCGGCTTCTACCACCCCGGGGGGGCATTCGGGATGAGCCAGAATCTCCGCACCGGGGTTATCCCGTCTGAGGCGGTTCACCTGTCCGGGGGTGAACTGCTCGTGGACCTCACAACGGCCCCGCCAGAGAATCAAGGACGCCTCTGTCGCCTCATCGGCATAGCCCCAGGTTTTGCCCGTCTCTGCCGCCACATTAGCGCCAAGGAAGCGGTCGGGAAGAAAGAGAACCCGGGGGCTGTTCAGTGATTTCACGGTTTCCGCGGCGTTGCCGGAGGTACAGCAGATATCGGTTTCAGCTTTCACCGCGGCGGTGGTATTGATATAGGTCACCACGGGAACGCCGGGATACTGCCTTTTCAGCTTTCTGAGATCTGCGGGAGTGATGCTGTCGGCCAGAGAGCATCCCGCTTCCTTCACGGGCAGCAGGACTTTTTTTTCTGGATTCAGGAGTTTCACCGTTTCCGCCATGAAAGAGACCCCGCAGACCACAATCAGGGATTCCTTGACCACCGCGGCTTTTCGGCTGAGCTCCAGGGAATCGCCGGTGATATCGGCGACGGTGTGAAAAAGGACGGGGTCGATATAGTTGTGACCCAGAATGACCGCTCCGGTCTCTTTTTTCAGGCGCTGAATCTCCCAGGCCCCCTCCGCCTTTTCCCTGAATTCCTGGTCGGACAGGCTCTCTTTTAGCCTGTCTTTTAGGATGTGGTAAAGTTCATTCCTGGTTTTCATCCTGAGCCTCCTTGATACTCAGGAGCAGGGAGATATCCAGCCCCTTGACGGAATGGGTCACACTTCCCGCCGACACATAGTCGACCCCCGCCAGGGCGGCGCCGGAGGCCCGTTCGGGAGTCATGTTTCCTGAAGCCTCCAGAGGTATTTTCCCCTGGACCAGTTGAACAGCCCGCCGGATGTCCTGGAGGGTCATATTGTCAAGCAGAATCCTGTCCACCGGAAGATTCACCACCTCTTCGAGTTCCGCCAGGTTCCTGACTTCCACTTCAACCATGATTTCCGGATCCAGGTTTTTCCTCGCCCTCCTCACCGCTTCATCCAGGGATCCCGCGGCAGCGGCATGATTTTCCTTGATCAGCACCATGTCGAAGAGTCCGAACCGATGATTGCTCCCTCCTCCGGCTCTTACCGCCCGCTTGTCCATAATCCGCAGGCCCGGAGCGGTTTTTCGGGTGTCCAGGAGTATCGTGCCGGTTCCTTCCAGGGCTCTGACGTAACGGCGTGTTTCGGTGGCAATCCCCGACATTCTCTGGAGGATATTCAGCGAGGTTCGTTCCCCCGACAGCAGGGCCCGGGCGGGCCCCTCAACCCGGGCCATGATTGTCCCGCAGGTCACCTCCTCTCCCTCCTCCACCAGGGGGATGAACCGGACCCCGTCATCCAGGCTGAAGAACACCTGCGCCGCCAGATCCAGCCCCGCCGCGACCCCTGCCTCTTTGGCGGTAAAGGCTCCCCTCATGACGAGGTCCGGGGGCACAACGGCCTCGGTGGTGATGTCGCCTGATCCGATATCTTCTTTAAGGACCCTTTCGATGATCTCTTTTTCGATTTTATTTCCCTGTTTCTGTCTTGTCATTCCAGGTACCTTCCTTGGTTGCTGTCATTATATTGCCAAATGACAAGACAAATGTCTTGTCAGAAAGGGCGAAAAACGGCCTCTTGCTCTGATACAGCACTGATATACCGGTGATAACGAGAGGCGGGCCGTTGTGGACCGTAAAAAGACCCGGGTAGAATAGCGTCGGAGGATGTTTCTGCGGCACCGATAAGGTGCGGGAAGCTCTCTCACAAAATCGGCCATACGGGGACTCCGGGGGTTTACAGGAGGCGCAATGAAAAATCACCCATTGAACCGCACTGAAATTCTCACACGAAACTAAACCCTTAAGGAGACCCGTATGAAAAAGCTATTGATTCTGGGCGTGGGAGCCCAGGGAAGCACCGTGGCCAAACGGATGGACGAAGAACCCAACGTGGCCGAAATTATCTGCGCCGATTATGATGAAAAGGCCGTCACCGACCTTTGCAGACTCCTGAAAAAAGCAAAACCCCTCAAGATAGACGCCACCAGGGTGGAGAACATCGTCAACGCCGCCCGGGGGGTGGATCTCATCGTCAACGCCCTGCCCATGGCCTTCGGGCGCATTGTTTTGGAGGCGGCCCTGCAGGCCGGGACCAACTATCAGGATTTCGCCGCCGCCGACACCCCCGACGTGGACTGGGTGGAGGGGATCAAACAGATGTTCACCGAAACCAGCGGGAAATTCAAAGCCATCGGAAAAACCGCCCTGATCAGCACCGGGTCCGCCCCGGGAATCATCTGTGTGGCCGCCCGGGATGCCATGCGGCATCTGGACAGCTGCGAAACCATCAGTATGTTCGTCTGGGAGGGGGTGAAGGCCAAACGGTTCCTGCCCTTCTGGTGGTCCCCCGAGGTGGCCTATGCGGACATGTCTGACCTTGCTTTCCCCTTCATAAACGGTGAAATCACAGCCTCCCGGCCCTTTGAACTGCCGGTATACAAAAAATTCAAGCACGACGAGAGGGTCATCAAGCACGTGGAGCACGCCCACGACGAGACGGTCCTGATGGGGCTGAATTCGGAAGAATTCTTTAAGGGCGTCAAAAACGTCTATTTCAAATACGGCGGGTACGGAGTGGATTTCGCGGAGAATTTGTACCGCATGGGGCTCCTCTCTGAGGAGCCGGTGGAAGTCGACGGCTCCCTGGTGATCCCCCGGCGCCTGGCTCTGAAACTGACCCCCCCGGCGCCCAAGTACCATGATGAGATCAAGGCCATCCTGGACGAGGGGCTGGACGACGATTCGGGGGCCATGGTGGTGGAGGCCATCGGGACCAGGGCCGGTAAAAAGGTAAAGGTGGAAACCTACGTCAACTCCCTGGGCTGTGCCGAGGCGTTCGAGCGTTCCGGCCTCTCCGGTGAGACCTACTTTACCGGCCAGGGAGGGGCCCTGTTCACCAAGCTTTTCGTAAATGACCGGATAACCCGGAAGGGCCTGATATCTTCGGATATGATGGACTACGACCAGGTAGACTACTTTCTGGCCGAGGCGGCGAAACTGGATATCACCCTGGATACGATGGTGGAAGAAATCTAAAAGGCAAAACGCCCATTTCCCGGGGAAGGCTTCGCGGAGCCTTCCTTCTCCTTCGCCAAGATTGTCCAGGAGCCTTCTTTGTGCAATAAAAAACAAGCCACTGCCTCATAAAAACTTGTGTAATTACCGACCTATCCCCGCCAGGATTCTATTATAATTGAGTAAAGCGGTAGAAACGGCAGGAACCAATGAACAAAGCTGTGGGACTGGTACGCAACATTCAGGTTGTTTTTCTCTCCTCTCTCATCCTCCTTTCCCTCTTTTTTATGATCATCCTGTATACCTCCCAGAATAACCGATTCCAGGAACAGGCCAGGTTTATCCGTAACACCTACACCGAGGAACAAAAAACCCTGGTCAAAAGAGAGGTCGAGCGGGTGGTCCAGCTTGTTTTGACTCAGATGGCCTCGGTTGACGGAAAAGTAGAGGAGGCGGTGAAGATCGAGACTTACCGGGCCCATGCCATCGCAGAAAACCTCTACCTGAAGCATCGGGGACGGGAACCGGAAGAGACCGTCCAGAGGCTCATCATCGAAGCTCTTCGTCCCGTCCGATACGAAGACGGCCTGGGGTATCTGTTTATTACCAGCCACAGCGGGATGGAAATGCTTTTTGCCGACAGGCCGGATATGGAAGGGCTAAACCTGATTTCCCTGAAAGACCCCCGGGGGAATGAGGTCATCCGTGACATGATCCGGATCAGCGAAACCGCCGGAGAGGGTTTTTACCGCTATCACTGGACTAAGCCCGGCGTCAGCGGTAATGATCACCCGAAGATTTCCTTTATCAAACGATTCGAACCCTACGACTGGATCATCGGGACCGGCCTCTACGTGGAAGATAAAACCGAAGAGGTAAAGGGGAAAATCCTCGCTGAAATCAGCCGGGTTCGCTTTGGCCAGGAGGGCTATATTTTCGTCAACACCCTGGACGGTGACGCCCTGGTGGCCAACGGAGAGCTCCTGGCCGGAGACCGGAAACTCTGGGAGGTTTTTGAACCGGCGGCGGCAAAGGAGCTTTTTAACAAGGAACTTGCCATGGCTCAGGCTCCTGACGGAGGTTTCATCCATTACAACATGCGCAAGCTCAGCGATGCTGCCGTGGAGTCTCCCAAGGTTTCCTTTATCTACGGCCTGCCCGAACTGAACTGGCTCATCGGGGCGGGGGGTTACCTGGATGATCTGGAGGCGGAAATCGAAGCCCTGGCAGGGATGGTTCAGGCGGAGCTGATTCGTGACATGGTGATGATCATGGCGGTCTCGTTGTTCCTTGCCCTGGGGGCTCTGATCATCTTCCGGCTCTTTAACTTGAGCCTGCTGCAGGATTTCCATAAGTTTCACGATTTCTTCCAAGAGGCCGTTTCCCGGGATATCGCCATGGATCCCGGGAGTATCAAGTACGAAGAGCTGCGCGGGCTGGCCCGGATGGCCAACAAGATGCAGACCGGCAAAATCGAAGCGGAAACGGCCCTCCTTGACGAGAAGGAAAAACTGAAAACAAGTGAGAACAAGTTCCGCCTCCTGGCGGAAAACTCCAAAGATATGATTTTTCGCATGCTCCTGCCCGAGGGGCGGTACGACTATATCAGCCCCGCTTCGCTGGAAATCCTGGGATATACCCCCCAGGAGATCATGGACAAGCCGTTTTTCGTCAAGGAGGTCATCCATCCCGACTGGAGGGAGTGGCTGGAAGACAAGATGAACGAGGTCCTCCGGGGAAAGGGGGATGAAAATTATGAATACAAAGTTATCCATAAGTCCGGCGCGGAGGTATGGGTGAGCCAGGTGTTAAACCTCATCAAGGATGAACAGGGCCATCCCATGGCGCTGGTGGGCCGTCTGAGCGATGACACCCACCGGAAAAAAATGGAAGAACAGCTGCGGCACAGCTACAAGATGGATGCCCTGGGACAGCTTGCCGGGGGAATCGCCCATGATTTTAACAATGTCCTGGCAGGAATTATTAATACCGCCCAGGTCCTCCAGTCTCCCCGGCGGAACCTGGATGAGCGCTCCCGGGAAATGGTGGACCTGATTCTACAGGCGGCCCGGAGGGCGGCGGAACTGACCGCCAAACTCTCCACCTTCAGCCGCAGAAGGGATCCCATCCTGACACCCCAGGATATCCACCCCCTCATCGAGGAGACCGTTTCGATTCTGGCCCGTACCGTGGATAAAAAGGTGAAGATCTCGGTGCATGCGGGAGCCGAGGCTTCCCTGGTCATGGGAGATGCCTCGGAGCTCCAGAGCGCCCTGATTAATCTGGGGATCAACGCCTCCCACGCCATGCCGGAGGGGGGCGATCTCATTTTTTCCACCGACAACATCCTGCTGGACCACCGGTACTGTGAAGAATCCCCCTTCGTCCTGGTGCCGGGGGTCTACATCAGGATCGATGTGAAAGATTCGGGGGCGGGCATCGAAAAGACCATTCTTAACCGGATATTTGAACCGTTTTTCTCCACCAAGGAGCCGGGCAAGGGGACAGGGCTGGGGCTGGCCACGGTATACGGGGCCGTCCTGGATCACAAGGGCGCGGTTACCGTGGCCAGCGAGGTGGGAAGGGGGACCAGTTTCTCCCTCTATTTCCCCTGCTCCGGGCTGTCGCCGGAAGCGGAGAAGTCCTGGGACGGGGAGACCTCCGGGGAGGGGCGGCTTCTTCTGGTGGATGATGAGGAGATTATCCGGATTTCCGGCAGGAACATTCTTGAAGACATGGGGTATCAGGTGACAACCGCTGCGGATGGAAAGGAGGCGGTGGAAATCTACCGGAGAGGCCATGCTGCCATTGACCTGGTCATCATGGATCAGGTGATGCCCGAGATGAGCGGGGGAGAAGCGTTTCATATCATGAGGCAGATCAATCCCGATGCCAGGGTGATCATCGCCTCGGGATACAGCCGCAATGAAGACATCGCCCGGCTCAAAGCGGCGGGGCTGGCGGGATTTATCAAAAAACCCTACAGCAGCGGCGCCCTGAACCGCCTGATCCAGGAGGTTCTTTCTTCGGACTCCTGATCGCTCTTTTTCGTCCTCCATCGCCCCCCGGAAACCCCCGGGGGCTTCTCTCCCGGCGGCGCAAAAAAAAACGGCGGGGATTTCTCCCCGCCGCAGATATCTGAACAGTCTGCCTGGAACTAGGCCAGGGCTTTCCTGTACTCGGCGATGAACTTCTCTTCAATGCCCAGACTCTCAAGCTTCTCGATGGTGGGGCGCCCCTGGTCGTCCCAGCCCCGGAAGGTGTAGTACTCATCCATGGCGGCGTCAAAGGCTTCTTTGGTGTAGGCCTTTCCCTTGGGAGGTCCTACTTCGAGGAGCTCTTTATGGAACCGGGCGGGGAGCTTGTCTTCGGCCCGGCTGAAGCCGGCCATGATGTTGAACATCCTCTGAAGGTTGAAGACTCTTTCACCCATGGTATCCACGGTGGCGGCATCCCATTCCCCGCCGTAGGTGGCAGAAAAGAGCTGGCTCAGGGTTTCACTCGATACGGGCCAGAAGTCGCAGACCCCCATGCTGAATTTGGCGAACTGGGCGTTCTGCATTTCCGCCACAAGCCGGGCTTTGCCGTCGAAGGTGAAGGGGTCCAGTTCTCCCCAGGCTTCCAGGGCGATGGGGTAGGCGCTCATATGGCAGCCACCCCGGGGAGCGGTGACGTAGGCGATACCCATGGCCCAGGAGCCCCGGGGGTCGTAACCGGGCAGTTCAAGCCCCTTGACCTGAATGGCGAAGTCTTCGCCGCCGTATTTCTCTGAAAGCTTTTTGGACCCGTAGCACGCTTCGGCGCCGATTCCTTCCTTGTGTGCCATCAGTTTCAGGTACTCCAGGGCCTTTTCCATTTCGCCGAACCGGATGCCGAAGTCGTGGATTCCCTTTTCGGTGGCTTCCATCATGTAGGCGATGGTGCCGCCGGCAGAGATGGTGTCCAGACCCAGGTCGTCACAGACTGCATTAAATTCGATCAGCATGGCCCGGTTTCCGTTGCCCAGGGAAGATCCCCCCAGGACGATGGTTTCGTATTCCGGGCCTTCCACCCGGGATTTTCCGTCCACCACGTAGTTGCCGCAGGCGATACCACAGCTGAAACAGCCCTTCTTGTTGGTCCTGACCTCTTTGAAGGAGGCGCCGTTGATCTTTTCAAAGTCGTCGAAGGTTCCCCTCTGAAAGTTGTTGGTGGGAAGCAGGCCCGATCCTTGAGAGTAGTCCACCAGACAGGTGGTTCCCAGGTCGTAGATTTCATTGGTTTCGGAAATCACTTCGTCTTCCACGTGAACCTTCATGGCCAGTTCCATCAATTTCTGGATATCCGGAACCTTGACATCAAGCCAGCCTTCGATGGCCACGGCCTTCAGGTTCTTGCTTCCCATCACGGCGGCCACGCCGCCCCGACCCAGCTGACGGTACCTTTCGGAGGAAACACAGGAGTAGAGCACCAGGTTTTCTCCGGCGGGGCCGATGGCCAGCACCTTGGCCTGGGGCCGGTCGATCATCTCCTTGACCTTCTCTTCGGTTTCGAAGGTTCCCTTACCGGCCAGTTCTTCGGCTTCCCGGATTTCCACCCCGTCGGGGGTGATTACCAGGATGGAGAGTTTTTCCGCCCGGCCTCCGATGGACACGGCGTCAAAGCCGGCGAATTTGAGCTCCGCCCCGATATGGCCCCCCACGGAACCATCGGTGATGGTGCCGCTCAGGGGAGATTTTGTGGTCATGGCCAGTTTGGCCGAACAGGAAACACAGGTTCCCGCCATCACCGAGGTGGAGAGGACGATCCGGTTGTCCTGGCTGAAGGGTTCCACGTTGGCAGAGACATCTTCCATCAGCATCCGGGAGCCCAGGCCTTTCTGGCCGGCGTATTTTTCGATCCAGTCGGTGGGGGTATCCTTGACGGTACTCTTTCCGGCGGTCATGTCGACGTAGAGAAGCTTACCCATTAAACTGTTCATTTGGCTCCTCCTGCAAGAGAAATTACCCCTTTGGGGCACCATTTGATACACTGAGGATCCCCTTCGCAGAGATCACAGATGATGGATTTTTTCTGGTCGTTCAGATAGATCACGTTGGTGGGACAGGTCCTCACACAGGTGCCGCAGCCGATGCACTTGGTGTGGTCCACAATCATCCACTTACCGTTGTTGGAAATGGCGCCCACGGGGCAGGCGTCTTCACATTTTTTGCAGAAGATGCAGCGGTCGGATTTGATCTTGATTCCTTCATCATGATAATCGTGATGAATTTTTAACCGTGCTTTACGGGGATTGAACGCTCCGTCGTGACTGGCGGAGCAGGCGAGCTCGCAGAGCCTGCAGCCGGTGCACTTGGCGTGCTCGAGTTTGATAGGCATACTAACCTCCTTGGGGTGTCCGCCCGGGCCAGGCCGGGTCGGGGGCTCTCCTTTTCAAGGTTGGAAGGCGCCGCAGTTTCCCGCAGCACCCGTTGGCTGTTTTCCCTAGGTTCCGGATACAGGGAGCCCGTAGGATAAAGCTCGGAGAATCTGAACCTATTATAAACGGCTTCCGGCAGAGCGCAACGGCCATTTTCCAAAATCAGGGAGAAATCAGCGGCGCGTTAGATGAGCCGCCCCCGGGGGCTTCTTTTGTTCCGCCGGAAAGCATTGATCTTTTTTCCTTCCCATTTTACCTTGAAGGCAGGAGTTAAGCTTCATGATAACGGTTAACGGAAAACCCATGGAATGGCGGGAGGGATTATCCTTCGCCGAAATACTGCAAAACCTGGGGTACACCATCTCCCGTCCCCGGGTCATCCTCCGGGTGGATGGTGATACCATTCCCAAGGAAGAGAGGGATTCCTACATTTTCCTGGATGGCATGGATATCCGCATTATCAACACCCTCTGCGGGGGATAGGGGTGCGGAAAAACATCCTCCTGGCGGGAGTTTTGTCCCTGGTGGCTATATTCGGCACCGTGGCGGTCTACAATACCTGGTTCCTGCCTGAGGGGGCGGAGAGAGCTGAAGGGAACGGGGCTGTAACGGCCACCGAAGGGGCCGGCCCTGCTGATTCTTCGCATTTCGAGGGCGCCGCCGCGATGGATCTTTCCCTTCCCGCCGCCGGTGCCGGGGAGGAGGTTATCTGGGAAAACCGGCTCTTCCGCGCCGTCTTCTCTACCCGGGGGGCGGTATTAACTTCCTTCACCCTGAAAGAGTACGGCCACACCGAGCTGGTCCTCACCATCCCCGAATCGTCCGAGGGGCCCCTGTTTTTCAAGTGGGGGGGAATGGACGCCCCGGTGGTGGACAAGATCTTTCGGGTGACCCGGGATTCCCGCTCCCTCCACTTCACGGCAGCCCTGGAGGCGCCGGGGGGGCGCCGGTTTCTGCTTGAAAAAACCGTTTCTTTTCTTCCCGATGAATACATGATGAAGGTTGATCTGCGATTATCAGGGGATCAATCCCTGCCGGTCACCCCCTCGGGGATCCTCTACACCCTGGGGCTGGGCCCTCAGACCGGTCCTTCCTTCGGGGAACTGGATGGAAAATACGATTACCGGCACTTCATGGTAAACCGGGGAGGAGAGAAAAGGACTTTCAGGGTCCCCGGTTCTGGGATGCAGGTTTCCGACGACGGGGCCCTCTTTGGGGGGGTGGAGGGACGGTATTTTGTCTCCCTTATGCTTTTTACCCCCGGTCAACACCGGCTGGCGTGGGATGCCCGCCCCCTGGGCGGCCTCGAGGCGAGACGTTCCCTGGGGATGCAGCGGCTGAGTGCGGGGGAGCCTCGGTCTGAGGTTTCAGACACCTTTCACGTTTTTCTGGGGCCCAAGGACCGCAGGGTTCTCGCTTCTTATGATGAGGCGGATAATAACGGCTGGGCCCTTTCCGGCACGGGGCTGGGAGCTGTTCCGGGGCAGTCGGCTCTGGTGGTAACCCTGTCAGAGGCGCTCCTGTGGATCCTGTCGGGGTTTTCCCGCTTCACCGGCGGCTACGGTCTCGCGGTGATTCTGCTGGCCCTTCTGGTGGAGGCGGGACTTTTTGTTTTCAAACGAAAAACCCTGGAGACCAACGGAAAAATGCGGCTTTACCTTGAAGAGGTGGGAGAAATTAAACGGCGGTGGGCCGGGGATAAACAGAAAGCCCTGACCAGGATCAGGGAGTTTTATGCCGCCCGGGGCATTGTCCCCCGACCCGCCACCCGTACGCTCCTGGTTCACCTTCCGGTGTTCATTCTTTTGTACATCCTCTTTCTCACCCACCCGGGGCTGCGGGACGTTTCCTTTCTACCCGGGGTGATCCCCGACCTGGCCCGGCCCGATGTTCTGTTTTCTTTCGCCCCCCGCCGGATGCCCCTGACCGGCTGGAGTGAAATAAGGCTTCTGCCCCTTCTGGTGCTGACGGTTACCCTGGTTCAGTCCCGGTTTGTACAACCGCCGCCGGAGGCCTTCGGAACCCTCAGGACCATGTCGATCCTGCTTCCGGTGATGATTTTCATGGTTCTATACAACATGCCCGCCGGGGCGGTGCTTTACTGGCTTACCCAGACCGGTGCGGCTGTGGGGCTCCAGCTTTTCTATAACCGGAAGGTGGCCCGGCAGGAAGGCGGAGAGGGTGGGGCTTGATGACTGTGGCCGGGTTTTCGCGAATCAGCCGGGAAAGGCGAGCCTGAAGACGGTCCCCCCCCTGTCGAGGTATTCAAAAGTGCCTTCGAGCTGCCGGCTCAAGGTGGATATCAGTTTGATGCCCAGCCCCTGATACTCCCGGTTTCCCGGTACAAAGGCGGGGGCATTATCGGAAATCTCAATCACCACCAGGGATCCCTCTTCCTTTAAGGCAACCAGGACCTCGGGAGATTCCACCCGGGACAGGCCGTGCTTAATGGCATTGGTGAGAACCTCGTTGATTATCAGCCCCAGGGGGGCTGCCTGGTCGGCGTTGATGGTCTGGCCGGGGGAATCCATCTGGTAAAGGATCCGGACTTTCCCTTCATCCAGGCCGTGGATCACGTTATCCACCAGGGCGGGAAGGTAGTCCACCAGATAGGTACAGGCCGGTTCCCCCTGATTGTAGAGCTGGTTATGAACCAGAGAGATGGATTGGAGCCGGTTGATCAGTTTCTCTCCCTCTTCAATAAAAACTTCATTGTTGCTTCGGTTCAGCTGAAGCTGTACAAGGCTGTTGATGATGTTCAGGTTGTTTTTGATTCGGTGGTGAATTTCGTGGAGCAGGATCTCTTTTTCCTCCAGGGCCTTGACCAGCTCTTTCTCTGCCTCCCTGCGCCGTTCCACCTCCAGTTCCAGGGCGTGGTAGTAATTTCCCAGGTAACCCAGAACCGAGCCCACGGCGATTCCGGAAGTCTGGGCGATGATCTTGCTGGCCGGAGAGTACTCGGGATGCCCGATCAGGGAAAAAAGCAGCAGATTCAGGGGAAGGGCCAGAATCCCGCCTATCAGGCCTCCTTTAAATCCGAAGGAGAATGCCGCTGCCACCAGGGGAAGAATGACAAAGTAATTTCCGGAAATTTCCAGATGGGTTCCCAGAGAAAGGATAATGATGATATGGAACCCCAGGGCTGCCGCCACAATAATCCAGGGTCGCCATCGGCTTCCCCGGAAGAGGCCAGCCAGCAGGGCAGGTTCTTTCATGATGCTATTGTAACGGAGGTTTCAAAAAAATGCCTGTATAAAATGGCCCGGGAGGCCGTTTTTTCTTATTATCAGTGTTATACTTGTATATAACCTAAAAGTATTTCTTTCTCAATTGTGATGAGCAGCCCCGGGTCGCCCTGAAGGAGGTACTTGATGGACAGGAAAATATTGATCGTTGAGGATGAAGGAGTTGTGGCCCTGGAGATGCAGGAGTTTCTCGAGGGACAGGGCTATATAGTGCCCTCCACGGTGACCTCCGCCGACAAGGTCATGCCCGAGGTGATGACCCACCAGCCCCACCTGATCATCATGGATATTAACCTGAAAAGTTTCATCGACGGGATTGATACCGCCGAGAGGGTCAGCCTCATCAAAAAGATTCCCATTATCTTTGTAACCGCCTATCCTTCCGAGAAGATCAAGGAAAGGGCGCTGCGGATTGAAGAGAGCCGTTACCTGGTGAAACCGGTCAAAAAGGAAGAGCTTCTTCGGCAGGTTAAAATATCCCTGAGTGAGAAGAATTGAACTTCAGACAATGGGGAGAGACCCGGAGGATGGGGGATCAGCTGCCCGCCGTCATCAGCGGGTCATTGTTGGGAGTACCCTCCAGTTCCCTGATATTGAGACAGAGGCTGCAGATGGTTTCCCGTTTTGTCGAGTGAATCTGCACCGGCTCGCCCTTGAATCCCAGGTTTTTAAGAATCACGTGGAGCATCACAATTCCCAGTCCCGCCCCTTCGGTGTCATCTTCAGCCTGAGCATAAACATCCAGCATGTTTGAGGCGCCCCGGGCCAGAAGCATCTTTTCGCGGATGCGCTTTTTTTCCTGGTGGGTGAGGTGGACGTTGTTCCTGATGACCACCCTCAGCAGGGGATCTTCAATATAAAACTGAAGTTTTACGTAGTAACCCTTCTCTTTATGCTTCAGGGTGAACCGTTTCGGCTGGTGGAGAACCTCGCTGCTGAATGAACTCATCCCCCGGTTATAATCCTGGGGATCCAGGATGTTGATGTTTTTCAAATCAAAATACAGCCTCTTCAGATTGGCCTTGTAGGCGTTGCAGGCCGCCTCGTGAATACAGTAGCTGATGTTGTTAAGGTTATCATCCAGCCCCACCTCCTTGAGGTATCGGGCCAGGATGGTGTCGATCATTTTTCTTTCCTGCCCCAGGTAGGCGTGAGAGGTTACGGTGAGGACCTTGTTGGCTTCTATGGCGTATTCCAGGGTTGTTGTGTTCAGTTCCATTTTGTTCCCACTACTGTTATCGACCGATTCATTTAAAAAATTCACATTATAGTGGTTGTGGTAAAACAGGTTCAACCATGTTAATATGGGTTTCACAACACATTCCAATGTTTTACAGGATTTCTACATGAGAATACGAACAAAACTGACCCTCATGGTGGTTCAGCTTCTGGCGGGCCTGCTTGTCTCCCTGGGTATTTTTATCCTTTTCTTCAGCATCATTGACAAGCAGCAGGAATTCCAGGAGAAGGCGGCGGGCGTCTATATTTCTCTGGAAGCCATGGAGGCAGAGACCCGCAATCTCTTAACCAGACCGCAGGCCCTGGGGGTCCTTCAGACAGAATGGGTTTTTTCCATCAATCGGTTTTCTGCAGGATTCGAGGATCTTGCCCTCATCGGCGAGGCCGGGGGACTTACCAACAACCAGGCCCTGAAGCTGAAGGAACTGTGGGGGTTCTGGGAGCAAATCTATCAGTGGTACTACGTCCCCGCCATAAGCCATCTGACATCGGTGATCAGCAGCTCCGGAGAAGTCAGGATGGATAATGACAGTTTTCCCGTGATGCTGCAGCGGTTTCAATCCTCCAGCCAGCCCGGGGTCCGCCGTGCCCTGGGAGACCTTATTACTCTCCAGAACTACGTCAGCAGAATTGATGAGGAGACAAAAATTTTTGTCGATGATTTTACCGATTTGAGTAACAGCATCCAGAAGCAGCTTGACGGTAACATCCAGAATGCCTGGGGCCTGGGATCGGCGCTGGCCCTGTTCTCGATGGTTCTTTCCCTCTATATCGCCTACCGGTTCTCCCACGGCCTGGTAAACCACATCCGCCAGTTTGAGGTGGCCATGCGGAGCATAGCCAACGGGGATTTTTCTTCAGAGCTGGATATCCGGTCGGGGGATGAGTTTGAAGAACTCTCCATGAGCTACACGGCCCTCAAGATTCAGCTCCAGGAAAAGATGAACTCCGTTTTGAATTTCATGCTCACCGTTGCCACGAGTCTGGAAAAAGGGCCCGACCTGGATGAAACCCTTACCATAATCACAAATTCGGCGGTGGAGAACACCGAAGCCACCGGCGCCGCCATCTATCTGCTGGACAGCGAGGAGCAGAGACTGATCCCCCATGCCTTCTCGGGTTTTTACATCCCTCCCTTCGTTTTGCCCCTGGAAGCGGGACAGTCTCTTGAAGAAATGGAACGGTTTGTCCGGGAGTATGCGATCCCCATGGGGGAAAATATCGTGGGTAAAGCGGTCCATGAGGCCAGGACCATCTTTATCCGCTCTCCCCGGGATGAGGAAG
>Ga0334882_1000979_pt1 | contig 38155 bp, 30 predicted proteins | sample GraSluR1_MG_5_FD_207226 | JGI IMG/M metagenome (GOLD analysis project Ga0334882, IMG submission 207226) | Sludge microbial communities from methane-producing bioreactor in Wageningen University, Netherlands - Granular Sludge_15_04-R1 | ecosystem: Engineered > Bioreactor > Anaerobic >... | reverse complement strand
CATGGCGGGAACTCCCATTGTCCCCGAGCACATCTGGAAGGATGTTCCCTTCGACGAGCTGGAAATCTGGGAGAATGAATCCCCCGTGGGATCCGGGCCTTTCCAGTTTGTCGAGTATAAGCAGAAACAGTATCTAAAAATGAAAGCCAATGATAACTACTTCCGGGGACGGCCTCTCATCGATGAGGTGGTCTGGGTTTTCTACGCCAACAACGATACCATGGCTCAGGCTTTGAGGCTCGGTGAAATTGATGCTGCCAGCAATCTGAGCGCCCAGCAGAAGAGATCCCTGGAGGCTGACGAAAATATTCATGTTATCTCTGCGGTGATCAAGGGATTTACAGAAATCGGTTTTAACTGCTGGGACGATCCGGAATCCGGAGGCAACCCCCTGCTCCTGGACAAGAGAATCCGCCAGGCCATCGACTGGGCGGTGGACAAACAGACGATTATTGATGTTGCCTATGCCGGGGAAGGCATAGCAGGTTCCACTCTGATCGATCCCGGTGATTATTATCATTATGTGCCGTCGGCGGCGGAGCTGCGAAGCTTCAACATCGATAAAGCTAAACAGATTTTAGACGACGCCGGTTACAGGGACAGGAACGGTGACGGCATCAGAGAGGACGGTGAAGGGAATAAGCTGGAGTTTACCTTTTCTCTTATTTCCGATAACACCGAAGAAGTAAAGGCGGGGCAGATGATCGCCGGTATGGTGAAAGAGGCGGGCATCAGGCTGAATGTCGAGGTGATCGATGAATCGGTGCTTCTGGATAAAACCATCGCCGGAGAACATGACCTTTTTATCTGGGGGTGGGGTGCAGATCTTGATCCCACCACTATTCTGGCGGTTATGTCCACCAGTGAAATCGGTAACATGAGCGACTGCTTCTACTCCAATCCCGTATACGACGAACTTCTGGAAAAACAGCAGACCCTTATGGACGAAATAGAGCGGAAGGCAGTGGTCGATGAGATGCAGCGAATTCTCTATGAGGACGTCCCTTACAGTATCATCACCTACGATGTGACGCTGCAGGCAGTACGGACCGACCGATGGACGGGGTGGAAGCAGGTGCCCCAGGACGGCCCCTTCTTTTTCGGGATGACCAACTACAACTACCTGAATGTGGGGCCTGTGGAAACAGTGGCCGGGGCACCGGCGGACGGCGGTTCCGGGGGATCCGCAACTATGATTGTTGTTGTTGTCCTGGCTGTACTGGCGGCGGCGGTCCTGATTATTGTCAGGAAAAAACGTAAAGATGCCGAAGATGATTAACTACTTTGAAAGAGCATGGGGGTTCCCCCCATGCTCTTTTTAATACCCAGAGGGGGAGCCGGTGATGAGAAATTTTGTCCTTAAAAAAGTTTTTCACGCATTACTGACGATTGCTGCTGTCCTTGTATTTAACTACTTCCTTTTCAGAATCATGCCCGGCGACCCCCTGCAGGCGGTGATGCGGAATCCCAAAGCCACTCCAGAGGCGGTGGAAAAGCTGCGGCTGCTCTACGGCCTGAATGAACCCTGGTATACCCAGTTTGGAATCTATCTGAAAAATCTTTTTAAACTTGACCTGGGAATGTCTTTTCTCTATAAACGGCCGGTATTTGAGGTGATCTGTTCGAGACTGCTTCCGACGGTGCTCATGGTCGGGCTGGCCGAAATTATCGCCATCACCGCCGGCGTTTTTGTGGGAATCATCTCCGCCGCCCGAAGGGGAAAGCCCGTGGATGTGGCGTCGTTGAGTTTTTCCCTGGTTACCTATGCCATGCCCACCTTCTGGCTGGGCATTATCCTGGTGTCGATTTTCAGCGTCTCTCTGCGGCTGCTGCCGACCACGGGCATGCTGACTCCCGGGCTCGCCTATGCCACTGTCTGGGCCATGCTGTCCGACGGAATCAGGCACCTCATTTTGCCCACTTTGACCATGAGTCTGGTGCTCATGGGGGAGTATGCCATTCTCATGCGTAATGCCTTGATCGATGTGTTGACTGAAGACTACATTACCACCGCCTACGCCAAGGGCTTTAAGGAGGAGTATGTCATTAAAAAACACGCCATCCCCAATGCCATGCTGCCCATGATAACCATTATCGCCATGAATCTGGGGTTTGTTATCGGGGGAGCCATTCAGGTTGAAACCATATTCTCATGGCCCGGTCTTGGCCGGCTGATGTACGATGCCCTGGTGGCCCGGGATTATCCCCTGCTGCAGGGGATCTTTCTTCTGATTACCGTCTGCGTGATTGCGGCCAATTTTCTGGCAGATTTGACTTACGGATACCTTGATCCGAGGGTCAAGCAGTGAGGATAGTGAAAATGAACAAACTGAATCAGAGGAGGAGAAGGGGAAAGCGTGAAGGGTTTCTCCTCAGCCTTAAAAACAGCAAAATGGGGATGATCGGAGCCGCCATTCTGTTGTTCTTTTTTCTGATGGCCGTTTTCGGTCCGATCCTCTATCCCTTTGATCCCCAGGTCTTTGGGGGCGGCGCGGATATCATGAATCCTCCCAGCCCCCGGCACTGGCTGGGCACCGATGATATGGGCCGGGATGTACTGGGGAATCTGATTTCTGGTTCCCGGGTTTCCCTTATGGTGGGAATCCTGGCTACTTTGATATCCATGATTCTGGGAACGGTGCTGGGAATTCTGGCGGGTTTTTTCGACAAGACTATAGGGGGGACCTTTATCATGAGGTTCACCGACTTCTTCCTGGTCATCCCCTGGCTCCCCCTGATGCTGGTTCTGGCGGCCATTCTGGGGACCAGCATTTGGAACATCATTCTGGTCATCGGTTTAACCGGATGGGCCGGAACCACCCGGGTGGTACGGGCCCAGACCTTGTCGATCAGGGAAAGACCCTATATCGAAAGGGCCATCGCCATCGGGTCAAGTAACAGGCATATCATGCTCAAGCACATCCTGCCCAACGTGTTCCCCCTGATTTTTGCCAACACCATTCTGGTATCGGCGGTGGCTATTTTGTCGGAAACAACCTTAAGCTTCCTGGGACTGGGGGATCCCACCCGGCCAAGCTGGGGGATGATGCTCCACTATGCCTTTTCTTCCGGGGCCGCCAGCATCGGGGCCTACTGGTATTTCATTCCTCCCGGGCTGGCGGTTGTTCTGGTTGTGCTGGCTTTTACTTTTTTAGGATACGCGTTTGACGAGATCCTGAATCCGAAGTTGAAAAAAAGGTAGGCCCCATGGATCTATTGGAAGTCAAAGGACTCAAGACGTATTTTAAAACCCAGAAAGGCATGGTCAAAGCGGTTGACGATGTCAGTTTTTCCCTGAGCCCGGGAAAGGTGCTGGGGCTGGTGGGAGAATCGGGCTGCGGAAAAACCACCACCGCCCTGTCGATAGCCAATCTGCTTCCTCCGGAAGGCGAAGTCGTGGGGGGCGAAATATTCCTGGAAGATGTGGACCTTCTTAAATTGAGTCCAAACAAGATGCGAAAAAGAAGGTGGAAGGATATCTCCATGGTATTCCAGGGGGCCATGAATGCTTTGAACCCGGTCATCCGGGTGGGAGATCAAATCGCCGAAGCCCTGGTTCTGCACGATAAGATGACTTATGCCCAGGCGATGGAACGAACCAGAGAACTGTTTCGCCTGGTGGAAATTGATGAAGACCGGATCAATCACTACCCCCATGAGTTCAGCGGGGGAATGAAACAGCGGGCCATGATAGCCATGGCCCTGGCGTGTAATCCCAAAATAATCATTGGCGATGAGCCCACCACGGCCCTGGACGTGATGGTTCAGGCACAGATTTTGAACCTGATGGAAAAGCTGAAAAAAGAAATTAATATGGGGATGATCATCATTACCCATGATTTATCCATCCTGGGTGAAATCTGCGATGACGTGGCCATCATGTACGCTGGCAAAATCGTTGAAAAGGGTACGGTAGAGGCGGTTTTTTCCAGGCACAATCATCCCTATACCCGCAAACTTATTGAAGCCTTTCCGGATATTTACGGGGAGCGAAAACTGGCCCGGTCCATTCCCGGCAACCCTCCCAGTTTATTATCTCCCCCCGAAGGCTGTCGGTTTCATCCACGCTGCGAATTTGCCACGGATATTTGCAAAACCACCGAACCGGCATTGATGTCCCTGGGGGGCGATCACCTGGCGGCCTGCCATTGTCAAGGAGTCTGGAATGAGTAGCCTGGTTGATATTCAAAACCTGAAAGTCACCTTTGATATAAAACGGGGATTCATCGAAGATTTTCTGTCTAAAAACAAACTCCAGGTGAAAGCTGTGAACGGCGTGAGCTTTTCCATAGAAAAGGGAGAGATCGTCTCCCTGGTGGGGGAGAGCGGAAGCGGCAAAACCACCATCGGGAAGGCCCTGTTAAATCTCGTCCCGGTTACGGATGGGGAGATTTTTTTTCGGGGAGAAAAAGTCGGGGATAAAAAAGGACCGGATAAAAAAATCTTCCGGCAAAATGTCCAGATGATTTTTCAGGATCCCTATCAGTCCCTGAATCCCCGGGATCTGATCATCGATATCGTGGCCGAGCCCCTGGAAGTAAACCGTCTGGTGAACAATGAGAAAGAAAAACTCGAACGGGTGAAAACCGCCCTGGAGCTCTCCGGGCTGGTTCCGGCGGAAGATTTCCTTTACCGGTATCCTCATGAGTTGAGCGGAGGGCAGAGACAGCGGGTGGCCATTGCCAGCGCCATCATTCTTGACCCAAAACTGATTGTGGCCGACGAACCGGTTTCCATGCTCGATGTTTCCATCAGGCTGGGTATCCTGAATTTGATGATGGAGCTCCGGGATAAGAAGGATATTTCCTACCTGTTTATCACCCACGATCTTTCCCTGGCCTGGGTTATTTCCGATAAAATCGCCATCCTCTATCTTGGGAAGATGATGGAATTGGGCGACGCCGATACCATCATCTCCTCCTGCCTGCATCCCTACACCCAGGCCCTCACCAGCGTCATGCCGGTTCCGCGGATAAAAAAAGACAGCAAGAGTATGGTGTTGAAAGGGGAGATTCCCGATCCCCTGAATCTTCCCCCGGGATGTCCCTTCCATTCCCGGTGCCCCAGGGCCGTGGAGAACTGCGCCGTGGAGGACCCTGCCTTGAAGAGAGTCGGTGAAAAACACTGGGTCGCCTGTCACCTGGTTGAAGGAGAAATGTACCAATGAGTTCGCAAGCCTTTCTGGATTATCTTAACGGTCAAAAAGAGCTCATAGTACGGGACTGTATCAAGATTATCAACATGCCCAGCGTTTCAGACAACCAGGACGACGTGAAGAAGTGTCTCAAGGCGTTTCTGGAAATGGGGCGGGAATACGGCATGAGGCCTTCGGCCACGCCGGAGGGGGACGCGGGTATTCTGGAGATAGGGGCGGGCGAGGAAACCCTGGGCATCCTGGTCCATCTCGATGTGGTTGACCCCGGGGATCTTCAGAAGTGGACCCGGGATCCCTTCGAAGGATATTTTGACGGCGAGTTTATCTGGGGCCGCGGCGCCGAAGACAATAAGGGGTCGGTGATCATGGCTCTTTACGCCATGCGGGCTTTGCTGGATCTGAAGATCCCCTTGAAGAAAAAAATTCAGCTCATCATCGGCACCCAGGAGGAAGTGGTCTGGACCGACATGGATAATTTTAAGAGGCACTTCCCTCTGCCCGATTACGGCTTCACTCCCGACGGCAGTTTTCCCATTCAGAACAGGGAAAAGGGATATGCGGATATCCGGATGAACTTTGAGGGTTCGTCCACCGAAGACTTTCCCGTTTATCTTGAAAGTTTCAGCAGCGGAGAGAGCACCAACAGCATCCCCTCCCATGCCGAGGCGGTTGTGCGGTTCGACTCGGCCGGGGCCTGCGAAGCTTTCAAAGCCGCCGCCGCGGAAAGGGGCCTGGGCATAAAGGAGCTGGGGCAGAATCTCTGTCATGTAAGCGCCGAGGGCATCACCAGCCACAGTTCCCTCCCCGAAAAGGGGGAAAACGCCCTCAGTAAACTGGCCGCATTTTTAAAGGACTTTCAGATAGGCCCCGGAAGCGCCAGGGATTGTCTTGGTTTTCTCAATGAAAAGATCGGTGACGATTACTACGGAAAAACCCTGGGATTCTATGAAGACAACCCTTATGTGGACGGCGAATTCATGCATTACACCACCGTCGTACCGACGGTCCTGAAGATCAGCCCCGGCAAGACGGAGCTGAATATCAACATGCGGACCCGCTACGGGGTGACCGAAGAACGGATCCGCCGGGTCTTCGACCACCTCGGGGGGGCGTATCATTTTACCTGCCAGATCCATGCCTACATGGATCCCCTCTGGGTGCATAAGGATAAGCCTTTTATCCGATTAATGGGTGAAGCCTACGAAGAAGCCACGGGCCTGAAAAATGATTATATCCTGGCCCATGGAACATCCTACGCGAAATCCATGCCCCACATCGTCTGCTGGGGGCCCGTTTTTTCCGGAACCCCCGAATTTGCCCATAAGGAAGACGAACGGATTTCGATTAAAACGGTGATTTCCGCCGCCGGTGTCTACACCTTGTATTTGGCGAAAATGGCCGGGACGGATCAGGCAGGTATCTGACGAAACCGGCAGGTTGTCGGCCTAAAAACCGAACAGGTCGTCGTCCATCATGCCGGTGCCGAAGAAGTTGATGCTGCTTATCTGCTCGCTCACTCCTTCGGGGACTTTGAAGATGTCGATATGATGGCCGGGACACCCCAGTTTGCCGCAGACGGTGATGGTGTTCTTCAATCCGGGGAGCCGCATGATAATACCGCTGGTTTCGTCACAGCCTTCAACGGGGCATTTCCAGGGCACCATGAGGCTCGTGTTGTCGGCGGGACTGAAGGCTTCTACGGTGTTCCCCTCGGAAAAGTCGGGAATGAAACTGTAGAGTTTGGCGTGGCTGCCCCAGAAAGAGTCGATGTAGATCAGCCCTTCGGCCCGGCCCACCTTGACCCGGAGTTTAATGGTGGGTTCACCGTGAATCTTCACAGACTCGTCCATGAGGCTGTGGCCTGCGGCGTCCTCCACCTTTTCCATCACCAGAAAAGGGTGGCCGTGCCGGGTGACCAGTTTGATTCCTTCCGGTATCTCCCGTAAAAACTCAACAGGGATATCTTTCGGTTCCAGTATCATATCTTGCTCCTTGCCCTTTATTACAGGTATTTTAATCGATTTTGAAAGACTTGGTGAACTTCAAATAAAAAAAATACAAATGTCCCGTGGAGAGTACGGAAACTTCAATCAGGCCTTCCCTGATTCTTCCGGCTTCCCCTTGACTATATGAGTTCTGTCTTAAATAATCCGTTATACGAAAGGTGTACCGGAGGTAAAATGATAAATCAGCTTGAAAATCTTGACTTTACAATCCCCAGCCTTGGGAAAGCCAATGTGGCTTCTCCCATTAAAATGTCAAAGATCCGGGGAGATAACCGGGTCAACTATGTGGACGAGAGTGAAGTCTACCTCTACAACATCGCCGCCCAGGTCGGGCAGGAGAGCAAGCCGGTAAAACTCAAGGAATGCCTGGAGAAGGCGGGACCCCGGGAGCAGATCTACTTTAATCCCGGTCATGTCCACGCCGGAATCGTTACCTGCGGCGGTCTCTGCCCCGGATTGAACAACGTCATCCGGGCGGTGGTCAGAACCCTCTGGTATCTCTACGGGGTGCGGCGCATTTCGGGAATCAGAAACGGCTATAAGGGGTTCCTTCCCGAATACAGCCTGCCCACCATGGATCTGAATCCCCAGGTGGTGGAGGATATTCATCAAAAAGGGGGAACTGTTCTGGGGTCTTCCCGGGGCGGCGCCGATGTGGGTGCCATTGCCGACGCGATTGAAAAGATGAATCTCAACATCCTCTTTTCCATCGGAGGGGACGGCACCACCAAGGGGGCCCTGGCCATCGCGGAGGAACTGGAAAAACGGAAACTGAAGGTGGCGGTGGTGGGGATCCCCAAAACCATCGACAACGACCTGAGTTTTATTCAGCGTTCCTTCGGATTTGAAACCGCCGTTTCCCTGGCGGAACAGGCTGCTGAAAGCGCCTACATCGAAGCTTCCGACGCGATTAACGGAATAGGCCTGGTGAAACTGATGGGCCGGGAATCGGGCTTCATCGCCGCCCAGACCGCCCTGGCCATGAGCGCCGTCAATTTCTGTCTCATCCCGGAGATTCCTTTTGATCTCGACGGCCCGAAGGGACTGCTGGCCTGTATTGACCGGCGGCTGGATGAAGGGAAATCGGTGACCATCCTTTTGGCCGAAGGGGCGGGGCAGGAGCATCTGGAAGCCTCCGATGCCACCGATCTGTCGGGCAACAAAAAGCTCAATGACATCGGCCTTTTCCTCAAGCAGAAGATGGAAGACTACTTCAAGACCAGGGGCAGGGAAATCCATCTTAAGTATATCGATCCGGGGTATATGATCCGCAGCGCCCCGGCCAACGCCACCGATTCCATCTACTGTCTCCGTCTGGGGACCAATGCGGTCCACGCCGCCATGGCAGGGAAGACCAAGGTTCTGGTGAGTTTTCTCAATGACCATTTTGTCCACGTGCCCATGAAGATGGCCATTTCCCGTCGGAACTTTGTGAATCCCGAGGGAAGCCTCTGGAGCACCGTTCTCACCGCCACCCGACAGCCCGAGTCGATGAAGAACGATTAAAGTTCATCCTTCCCCCCTGCCTGTGATATGATTGTCAAAGACGATGGTCTATCACTGAAGGGGGAGACAAAAATGAGCGAAACTCAAAATCAGATTCGGGAGATTTCCGATACCTTCGGCACCTGGTATGAAGATAAGGATAAACTGAAAACAGGGGAGATGACGGCCCGCCTTCATCCCTATACCTCCCTCTTCTCGCCCCTGCGGATAAACCGTTTGACCGTAAAAAACCGGCTGGTCATGGCTCCCATGGGAAACATCAGCATGGCCGAAGAGACGGGACGGCCCAATACGAAGATGATCGAATACTTCACCGCCCGGGCCAAAGGCGGGGTCGGGCTCATCACCTCGGGGCTGGTGCCTATCAGTCATGGAATAGATCCGTCGGTGACCGAACTGGACAAGCTGACCTATTTCCCGCGAATTGACCGCAGCCGTTCCAACCTGGCGGGGTGGCGGGATCTGGCCGAACGGTGTCATGCCTATGGAGCCCGGTTCTTTATTCAGCTCACCCCCGGGCTGGGGCGGGTAGGGTCCCCGGAATGCATGGTGAATAAATTCAAAATGCCCGTGTCGGCTTCCTGGAACCCCAACTTCTATATTCCCGCCATTCCCTGCCGCCCCCTGTCGGGCCGGCAGGCCGGAAAAATCATTAAAAACACCGGTCAGGCCGCGGCGGATGCCAGGGCCATGACCATCGACGGAGTATACCTACACGGCCACGAGGGGTATCTTCTTGAACAGATGACCAATCCCGCATTCAACCGGAGAAAAACCGGTGCCTATTCGGACTGGAAACGGTTCGGCATCGATATGGTAAAAGAGATCAGAAGAAGGACCGGCGATTCCTATCCCGTCATGTACCGGATCGATCTTTCCCTGATGCTGAATGAAACCTACGGGGAAAAAATGGGGAAGATTAAAAGCCTGAAAAAATTCCGTAACGAGCGCACCGTGGACCAGACCCTGGAATATATGGAGGCCCTGGTGCGGGCCGGGGTGGACATTTTCGATGTTGATCTGGGCTGTTATGATAACTGGTGGCTTCCCCATCCTCCGGGGCCCATGGCCCCCGGATGTTATCTGGAAGTGGCTGAAATGGTTAAGGATCATTTTGCCGCCCGGGGGATAAAATCGAACGCCGGGGAAGAGGTGCCGGTGGTGGCGGTGGGCAAACTGGGGTACCCCGATCTGGCCGAGCAGGCCCTGCGGGATAACAGGTGCGATATGATCATGCTTGGCCGCCCCCTGCTGGCGGATCCCGAGTGGCCCAACAAGGCATACGCCGGCCGGGTCGGAGACATCACTCCCTGTATCGGATGTCAGGAAGGATGCATCAACGAGTTTGTCGAGGGAGGCCATCCGCAGTGCGCCGTAAACCCCCGGACCGGTTTCGAAGATCTCTACAACGGCGGTGAACTGGCCCCGGCGAAGAAGGCCAAGAAAGTGGCGGTGGTGGGGGGCGGCCCGGCGGGTATAACCTGCGCCCTGGCGGCGGCGGAACGGGGCCACCAGGTGACCCTTTATGAAGCCCGGGAAAGCCTGGGGGGCATGCTTGTCCCCGGTTCCACACCGGCCATCAAATTCGATATTATCAATTATCTGAACCATCTCAGAAACGGGGTGGACAAGGCCAGGAAAGAGTACGGTCTCAAGGTGCGTTTAGCCACTGCCCCGGAGGGCGAAACCCTGAAAAAGAAAAAATACGATGTCATCGTTCACGCCGCCGGTTCCCGGCAGAGCCGTCCTCCGGTCCCGGGAATCGACGGGGAGAACGTGGTTTTTGCTGTGGATGTGCTGCGGGATCCTTCGGTAATCGGGGAGGCTCGAAATATCGTTATCATCGGCGGCGGGGTGGTGGGCTGCGAAACCGCCTACTTCCTGGCCCATGAAAAAGGGCGGAAGGTGACGGTGGTGGAGATGCTGCCCCATTTTATGCCGGGGGTCTGCACGGCTAACCGGGGATGGCTCATCCATTATCTTGAAGAGCAGAAGGTCTCTTTGCTGAACTGTACCCGCCTGAAAGAGATTCGCGCTGAAGAGGTGCTGTTAAGCCGTAACGTCTCCAAAACCGTTCCCGACCCTCACGTGACCTGGGCTCCCATCCTGCCGGAGAATATTGAGAATCCCTTCGCCAGGCCGATAAAGGAGGATCTGAGGGATGAATCGGTTCCGGCGGATCTGGTAATCCTGGCCGCCGGAGCCCGTCCGGATGATTCATTCTACCGGGATCTGGTGGCCGCCGGCGCCGCTCCCGATATCAGGATCATCGGAGACTCCTTCGCCATGGGCAAGGTTCTGGAGGCCACCCGGTCGGCCTACGCGGTGGGAGTCGCCCTGTAAACCGGGGAGGTAAATCGGGAGGAAAAAACCGCTGTACGGCAGACTGGATTCAGGATAGTCTTGTTCCATAACTATGAAACGGGAGGTATCCATGGCCTTCAGTCTGAACAGCGGCTTTCTGTACCTCGTGGCGGGTGTGGTCATCCTCTTCGTCCTGGCCCAGTCGTCTTTTTTCCTCCGGAGGGCCCTCCTGCAGGCCCGGAAGATCGGAATGGACCGCAGGGTCATCGGAAGCACCATCAGGTCCTCCGCCGTCTTTACCGTTGCACCCGCCCTGGCCATCCTTCTGGGGGTTCTTTCTCTGTCCAAGTTTCTGGGACTGCCCCTGCCGTGGCTGCGGCTGAGCATCCTGGGGGCCCTGACCTACGAGCTCACCGCCGCCGCATCGGCGGCCTCATCCTTCGGCATAGCCGTAACAGACCCGGTGAACGACCCGGCGGCCTTCACCGCCATCGTCTGGGTGATGACCCTGGGGATTATCCCCGGCACGATTCTCATCCCGCTCTTTTTGAAGAAGATTCAGAAAGGGCTCGTGACCCTCAAGAACCGGGATCAGGTCTGGGGAGAGCATCTGATGACCGCCCTCTTTCTGGGGATGATTTCGGCGTTTTCGGGCATGGTTTTTTCGAAGGTGACCACGGGACTTCAAGGCTGGATTCCGGTTTTTGTCCTTCTCTTTTCCGCCTTGGTGATGGGGCTCTGCGGTCTGGCCATAAAGCGGGGGCGGGCCAAGTGGCTGACCGACTACGCCCTTCCGGTGAGCATCCTGAGCGGCATGGCCTTTTCGGTTTTCATCACCAGGGTAATAGGATAGGGGGAACGGATGAACGATCTTAAAACCTACAACGATCAGGTTCATATCTACGGAAGAATCTGGATGCTCACCGCCTTTGTTCTCATGATTCTGGTCCCCACGGCCATCGGTCTCCGCTACAGTTCCTGGCCCAGCCTGACGGTGGTGCTCAAGGGACTTCTGGGGGTGGCGCCCATTTTCTGGACCGTGGCGGTCATCGAAATTCTCACCTTCACCCCCATGCTGGGAACCGGGGGCTCCTATCTGGGTTTTGTAACCGGGAACCTCACCAATCTCAAGGTGCCCTGCGCCCTCTACGCCATGGAGAACGCCGGGGTAAGCCAGGGAACCATGGAAGGTGAGCTTGTTTCCACCATGGCCATCGCCGTTTCCTCCCTCGTGACCACCCTGATTATTGCGTTGGGGGTCTTTTTGATGGTACCCCTGACACCTCTCCTTAATTCCGAAGCCCTCAAGCCCGCCTTTGACAATATCCTTCCCGCCCTCTTCGGCGGCCTCATGGTGGTCTACGTGGGCCGGAACTGGAAGATTGCCCTGGTCCCCTTTGTTGTCATGATTATCCTGTTTATCAGCATCGAGGCCCTGGCCCATGCGGTATCCTTGATGGTCCCTGTGGGGGCGGCCCTGGCCATCGCGGCGGCGCGGATACTCTATCGGAAGGGCTTTCTGGGAGGTGAAAAATGATGGCGGCGGTTTTATTGGTTGTTTTGGCGGCGGTCCTTATACTGATTCTGGTGATCCGGGCCCTGACCTTCCGTTCTGTTAAAGAGGAGGGCGCCTCTTCCGGTACACCCCCGGCGGTGGATGAGAGGGAAGTTGCCCGGAGGCTGGCGGAGATGATCAAGCTTGAGACGGTGAGCCATCATGATCCGGCGTTGATTGATTTTACGAAATTCGAGGAGTTCAAAGCCCTTTTACCGAAGCTTTACCCCCGGGTGCATCAGGCCTGCGAGAGGAGCTTTCACGGCACCACGGGCATCCTCTACCGCTGGCGGGGCAAAACCGAGGGCCCCCCGGCGGTACTCATGTCCCACTACGATGTGGTGCCCGCCGAGGCCTCCCTCTGGTCAAAGCCTCCCTTCGGGGGCCTCATCGAGAAGGGCGAGCTCTGGGGCAGGGGCACTCTGGACACCAAGGGAACCCTCTGCGGGGTGCTGGAGGCGGCGGAGGCCCTGCTGGCCCGGGGTTTTGTTCCCGAAAGGGATATCTGGCTCTCTTTTTCCGGGGATGAAGAGGTGAGCGGTCCTTCCGCGCCGGCCATTGTGGCTTATCTCGATTCCCTGGGCATTCGCCCCGCCCTGGTGCTCGACGAGGGGGGCGCCCTGGTCAGCGGTATGTTCCCCGGCGTCTCCCGGCCCATGGCCCTGGTGGGGGTGGGGGAGAAGGGCTATCTTGATCTCGACCTGTCGCTCAGCGGCCCCGGGGGCCACTCTTCCACCCCGCCGGCCCACAGCCTGGCGGGAGACATGGCCAAGGCGGTGACCCGGCTGGAGGCCCGGCCCTTTCGGGTCCATCTTACCCCGCCGGTCCGGCAGATGCTGGAGACCATGGGCCGGAATGCCGGCTTTCCCCTGCGGCTGGTCTTCGGGAACCTCTGGTTTTTCGCCCCCCTCCTCAAGCTGATCCTCCCTCGTTTCGGCAGGGAGATCAATGCCCTGATCCGCACCACCCTGGCGGTGACGAGGATGGAGGGCAGCAAGGCCTACAATGTGCTGCCCCCCCGGGCTTCGGTGGGGGTCAATCTGCGGCTCCTGCAGACCGAGACGGTGGAAGAGGCCACAGCCCACGTGGTCCGGGCGGTGAAGAATCGGGATATCAAGGTTCAGGTGGTGGAGACCCGGGAGGCTTCTCCCGTCTCATCCACCACCGGCGAAGGCTGGAAGAAGGTCAGGGGAGCCGTGTACGCCACCTGGCCGGAGGCGGAAGTGGCGCCCTACCTGATGTACGCCGCCACCGATTCCCGCCACTTCTGCGCCATCTCCGATTGTGTGCTGCGCTTCTCCGCCATGCCCCTGAGCCGGGAGGACATGAAGCTCATCCATGGTCATGATGAACGCATCCGCTTGTCCGATCTGGCGGATACGGTGCGGTTTTACCAGGCCCTGGTACAGTCCCTGTAACCTCCCCGCCAGAAAACGGGTTCTGGTGGTTTTTATCAACCACCGTGAACCCTAAATACTCCTCAGGATAAAGGAATCGAAGTTTTCCCGGAATCCGGCTTCCTTCAGCACCGCCTGGTAGGGGCTCCCGGTGACGCCCAGACCGTTGACCGTTTCCACCTTAATCGACTTCAGGGGTAGAAAATCCCGGGTGAGGAGGGTCTTGAAGAACCCCAATGAGGGAAGAGTATCCGAATCGGCGGGACCGGTGAAGAAGGTCAGGTCTTTTCCGTTGCGCCGGGAATGGAGGAGGCAGCGGTCTCCCCGGAAAACCATATGGCTGGTGGCCAGCCGGGGGGGATAATTCCCTTTCAGGGCATCCAGTTTAATCCCCGCCAGGGAAGCCGGGTCGGTGCAGTTCATCCAGTAGAGGGCCGATTCATCCAGGGGCTCCGCCAAGGCCCTCAAGGCATCCCAGCTGGCAAACTGAAGGCCCATGATGGAATCAAAGAAATACCCCGCCGCGCATTCTCCCGACAGCTCCATGAGCCGGAGGGTTCTGAAGACGCTGTTCCAGCCAAGCGGTTCAGTCTCCCTCTCCAAAAGCTGTCTGAAGAGCACCCCGTACCTGAGAAAGAGCTGCCGGATCACATCCCTCAGCCGGGCATCTTTTTCCAAGGGGTCCTCATCATCGGGGATGGGATCGGTGATAAACCAGCGCCCCTCGGTGGGTCTGGTATGAGCCCACCGGTTATATCCCGAGCGGCTGGCCCTTCTTCCTCCCGCCTTCTGTTCCATCTCCTGCACCGAAGGGGCGCTGAATTTATTCAGGATCCCCGAGCGGACCGTGGCGAAACGGTCGTTGCTGATGGCACCGGACCAACAGCTTTCCCAGAGGGTCTTCACCAGTTCGCCGCTGCCCATCCCGCTGTGCTCCTTGATATCCCAAAAGGTGAAACTGCCCCTCTTATCCGGCAGCAGTGTCTCCGATGCCGGTTTTTGCCTGAGGATAAAAAGATCCTGCTCCTGTTCAAAACAGAAGGCGATTTTTCCCTTGCCGCAGCCGTACCAGATGAGGGGGTTATCCACAAAGAGGGTATCCAGATGGCTCTTGTAGCAGGGTTCAAGCCGGGCCGGCAGGTAATCGGTTTCCCAGAGGGACGCCGGGGCGCCGTAGGCCAACAGCTTTTCGAAGATCTGCTTGAGATCCTCATTCCCCGATCCCTTCCGGGTTATCATCTGGTACTGGGCCAGAAAAAGCTGAAGGCTGGTAACCGGGAGGGGTTCGAACCGGGCTCTTCCTTTCCGCCTTTTGAGGCGGAAGAGCATCTCCAGGTTTTCCGCCGTACAGACCTGATCCGCCGGGGCTTCTTCGGTCAAGCGGTCCAGGATGAACTCTTCCGATTCCCTCATCTCTTCCAGAAAGAGAAGAATCTCTGTCTCCGGGGCGGGATAGATGCGGATAAGCTCGTCCACCCCCAGGGGACCGAAAAAGCTGAGCCACTGGGGCAGGACCGTATCCATCTGCTCGGAAAAACCGCCATCCCCATATTTTTTACGGTAGGTTTGGGAAATGATCAGTTCTTCTCCGGATGTACCGGGCTGCCAGAATTCGATCTTTTTTTCCACTGCCTTAAGGATTTCCCCGGCCTCATCGGGAAGATCCTTTTCAAGAGCCCTCTGAAGCTCTTCCCATTGGCCTCGGGTAAGGAAGACCCTTTCTTCGATCCAGTCCAGCAGGTCATCGCCGCTGCGGGGGCAGTATTCGGGATGAGTCCTTTGAAGCTTCCTTTCGAACTCCTCCACCAGAGCCTCGGGGAGCATGGGCCTGAGGCCCGACTCATGGACGATGCCCTTGATCAGATCATCCCTCAGGTGGGAGGGGCCTCCCAGGGGGGTATCGTCCTCGTACATTCTCTGGTTGGTGTGATCGTAGATCAGCCCCGCCGCGAAGGGCGAGGGGGTTTTGGTCCGGGTCTCACAGACTTTGATCCGGCCCTCCCGGATCTCGTCCAGCACCATCCTCAGGTTCTCCAGGTCAAAGTCGTCATAGAGGCAGGAGCGCCAGGTTTCGGTAAGGATGGGGAAGTCGTCGTAGCGGCTCACCGCCTGGAGCAGTTTTTTGGACCGCAGCCGGGTCAGCCAGAGGGGGGTCCGCTGTTTGAAGCTTTTCCGGGGCAAGAGGAGGGCCCGGGAACAGTTGTTCCGGAACCGGCCCCCGAAAAACATGGTGGATTCCAGTCTCTGGCGCAGAAGCTTTTCCAGGTTGTCTCCGTCAACCAGGTTCAGCACATCTTCCAGGGAAAACCGGTGGGGAAGATCCAGGATGATGGCATCGTCGTCGCAGAAGACCTGGAGGGGATAGCCTTCCCGGTTCTCCCAGGCCTGGGACAGGGCTTCGCTGTAGGGAAAGTTCAGCTTTCCCCCCCAGAGGGTGTGGAGGATCACCTGATGGCAGTCGGTGCGGTTCAGCGGATCGTTGAAGTGTTCTATCACCAGATGGTGCCGGTGGGGCAGGGGGGTTTCGGTATGATCCCTCTGCCGTTGTAAATAGGTAACCAGCGACTCCGCCGCTTCCCGGTTCATCCGGTAATCGCACATCAGCCTGGCAGTCAGGGCAGCCTGGCCCGCTCCGGAGCCAGGAGAAAGCTGTCCCTCCATCTCTTCAAGAAAATGAAGAATCTTTCCGGAATAAAAGAAGTCCCGGCCCCGGGGGTCGGATTTCCAGAAGGGGCTCATGGCGCCCCCCGCATCGGCGGGGCTTACCTCAACGGCCCGGTCGGTGATGTTTTCGATCCTCCAGGACTGGGTGCCCAGGGTAAAAAAGTCGCCGTGGTTCCTTTCCCAGACGAACTCCTCGTCCAGTTCCCCTATTTTGGCTCCCTCTCCCGCAATCCTCAGTTCGTAATACCCCCGGTCGGGAATGGTTCCCCCGGAGAGATAGAGGACCCGCTCCGCCCCGTCCCGGGCCCGGGCGGTGTTTTCCATCTTGTCCAGGTTAATCCGGGGTTTCAGCTCGCCGATTCGGGTATCGCTGTACCGGCCGTTAAGCATCTCGAGGACCAGATCAAAATGGCGGCGGGGCAGGCTTTTCCATTGGTAGACCGAAGTGACAAACAAATAAAGGTCATCCAGGTTCCACTCCCGGGTACAGCAGAGGGAAAGAACCACCTGGGCCAGCACATCCAGGGGATTGACGGGAATCTGCAGCTCTTCGATTTCCCCCTCCAGCACCGCCCGGGCCGATACGGCGGAGCTTAACAGATCGTTTCCGAAGAGGGGAAAGAGGGTGCAGCGGCTGACATCGCCCACATTGTGACCGCTCCGGCCGATCCTCTGGATGGCGGAGGAGAGGGAGAAGGGGGCCGACAAGAGGAGCACTTCGTCGATGCTGCCGATGTCGATCCCCATTTCCAGGGAGCTGGTGGCCACGATGGCCTTCAACTCGCCGTTTTTCATCTTCTGTTCCACAAAGTACCGGATTTCCCGGGACAGCGACCCGTGGTGGGCAAAGGCGGCGGTCTCGCCCATCTGCTCATTGATCAGCCGGGTAACCTTTTCGGTCTGTCTTCGGCTGTTGCAAAAGACCAGGGTGGACCGGTTGGCCTGAATCCGGCTGACAATTTCATCGATGACTCCGGGCCAGTGGGATTTCTCACCCTCGGGATTCCCGGGGAAAGAGATTTTTACATCATACCTCTTGCCGATGCGGGACTGGATGATCCGGACCTTCCGGGCCCGGGGAACTTCCTCGCTGCTTTCCCGCAGGTAGAACCCCCCCAGGAGGGAAGCCACCAGAGGCAAAGGATGGACCGTGGCGGAGAGACCGATCCTCTGAAATTCTCCGCTGATCAGGGTCAGCCGCTCCACGGCGGAGGTCAGGTGAACCCCCCGCTTATCGGCGGCCACGGCGTGGATCTCATCCAGAATCACCGCCGAAAGGCCGGTGAGGATTTTTTCCGCCCCCCCGGAGGTGAGGAGGATGTTCAGGCTTTCCGGGGTGGTGATGAGGATCTCCGGGGGCCGGCGCATCATTTTCTGCCGGTCCGAAGAGCTGGTGTCGCCGCTGCGGGTCTCCACCCGGATCTCCGGAAAGGCGGCGCCCCGTTCTTCGAAGAAGGCTTTCAGTTCTTCCAGCGGAGCCTTCAGGTTGCGCCTCACATCGTTGTTCAGGGCTTTCAGGGGAGAGATGTAGAGGACCCGGACCGTCCCCGCCGGCCAGTCGCCGGTGATGAGCTGATTGAGGGACCAGAGAAAGGCGGCCAGGGTTTTTCCGCTTCCCGTGGGGGCGGTCATCAGGGTATGGGAGCCGGCGGCTATCTCCCTCCAGCCGTCCTCCTGGATATCCGTGGGGGTCTGGTATTTTTTCTCAAACCATTCCTGTATCAGGGGGTGGAACAGGGTAAGGGCGCCGGATGCTTTCATAGGCGCCATTGTAAACCAGGATGGTTTTCATTGAAAAGGAGTCAGGGGGCCGTTTATCGGGAAGATAAAAAATGACAGTTTTGTTGAACCCTGATTATCCCATTCCTTCCCACTGTACATAAAGTTTCTCCAGTCTGCCCGCCAGTTTGTCTAACTGCGCGGCAATATGCAGCCCCTGTTTGCGGTCCTTGGACTCATAGGCGGCCTTCAGGTCTTTTTCGAGGCGGGATTTTTCATCCTCCGCCTCCTGGATACGCCGTTCTACCGCGGCGACTTCTTGAACCGATTCTTTCCCTGGTCCCTGGCGCTCCCTGCCGCGGCGGGCCACAGTGCCGCTTAACCGGGGCAGAACAGGGTATTTCGCTTTGAAGTAGTCGGAAAAATTCCCTGGGTAGGATCGAAACCTTCCCTCTTCAATTTCAATAACCCGGTCCACCAGATGGTCCAGAAAAAAGCGGTCGTGGGATACCACCAGCACGGTGCCGGGGAATTTCCCCACCGCTTCTTCTATCATCTCACGGCTCTGGATATCCATGTGGTTGGTCGGTTCGTCCAGGATAAGAAAGTTGGTTTTCAGGTACATAAGCCGGGCCAGCTGAAGACGGTTGACCTCTCCCCCGGAGAGAACCTCCAGGCGTTTTTCCAGGTCCTCATAGGTAAAGGAGAAGTGTTTCGCCAGGGCGAAGGCGGCGTCCCTGGTCAAGGCGCCCCAGCTGCGTATTTCGTCTTCCATGGTAACGGCGTCCTGATTAAAACTCGGGACCTGGGAGAGGTAGCCGACCTTCTGGCTGGGTCCCAGTCGCAGATTACCTCCGGAATCCCAATCACCCTCTTTTAAGAGAACCTTCAGAAAAGTTGACTTGCCGCTGCCGTTAGGGCCCACCAGGGCCACCTTCTCCCGGCAGTGAATTTTCAGGGAAGCCCCTTTGAAGAGCACCTTGTCTTCAAATCCATAGTCAAAATTCTTTACTTCCAGGGCCAGGGTGGAGCGGGACAGCTCCTCCCCGAAATCCAGTTTCGTTACCCCCTCGTCAAACTGCGGTCGTTCCAGGTTCCTCTTCTTTTCCGCTTCCAGTTTGGCTTGAGCCGCCCCCAGCTGGCTCATCACCGTGGCGGGAGGATTGTACTGGGTCATGGCGATGCTCTGCAGCTCTTTGATTCTCTTTACCAGTTTTTCCTGAAGTTTTTTGCTGGCTTCGAAGGCATCCTGCTCTATCAGGGCCTTCCGGAATTTTGCCGTCCTCAGACTGGAGTAGGTTCCGGTGAATTCGGTGAGTCTGGCATTTTCCAGGTCAAAAAGGGTGGTGCAGCATTTTTCCAGCAGATAGCGGTTATGACTGATAATCAGTACCGTACCGGGGTATCCCGCCAGAAAGGTTTCCAGCCATGCCAGACCCAGATAGTCAAGATGGTTCCCCGGTTCATCCAGTATTAAGAGATCAGGCTGAGATAAGAGGGCCCGGGCAAAGAAAACAAGACTCCTCTCCCCGCCGCTTAAAGATCCCATGGTCTGTGTCAGGGGGTTATCCATCCCCAGCCGGCGCAGCAGGGTTTCTCCCCGTTCCAGAGCGTGATATCCGCCGCGGGCTTCAAACTCTTCCGATACCCGCTGATACTCCCCCAGAATCTTCTCCAGTCTGGTTGTATCCTTCGCTGTATCCGGGGCCGCCATGGCCTGTTCCAGCTTTTCCATCTGTGCCCTCAAGGGAGCGAGGTCTTCAACGAGCAGGTCTCCCAGGGTCTGATCATGCTGATAGTCCGGTTGCTGGGGCAGGTAGCCTGTCTTGAGATCCGGTTTTGTCAACAGGCTGCCCTTGTCAGGCTCCAGTTCTTTCAGAATGATCCGCACCAGGGTTGTCTTGCCGCTGCCGTTGGCGCCGATGAGGCCGTACTTGTGATCTTCCAGAAGCCGAAAACTGACGTTGTTGAGAACTTCTTTTGAACCGGTATGGAAACTAATCTCTGTTGCTTTAACCAACTCCATTGATATCCCGCGGTTGATCAGTATTTGAAGAAACCCGTCCCGGGAAAAACCTCGAAGACGATGAATCTCTTTGATATCCTATCATAGATGATACGGGGATAGTTAGGATACCCTGCCAGGGGGAAATTTATGAACGGCCCGATGAAGAGAGAAGAAACAAACGAGAGAGAAAAAAGAGATGCCTTGCATCAGAGAATCATGAAGCGTCCCTGAAGTCCTATTCCCTCGAATATGTTAAGACGGCGTTGAGAAACCTTTTATGACGCTTCTCTTCCTTGATGATTTTACCAATAGCTTTTTGGGTTTCTTTCGACTCGGCAGCTTTTTTTAATTCCTTGTAGAACCGAATACTTTTCTCTTCTAATTCAATACCCAGAGAGAGGGAATCCCTATAGGTTTTGGGGGCGCTATTATCGAGAGCGTTCTGAATCGGATTAAAAAGGTTCTCTTTCACCCATAAATACAGTTCCGACCCTGATTCTGCTTTATACTCTTTCCCCGTATCCCTTAAAAGTTTCTCGAAAAAAGCCTTGTGCCCTTTCTCCTGGTCCCGCAGGAACACAAGATCTTCTTTTGCCCTGGGATTGTCGGTCATCTCAATGGCTTTTTGATAGAGGGCTGATCCATCTTCTTCCGCCTTTATCGCAAGTCCGTAGGCTTCCGAAATATCAAGGTCAGTAACTGCTTCACTCAGTTTGATCATACAAGGCCCTCCCCCATTTACTTCAAGTTATTTTCCGTGCTTTAAATGTGAACACATTCAATGAACCAGTTCAAGTTTAGCATTATAATCGAGAAACTGTCAAATTTATTTTATCTAAAAGAGGAAAGAGGAACCTCTTATGAGAGAGAAAAGAACAGGTGCCTAAATTCCCCGGATACAACCGGTGTCTCCTGGCAGGTCTGTTTTTTGTTGTTAACAGAAGGCGTGCCTGTCAGCTCAACCCGGTGGTCAATGAAGACCCTGGAGCAACCGTTCGAGGCCGCTCCCGCTGCAGGACCGAAGGTTTTTCCCTAAGATCCGGTTTTATTGACTTAAGCGGGTCTCTCCTCTATGCTGTCATAAAATATCATTCTGGAGAATAAAAGCAGGGCTTTTATTCTCCTTATTCTCTGCCCTCGGGGCAGCTGAGCTGCCCGGGCTCGCGGCTGACGCCGTGTTTTTATAGGAGCTAAAAATGGATTTTTTGAATATACGCTTTTCGACCCTGATTCCCGCCGTTATCCTGGTTTTAGCCCTTTTAACCGGTATTGTCATGGGAATACGGCAACTGGTTATCAGCATTATCAAGGCTCCCGAAAAGGCTGTCGAGATTCCGGTTGAAGAGGTATCCTACACTCCTTTGGCTGAGGCTCCTCTGGTAACCTATGTTGATGGTTTCGCCGAAAAGAGAAGCACTTCCGAAGGGCCCTGGGAAATTCTTGTTGCCGGTGATGAACTGCGGCAAAACAGCCGAATCCAGACGGGTGAAGACAGTTACGTTGATATCAGGATTCAAAACGGCAGCGTTGTTCGTGTTATGCCCGAGACCATTTTTTCCCTGGCCAGCTTGAGCCGGGAAAATATTAATCTGGAAGTAAAGAGTGGTGAGATTGTCTCCCGGATTAAAAAGCTGTCGGGGGATCAGAGTTTTACTTTTACCAGTCCGGGAATGGTGGCTGGTATCAGGGGAACCGAACTGGCTGTCCGGGTTAGCCCGGATCGAACTGATTTTTTCGGAATGTCCGGGAAGATCGCCCTGACAAACCCTGCCTTCGAAAACGAAACGGTTAATGTGGGGGTTCACCAGAAAAGTACGATCCTCACGGGCTCTGTCCCGACACGGGCCGTACCGATGAGTCAGGAAGAGATTGATTACTTCCAGAAGGTTTTAGACAGTCTCCACGAAAAACAGGTTCTGCTGGTCAGCAATAAGATTGAGTTTGAACCCAACTCTTCCAGCCTTACCTCCTCTTCGAAGGAAGAGTTGAAAAATATCTTCACAATTTTGCAGAAGGGCTCTTACAGAATAAAAATCATCGGTCATACCGCCGATGTGGGAGACAGGGGTCCCCAGATAGAGCTCTCGAAGAGCCGGGCCGATTCGGTTAAACAGTATTTAATCGAACTTGGATTGCCCGAAGGCCGGCTCGTGACCGAAGGTGTCGGCGGGGCTCGTCCGGTGGTTGCCAGGAGCGATACAGAGAGCATGCGCCTCAACCGGCGCGTCGAATTCGTCGTCGATTAATCCCGGTTATTTTTAGAGAAACATCTTTATATCCACCGTGTCCATCTGGCCGGGAGATAAAAACTTGTCTCCGTACTGCTTGTCTACCCCCGAGGTGAGGAGCATGTCGAAGAGATCAGGATCGATGAATCCCTTCGTCTTCATGTCATGGAGAATCCCGATTGCCATTGACATGGTATTCGGTTTTTTATAGGGGCGGTCCATGGATGTCAAAGCTTCAAAGATATCGGAGATGGCGATGATACGTTCAGGAATCGACAGTTCCGCAGCTTTAAGTCCTCTTGGATAACCTAACCCGTTTAACGCCTCATGGTGGTTTCCCGCATAGATGGGAACCCGCTGGAGGTTTTTAGGGAAGGAGAGATGTTCCAACATCACGATGGTTTGAATACCTGCATTCCCAAGAAACGATGGTGGTGGAGCTTTCACAGCGATCAGGTCTTTCAAAAATGGTCGGATTTGAGGTGTTGAGGCTAGGAGGTCCATGTTTTCGGTGAGAAGAGCAATGCCACCGTTGGTTGATACCCTCTGCTCGACAGTAAACTCCTCCAACAGGGAAAGGGTTATGTCTACTCCCACCACGCCAGTGTTGTCGGAAAATTTGTGAGCCACCGTTATACCAGGTTCCTGCAAAGAATTGAACAGATAGGGTTCCGAAAGGGTTGCCTCGTTAGAGCGCAGGGCGTCCCTGTACCAGGGGCGTGTGCGGGGGTCAAAGGTAAAATCTGTCTCTCTCCGGTGGCCCAGCAGGTTTCCGTCTGCCCCGAGAAAAGAAAAAATCTGCGTCCTGACTTTTCCGGAGCCTGGGAGACTCTAGTTTTGTAGTTTAAATATTAAAACAGCTAAAGTGAGGTAATCATGAAAACACTTGGGTTAATCGGCGGCATGAGTTGGGAATCCCTGGAGCAGGAAATGATCGGGGCGGGAGCAGTCTTTAAAAAGGCGGGAGCCCAGGTGATCGGCCTGTGTACCAATACGAGGCACAAGGTGACCGACAGCTTTGAAGACAAAGTGAGTGTACGGCTGTTAACTCTTTGATTCCACCCCCATCCACGCAGAGAAGCTGGTGGATGCCATGCGGGACCAGGCGATGGCGGAACTGATTCAGGAGGAACCGGATCCAGACAGGCGAACCCTAAGACCGGACCGGCTTAACCGCCCGGACAACGCAGTCTATCTGGATTTTCTCCCTGTCCGTGTTTCCATGATCGCCGGGATGACTCTCCCTCCGGGCCTCTTTAATTTGCATAAAATCCAGAATTTCCGTCACATCCTCGGGAGTATAAAGAATGTCCGGAGTCCGGGGCCCCCCATAACCTTCGGTCAGATTACTCAGGTCGTGGCCCACCACAAGCAGGGTTCCCCCGGGGCGCAGGGCTCCAGAGGCCTTGTTAAGGACCTTACTAAAGAGTTCCCGGGGCACATGGAGATAAAACAGGCAGACCAGATCGAAGGCCTCCTGTTCCGGAAGGTAATCGGCCAGGTCCGCCAAATTCCAGGCTATTGATACGCCCTCATGTTCCGCCATCCCCCGGCCGTTCTCCACCGCCACAGGGGAAAAATCCACGGCGGTCACCTGCCATCCCTGTCTGGCCAGATAAATGGCATTGCGGCCCTCTCCGGCGGCAAGGTCCAGGGCTTTCCCGGGGGTTAGATTTTTGATTTGTTCTTCCAGAATCACGCTGGGGGCCTGATGTTCCTTGAGATCCGTGTCCCGGTACCGCCGGTCCCATTTTTCACTGTCCATAGAGAGCCTCTCTGATGATTTGGTAAGATAAAAATACTGCTCCCGGAGAAGCGAAGCAACCGCCGGGCCCTAGAAAAGAGTAAATCTCTGAAACCACTTGCCGAACCGCCCCCGTAATGGTTAATCTTGATCATCATGAAAACCGAAGCGAAAATCGAACAGCGGGCTTTGAAAATCTCCATGGTCAGCATCATCTTCTTTATCCTGCTGGCCTTCCTCTTCTCCTACATCACCAGGTCGGGTTCCATCTTTTTTGATGGCGTCTACTCCCTGATAGCCTTTGGAATTGCCATCGTCACCCTCTGGGTTTCCCGGCTGGCGGAGAGGCCCGACGATGACCGTTTCCATTTCGGCTACACCCGTTTTGAACCTCTTCTAAATGTGGGCAAGTCGCTTTTTATTCTGCTTTCCTGCGGCTATGCCCTTTCCGAGGCGGTCCATACCCTTCAGGGCGGAGGGCGGGTGGTTGATCTGGAACTGGCCATAATCTACAGCGCCGTCGCTGCGGGGGGGGCTTTTTTTGTCGGCCTTTATCTGAAGAAGACCGCCAAGCGGATAAAGTCGGGCCTTCTGGAACTGGAGGCGGTGGAGTGGATGGTGGACAGCTTCCTGAGTGCCGGTATTCTGGGAGGGTTTGCCATCGCCTGGGCCATGGGCTTCACTCCCTGGGCCCATCTTACCCCTTATGTGGACCCGGTACTGCTGATTCTCATCGCCCTCCTGGCCCTGCCGGCGCCTTTGCGGGCCCTCTGGAGCAACTTCAAGGAGCTCATCGATATGGCGCCTCCGGTGGAATATACCCGCCGCCTGGATGCCGAGATGGACCAGGCCCTGGAGGGGCTGGCCATCCGCGATTATGAGTACCGGCTGATGAAGTCGGGCCGCAGCACCTTCATGCTGGTTCACCTTATGGTGGCCGACGATTTCCAGGTCAGTAAAATTGAAGAGCTGGACGTCATCCGGGACGGGATCGAGGAAAAGATCCTGAGGTTTGACGGGAACATCATCATGGAAATTCTGTTTATAAAAGGCAGGGAGTGGTCAAAGCTCCGATAGCCTGCTTTTCTTCCTCTCCAACAGCCCGCAGGAGCCCAGGGCTCCCGCGGGTAATCCGGTAAAATCCGCCCTGGCCGCAATCAGCTTTGGGCCAGCTGTTTCCGCTTTCCCACCGCCAAAGCCAGGGCCAGAAACGCAAACCCGAAACCCAGCTGCAGGACCAGGGGAAGGTATAACCGCTCGTTTGTCAGGAGGGGGCCTAGATCTTTCAGGGAACCCAGGGCTGACCGTGAAATCCTGTCGTTGGCCAGAACATACCAGTAGGTGGGGGTAAAGCTGGCCGCCTTCAGAATCCCCGGACCCAGCAGCTCCTGGGGAACAAATACTCCGGCCAGGAAGCTTGTTCCCATGGCGATCACATTGACAATGGCGGAAAGGCCGTTCCGGCTTTTCACCAGGTGGGCGATGAGGAAGCTGATGCTGGCGGCCCAGAAGCTCAGGATGAAGGAGTTGACCAGGAAAAGAATCAGGTGGGGAGACCCCGCCAGCTCTCTGTTCGGAAGCAGGCTTGCCAGGGACAGGACGGCCCAGCAGAACAGGGCATAGGAGAAGTTCATACCGAAAATCTTCAGGCTCAGACGGCGTTGCCTCACCGGGGCACAGGCGGTCCGCCAGCGAATCTTCCGCTCGTTCATCACCAGAAGGCTCGCACCGATACCGAGGATGAGAATCGCAAAGAGGGAATAGGCGAGAAAATTAAAATAGTACCGGGATTGAAGAAAATCCGAAGGGTTTTCTTCTTCTGTGGCTATTTTTACCTCGGTCTGCCGGGCCAGGTCATTTTCCACCAGGGCCAGGATGGTATGGAGGTCTTCTCCGGGAAGAAGGTTCCGATAGACGGCCACAAGGCCCAGGTACCGGTTGAGGGCCATCTCCAGATAGGTGTTTCTTCCCTGGTTTATTCCGTCGGTGATGTATATGTCGGCGGTCTGCCCCGCCAGGAAGGCTTCGGTAAAACCGGCGGGGATGCGGAGTATTCCGTGAATTTCTTCAAAAAAGAGGGCGTCCAGAAGCTGCTCTTCCTTGTCTTCCCGTTCCTGAAACCGGGCGGTTTTTCCCAGTTCCCCCAGCAGCCCCTCCACCAGGGGGGTGGATTCCTGAGAGAACAGGGCGATATCAATTTTTGTCTGGGAAAAGTCCATCTGATCCCTGTCGGCGGAGGAGGTGGACATCAGCAGGGAGACGCCCACAAAGACTCCGAGAAAAAGGAGGAGCGAGGGGATGTTGTTCCGGGTGATGCGTAAAAAGAGTTTATATACTGTCATAGTGGCGTTTCCTTATCAGGAGATACACGGCGGTGATGAAAATCAGGGTGAAAGCTAAAAGAAGGGTGAGGTTTAAAAGGTATCGCGAAGAACCTTCATAGAAAAAGAGGGCGTAGTAGGAATCGGCCAGGATTCCCACCGGGTTGATCCACTTCACCACGGGAAAGTGGACCGAAACAATTTGTTTCATCCCCGGATACATCAATCCCGCCAGGAACGATCCCCCCAGCCCGATGGCGGTGGCGATGCCGTCTTTCAGGTTTTCACTTACCTTAAGGCCGCTGCCGATCAGGGCCCCCAGGGCCAGACTCAGGACACAGCCTGTGAAGCAGGCAACGAGAACAAAGAGGAACTGGTCGGCGAAATCGACTTTCAGGATGAAACGCAGGTACATCAGCAGAAAAACCTGGGCAGAGAAATGGATGGTCAGTGAAGCCGCCGAACTGGCCAGGAATGCCTTGAGTTTATGAACCGGTGACATGTTCACCCGGGCGGCCCGGTAACTGAGGTTGGCCTGAATTTCCTTTGCTTCGAGGAGGCCGTAGTAGCATCCGTAAAAACACGCCATGGCCAGGAGGGCGAAATAGAACACCAGAACCTGGTCGGGCTGGTTCCGGCCCAGGGGCCGGGGGGTGGTGTAGCTGATCTGCCTTTCCAGTTGACTGATAAATTCATCCAGGCCTTCCGGATTACGGCGCATGATGGTTTCCGCGGTGGACTGGTATTGGCTGTACTGGTCCAGAAAGGTCCGCAGGATGCTTTGTTTGATCCCCGAGGAAGCCACATGCAGCCTTAAGGGGCGTCCGGCTTCCAGATATCCCGCCACCTCATCATCAAAGAGGAGGGCTTCCGCCTCTTCCCGGGAGACGGGATGGAGTTCCAGCAGGGGCTGGTCGGACCGGGATACCCGGAGCAGAGTTTCCTGAAGGGCCTGGTCGTTGTGGTAGGCCGCATCGGTTATGACTGCCATGGGGACGGGAAGAATTGTCCCCGCCGCGGTGATGTTGGCAAAGGCTATTTTAAACAGGGTAGCCATGAGAAGGGGAAAAACCATGGCCCAGAAGACCATTTCCCTGTCCCGGAGGATCGTCTTCAGGCGGTAGGAAAAGATATGACTAAACATTATCCCCTCCGTTATCCCTGAGCTCCCTGCCGGTGATTTCCAGGAAGACATCGTTCAGGGTAGGCTGTTCCGAGAAGATCCGCCCGAAGGGAATTCCCTCTTCCCGAAGAAACATGAGGATCCTTTCGAGGATGTTGCTCCCCTTGTGGGCCTTGACGGTGAGCAGGGAGTCCTTGAATTCCACTTCGGAGACCTCGGAAAACCTCTCCAGTCTATTCAGCTGATCCTGCTCAATGCTGAACACTTCAAACCGGCATTTTTCTCCCAGGTCAATCATCGCTTTCAAGGATTCCCGGGTGCCCGATGCTATTTCTTTGCCCTTGTCCAGGATCATGATGCGGGAACAGATCTGTTCCACCTCTTCCATGTAGTGGGAGGTGTAAACAATGGTGGCGCCCTGCCGGTTCAGTTTCACGATCCCTTCGAGAATATGGTTGCGGCTCTGGGGGTCAACGGCCACGGTGGGTTCATCCAGAAAAATGAGTTCTGGTTTGTGGGCGATGCCGCAGGCGATGTTGAGACGCCGGAGAAGCCCTCCGCTCAGTTTTTTCGGGAGGAATTTTTCGAATCCCTGGAGTCCCACGAATTCCACAGCCTCTTCCACCAGTTCTTTTTTCTTCTGCCGGTCTTTTACGTAGAGGCCGCAGAAATAGTCGATGTTTTCCCTTACCGTGAGGACATCAAAAACAGCCACTTCCTGCATGACCACACCGATTTTCTGCTTCAGTTCATAGCTTTCGGGCCCCATGGGTTTACCGAATACCTCAACATCACCCTTGTCGTATTTCAGAAGGGACAACATGCAGTTGATGGCGGTTGTCTTTCCTGAACCGTTGGGGCCTAAAAGCCCGAAAATTTCTCCCTGCTTCACCTCAAAAGAGAGATGGTTGAGGGCCTGGAGGTTTCCGTACCTCTTGACCAGTTCGTTAACCTTAATAATCACTTATTCCTCCTCTAAAAACACGGCGTCAGCCGCGAGCCATGGATGGCGAGAATGAGGAGAAGAAAAGCCATGCTTTTCTTCTCCAGAATGATTCAATACAGGGATGGTTTTAATCATTCCTCCTATATCCATTCATTTCGATGGTTTCAATATAAATCAGAGTTGGTATACTGCTTAGTGTTGCCCGTCACTTTCGGAGGTGACAATTGTCATTTGTTTTCTGGAGATGCAGCAGCTATGCGGGTTTTTGATGAAGTTATCGACCTGATATCCCTCTTTTTTATCTGCCTGACCGCGGGATTTTTGCTGTTTCCCCCTGAACAGCTTGTCGCTCCGGTTCTGGTGGCCGTTACCGCCGGGGGGTTTCTCAGGTATGTGGAGAAGGTGATTTTTCATCGTCTCATCATTGTTGTTTATTGCCTTGCCTGCCTGATTTTCCCCCTGCTCCTGATCTTTGCCCCCCTCATGGTCTACGAATCCTTCAGGACGGGAATAAGGTTCCTTCTTCTGTTTCTTGTTCCGTCCCTGTATTCGGGATTTGTTTTTTTTGGCCCCCCGGCTTTTTCCTTCGTGGTGGTTCTCTGCTTCGCCGCCCTGCTCTGGGCAACGCGGTCCACCGGCTTCGGGGCACTGAAAAAAAAGGCTTTCGATCTGGAAGATGAACTTTCCCTCCTTCATGAAAGGCTTCAACAGCGGCAGCAGCAGCTGCTTGAACAGCAGGAGGGGGAAATCAATCTGGCCACCATGAATGAAAGGACCAGGATCGCCCGGGATATTCACGACAACGTAGGACACCTTCTCTCCAGCGCGCTGCTCCAGACGGCGGCACTGCGGGCCATCTGCGGCGTTGACAGGGCCGTCCCCGAAGCTGCCGCCACCGCCCTGGACCAGCTTCAGGGAACCCTTGACCAGGGGATGAACAGCATCAGGGACAGTGTCCATCAGCTCCATGAAGCGTCCCTGGACCTGGAGCAGTATCTCCACAAACTCCTGGAGGATTTCAGCTTCTGCCAAACCGACTGCGTGGTGGAAATCTATTCCACCCCCGGAAAGGACGTGAAGTATGGGGTAATCGCCATGGTGAAAGAGGCCCTCTCCAATGTGGCGAAGCACTCCGATGCGGATCATTTTGCCTTGCGGCTGAAGGAGCATCCCGGGTTCTATCAGCTGATCCTGGAGGATGACGGCCGGATCAGCCATACATCTGCCGATCTCCTTATGGACAGGGGGATCGGTTTGCGGAATATCCGGGACCGGATCGAAAGCCTTCAGGGGCAGTTCCGGATTTCCATCGATGGCGGGTTCCGGCTTTTTCTGACCATCCCCAAACCGAAGAATGACTGAGAGGAGGAATGATGAAATACGTCCGTGTATTTTATCATTCTGGAGAAGAAAAGCGGAGCTTTTCGTCTCCTTATTCTCACCATCCATGGCTCGCGGCTAACGCCGGGTTTTTATAGGAGAGACGTTATGATCAGTGTCAGTATCGTTGATGATGATCCCCTGGTGGCGGGGGCCCTTAAAACCATAATCGCCGCCGATGGAGCGTTCCGAGTACGGTCGGTGGAGGAGAGCGGCGAGGCTCTCTTGCAAAACTACGGAAAAGTGCGCTCCGACATCGTTCTGATGGACATCCGGATGCAGGGCATGACCGGCATTGAGGCGGGAAAGGCCCTCCTGAACAGGTATCCCGAGGCCAGGATTCTGTTTCTGACCACCTTTTCGGATGACGAGTACATCGTCCAGGCCCTTAAGATGGGGGCCGCCGGGTATCTCCTGAAGCAGAACTATGACTGCATCCTGCCGGCCCTTCATGCGGTCCATGCGGGGCAAAGAATCTTCGGCGAAGCCGTGGCGGACAGGATTCCTCAGCTGATGCAGGCCGGGAACAAGGCCTCCTTCACCGATTTTAATCTTAACGAACGGGAGTTCACCATCCTCCGCCATGTGGCCGATGGTTTGTCCAACCGGGAGATAGGCGAAAAAATTTTTCTCGGGGAAGGAACGGTCCGCAACTATGTCAGTACCATTCTGGAGAAGCTCAACCTCCGGGACCGAACTCAGCTGGCGGTTTTTTATTACCGGAACTTTGTCTGAACCGGGAGCGGGCGTACAGCATTTCCAGATTTGACGAGTACCATAGAATAAATGATTTAACATCATGAATGGAGGCTATAATCATGAATGTTTTTCATCCAACATCTACTGTTGGATGAAAAATATCCTTTAAAAACCCGCTGGTCATTAAATCCAATTTTGATGAAGGGCTTTGAATATTTTTGTAAAACGAAGATGTAGAGGATGGGTGCCAGCGCGATTTTCCCTGAGCGCAGGTGCCTATCCTCGAGAATCTTCGTTTTACTTGGGTAATACCTTCATCAAAATTGGAATTGAGGGTGGGCCTAGCCTTTCATTGACAACCCCCCTCCATATAGGTACATTCTTTAGTAAAGCTCCGGCAGCGGGGGAGGGCGGCACCGTCTCCCGGGAGCGTTAAACAAGGCAAACCAAGGAGAACCAGTGTGAATCCTATTTTAAATTCCCGGCGTCTGGCCGAAGAAGAAGGAAAGAAGGGCAAGGAGGGGAACGATGAGCTTTTTCAGAAGATGCTCAAGACCCGTACCATCCTTCTTTCCGGTGAAGTCAATAAAGAGCTGGCCGAAAAGGTGGTCCGGCAGCTTCTCATGCTGGAGGCGGAAGGCGACGAGCCCATCAAGGTCTTCATCGATTCTCCCGGCGGGGATGTGGACGCGGGATTCGCCATCTTTGACATGATGCGGTTTGTCAAACCCGATGTGTACACCATCGGTATGGGCCTGGTGGCCAGCGCGGGGGCCCTGATTCTCCTGGCGGCCCCCAAGGACCACCGGCTGGGGCTTCCCAACTCCCACTACCTGATCCATCAGCCCCTGAGCGGCATCCGCGGGGTGGCCACGGAGATCGAAATCCACGCCAAAGAACTGGAGAAGCTCCGGGTAAAGCTGAATAAACTCATCTCCGACGAGACGGGGATGGATCTGGAAAGGGTCGAAAAGGATACGGACCGGGACTACTGGCTGGGAGCCAGGGAAGCCCTGGATTACGGCCTTATTTCCAAGGTCGTGGTCCATCGGGAGGAGATGGGCCTGTGAAGCGGGAGGAGATTTCTTCCTGCCTGAAATCGACCTTTGAGGGAATACAGTCCTGCGATTTACCCCAGGGTACCGATCTTTTCAAGGGAAAGGTGAGGGATGTTGTTACCCTGGAAGACGAAATGCTGATCCTCACCTCCGACCGGATCAGCGCCTTCGATCGCATCCTCTCCACCATCCCCTGCAAGGGGGAGGTGTTAAACCTCCTTTCCCTCTACTGGTTCGACCAGACCCGGGACATCATCCCCAACCACGTCCTCGAACAGGTTTCCCCCCGGACGGTGCGGGTCAGCAAATGCCGGGTCCTTCCGGTGGAGGTGGTTGTCCGTGGGTACCTTACCGGATCGGCCTGGCGCGATTATCGGTCGGGGAAAACCGTTTCGGGAATTTCCCTGCCTCCGGGGATGCGGAACAATCAGCGGTTTGAGACTCCCCTGATCACCCCCTCCACCAAGGCGGACCAGGGGGATCGCGATATTCCCATACCGGTCTCCGAAATCGTTTCTTCCGGTCTGGTGGAGGAAAGGCTCTGGCGGGAAGTGGAGGAGAAGGCCCTGGCCCTGTTCGCCCGGGGAACTGAAAAAGCGGCGGAGCGGGGTCTGATTCTGGTGGATACCAAGTACGAGTTCGGTCTGCTTAACGGCAGGCTGGTGGTGGTGGACGAAATCCATACCCCCGATTCCAGCCGGTACTGGTTTGCCGACACCTACCAGGCCCTCTTTGAGACAGGAAAGGACCAGAGGAAGATCGACAAGGAGTATCTGCGCCAGTGGCTCATGGACCGGGGATTCATGGGACACGGAGAGGCTCCTGAGATTCCCGATGATGTCCGGATCGAAACGGCCTGGCGTTATATTCAAGCGTACCAGCTCATCACGGGAGTAGAGTTCTTTCCCCGGGGCCTGGCGCCGGGAGAGGAGATTGACCTCATCAGGGACAGGGTTTAGACCCTGTTGCCGGGCCTCCGGAAAACCATTTTCCGGAGCTCTTCCCTGACTTCCTGTAAAAAATAAAAAAATATCCAATTATTTATATTGCTCAAATGGTAAAAAATGGTAGAATAAACTTCCTGTTTGTACACTATGAGCGAATTGAGGACGGCAAATGAGTAAACAGCGAATATTTATCGACACAGACTGCGGCGTCGATGATGCCACCGCCATCATGCTGGCCCTGGCGGACAATGAGGCTGAAGTGGTGGGGATTTCCACCGTGGCGGGCAACACGAGTCTGGATAATGTGATAAAGAACGTCTGCGGCATTCTTAATGTCACCGGGTATCGTGAAATTCCTGTTTTCCGGGGAGCCTCCCGGGGACTGGTGGAACTGCGGATCCATGCCGAGGAGGTTCACGGCGGCAACGGCCTGGCGGGCATCGATCTTCCCGCCGGGCAGGTAAAAGAGGATGGCCGTATGGCTCCTCAGGGTCTTTGGGATACCGCCCGGGCCAACCCGGGAATGACCCTGGTGGCTTTAGGGCCCCTGACCAACATCGCCATGGCCCTGAACCTCTACCCCGACCTGCCCCGGTATCTGGGCCGCATCGTGGTGATGGGGGGGGGAATTCAGCACGGCAACGTCACCCCTAACGCGGAATTCAACTTTTACGCCGATCCCGAGGCGGTCCAGGTGGTGCTGGAATCTCCTGCCCCCCTGACGGTGGTGCCCTGGGATCTGACATTAACCAACCTGACTCCGGAGGAGGAAATTCTGGGCCTGGGCATGGAATCGGCTCCGATTGGTCCGTTTTTTCTGAAACTGCAGGCCCATGTGATGAATTTCTACCAGCAGATGCAGGGGCGGCGGGTTACGGGTCATCCCGACCCCCTGACCATGGCGTACGTACTGAAACCGTCCCTGGCCACCCGAATCGAGAAGGGGGGGATGAAAATGGTGCTGGAACGGGGGCCCCTGCGGGGCATGAGCGTCCTCTTCGGAGAGGGGGATGTGGAAGTTGTCCTGGGATTGGAGCATTCTGGTTTTTTAAATTTACTTTTAAGTTTAAAGAACTTAGAATATAAAGAAAATTGAAAGGAGGCCATTTATTATGGTTAACGGAAAAAGAGGTTTAGTGCTGCTGGCACTGATCGCCCTTCTGCTGATTCCCGCGTTTATGTTCACGGGCTGTCAGAAGGAGAAAGCTGCCGCCGGTGGAGATGAGGCTGGTTCGGATCTTAAAGTAGTCCTTTATGTCAACGGAACTCTGGGGGACAAGTCTTTCTTCGATTCCGCCGCCCGGGGTCTGAACATGGCTATCAAAGATTTCGGCGTCAGGGGAAAAATTGTCGAGGGCGGATACGACCCGGCCCGGTGGGAACCCGATATTGCCCAGCTCTGTGAAGGCGACTGGGATATCATCATCGCCGGTACCTGGCAGCTTCAGGAGTTCCTGGAAAAATACGCTCCCATGCATCCCGACAAGAAATTCTTCACCTATGACACCTCCGCCGACTACAGCAAAGCGGGTACCGATAATATCTACTCGATCCTTTACAGCCAGAACGAAGGCTCCTTCCTGATGGGTGCCCTGGCCGCCATCGTCACCTCCAGTGACCTTCCCGCCGCCAACCCCCAGAAGGTGGTCGGATTCCTGGGCGGTATGGACATTCCTGTCATCAACGACTTCAAGGTCGGTTTTGAAGAGGGCGTCAAGTATGTGGATCCCGCCGTCAGGGTTCTCGTGACCTATGCCGGTGCCTTCTCCGACCCTGCCAAGGGAAAAGAGCTGACCCTGGCCATGTTTGATCAGGGTGCGGATATCACCTTCAACGTGGCGGGTGAAACCGGTCTGGGCGGTATCGATGCCGCCAAGGAACGGGGCCGCTACACCCTGGGTGTGGACTCCGATCAGTACCTGCTCTTCGCCGATACGGACCCCGAAAAGGCTTCCTACATTGTGACTTCCATGATGAAGAATGTTGACCTTTCGATCTACCGGGCTATTGAGAAGCATATCGACGGCAGCCTTAAATACGGCGAAGCCGAAGTTCTCGGCCTGGTTCAGGACGGTGTCGGTGTGGCCCAGAATGCCAACTTTGACAAACTCATTTCCGACGATGTGCGGGCTCAGCTCAAAGCGATTGAAGAGAAAATCGCCAGTGGTGAGATCAAGGTCGGAACGGCCTTCGGTCAGTAAAAAGTAATCATTGGGTGAGGCCGGGGGGATTTTCTCCCGGCCTTGTCTGTTACATCCGCGGTCGAAACATCATTAATCCCTGATTTTTGATGTTTCTTCTATTTTTAGGGAAGTGTATGGAATCCATACTTGAAGTCAAGAATATTTTGAAGGTTTACCCCGACGGCACCGTGGCTAACCGGGATGTTTCCATGGAAGTGGAACGCAACACCATCCATGCGGTGGTAGGGGAGAACGGCGCGGGAAAGAGTACCCTGATGAAAATCATCTTCGGTATCACCGATGCCCAGGAAGGAGAGATTCTTTACAAGGGCAAGCCCACCGGATTCAAGAACCCCAACGATGCCATAGCGGCGGGGATCGGTATGGTCCATCAGCATCTCATGCTGGCCCAGGATCTTTCGGTGGCGGAGAACATGGTGCTGGGGGTGGAACCGCGCCGGCGAAAGCTGTTTCTGGACCGGGTAAAAGCCCAGGAAATCACCCGTCAGGTTTCAAAAGAGTTTGGGCTGAACGTTCCGGCGGATAAGCTGATCCGGGATCTGCCCATAGGAGTCCGCCAGCGGGTGGAGATTCTCAAGGCCCTCTACCGGGAAGCGGAGGTTCTGATTCTTGACGAACCCACGGCGGTGCTTACCCCCCAGGAGACGGAGGTTCTCTTTAAAACCCTCATGGGGCTCAAGAAGAGCGGAAAGACCATCCTGTTTATCTCCCATAAACTCAGTGAGGTGGTACAGATCGCCGACCGGGTAACGGTAATGCGGGATTCCCGGGTCATCACCACCCAGGATGCCGCAGGATTAACAGAGGAAAAAATCGCCTACCTCATGGTGGGCCGTGATATAAGCACCGAAAGGATTCCCGCTCCGAAGTCGGTGGGGGAGCCCCGCCTTTCGGTGAAGGATCTCCATTACTGGGACGACCAGGGTTTGGAAGCGCTTAAGGGAATATCCCTGGATATCCGGGCAGGAGAGATCCTCGGCATCGCCGGCGTGGAAGGAAACGGACAGTCCGAACTGATCGCCGCCATTTCCGGCCTCATCCAGCCCAGTGCGGGCAGTGTCACCCTGGGGGGTAAATCCCTGGTGGGGCTGACGCCCCGGCAGATCCGTGAGACCGGTCTGGCCCACATCCCCGAAGACAGGATGGAAAACGGCGTGGCCGACACCTCCTCGGTGGAGGAAAACCTGATTATTGACCGTTACTACAAGTCGGCTTTTTCAAAACGGGGGCGGTTGAACTGGCCCCATATCGGAGCCCACGCCAAGGATCTTATCAAGCGGTTTAACATCCTGACCCAAAGTGCCAAAACCGATGTGGGAAGCCTCTCGGGGGGCAACATCCAGAAGGTGGTGGTGGCCCGGGAATTATCGGCGGATCCCGATGTTCTTATCGCCGCCCAGCCGACCCGGGGGGTCGACATCGGTTCGGAAGAACTGATCCACAACCTGCTCCGGGACGCCCGGGATCAGGGGAAGGCGATTTTTCTGATTTCCGCCGATCTTGATGAGGTTCTGAAGCTGTCCAACCGGATTGTGGTTTTGTACAACGGTCAAATTACGGCACATTTTAAAGATGCCGCCCAGGTTACCGACAGGGAACTGGGTCCCTACATGTTAGGAGTCAAAAAAGAGGAGGGCGCAAGTGGAGAAATTTCTGCTTAAGAATTTTACCCTTATCCGGACCCTTATTGCCATTCTTATCGGGGTGATCATCAGTGTGGTGCTGATTTTTATCATCAGCCAGTACCCCGGTGAGTCGTTGAAATACTTCATCCTGGGGCCCCTGCTTTCCAAGAGCCGCCTGGCCAATGTCATTGAGAACGCCGCCCCCATGATCTTCTGCGGTGTGGCCATCTCCATCGCTTTCCGGGCCAGGCAGTTCAACATCGGCGCCGAGGGAGCCCTTTTCATCAGCGCCGCCGTGGGAACCGCCGTGGGGGTTTCGGTAAATCTCCCCTGGATTTTCCATATACCCCTGGTTCTTGTGGTGGCGGGGCTTACCGGGGCGGTCTGGGGATTTGTTCCCGGCATCCTCAAGGCCAAATGGGGTGCCAGTGAGCTGGTTTCCTCGTTGATGATGAACTACATCGCTTATTTTCTGGGTCTCTATCTGATTAACAGCCACTTCCGAGACAAAAATGCGGGTTTCCTGGTTTCCCGGCGTCTGGCCGAGACGGCCTGGCTTCCCCAGTTCTTTCCGGGGACCCGGATCCACCTGGGCATCCTGATGGCTCTGCTCTTTGCCTTCGGGGCTTACTATTTTCTGTTCCACACCACCACCGGCTATGAGCTGCGTGTGACGGGACACAACGAGAAGTTCGCCCGGTTCGGCGGCGTCAATATCATCAAGATCATCGTCCTGGCCCAGGTTCTCACAGGGGCCATCGCAGGGATCGGGGGCATGTCAGAGGTGATGGGGATCCACCACCGTTTCAACTGGCAGATGAGCCCCGGCTACGGGTGGGACGGCGTCATCGTCGCCATCATTGCCCGGAACCATCCCATCCTGGTGATTTTTTCTTCCCTGTTTCTGAGCTACCTCAGGGTGGGGGGGCAGGTCCTCAACCTGATGGCCGATGTGCCCTCCGAACTGGTAACGGTTATCCAGGCGGTGATTATTCTACTTATAACCGCCGAGGCGTTCCTGGGACAGTGGAAATACCGGATGACCCGGAAGCAGGCGGCCCTGGAACTTAAAACCAGGAAGGAGGCGGTGAATGAATAGCCTTTTAAGCAGCATCTTTTCCGTGGAGTTCGGTTACGCCATTCTTCGGGTCATGACACCCCTTCTTTTAGGCACCATCGGTGTGGCCATCACCAACCTGGTGGGTTCGGTGAATATTGCCATGGAGGGGATCATGCTGATCTCCGCCTTTTTCGGTGTCATCGTCAGCTACTTCACCGGAAGCCTTGTGCTGGCCCTGCTGGCGGGTCTCGCTGCGGGGATGGCCATGGGTGCCCTGCTGGGGTACTTCCACCTTAAACTCAAGGCGGATATCATCCTGAGCGCCATCGCCCTGAACATGTTCGCCGCGGGTATCACCATCTTCCTCCTGTTCCTCTTTACCGGCGACAAGGGTTCCACCAGTTCCCTGCGCAGTCTTGTGTTTCCCACTGTGAACATCCCTCTGCTAAAGAGCATTCCGGTTCTGGGGGGCATCTTTTCGGGACATAACATCCTTACCTATCTGG